>Ga0123357_10001407_pt1 | contig 25470 bp, 9 predicted proteins | sample TergutEmb28metaG_FD_89873 | JGI IMG/M metagenome (GOLD analysis project Ga0123357, IMG submission 89873) | Embiratermes neotenicus P4 segment gut microbial communities from Petit-Saut dam, French Guiana - Emb289 P4 | ecosystem: Host-associated > Arthropoda: Insects > Digestive system > Gut ...
CACAAACACACACACACACACAAACACCCCACACACACACAAACACACACACACACCCACACACACACAGACACACACACACACACCAACGCATGCCCACACACACACACACACACACACACATATATATATATATATAATTTAAGAAGTCTAAATTTTACATTAAAACATTTAAAACGTTCCCACAAGTTTCGATCACACGATCATCCTCAGGGAGCATATATTGTTCCTTGCTAAAGTTATAATTTAATTCACTGAATGTTTTAAATTATAACTTTAGCAAGGAACAATGTATGCTCCCTGAGGATGATCGTGTGATCGAAACATGTAGGAGCGTTTTAAATGCTTTAATATAAATTTTTGACTTCTTAAATAATATATACATGTGCATGTGTTGGTGTGTGTAATTAAATTCCTCGAAAAATTGTCTAAATATACTCAAAGTACATGAAAATCCGTCCAATTGGAGCCCAGTTGTTCCATGCGGACGGACGGACAGCCAGACAGACAGACGAACAGACATGACGAAGCTAAGAGTCGCTTTTCGCAATTTTGTGAACGCTCCTAAAAAAATTTACTACAGGATTTCTTGCCTCTCAACGAAAAATTATCGGATCAGTCAAACAGATATATCGTTTTTTTCAATTAAGGTATCGCATGGTTGACAAACGTTTATAAGTTTCATGAATATCTCTCAAAACACGGGATAATTCAAATTCACAAGATTAAGAAGCCTAACTCTAGATATAAGAGCGCCAGGAGGATTCACAGTACTAAACTCTTTCACGATTTTTTTTTTAATTTTTCTGATTCTGGGGTTACAAGACAGAGGTGTTTGCCTACTCTTGAGTCGGAGCTCCAAAACACTGAGATGCGCTTTCTATTGAGATCAATGTGCAGCCCTTGCGTTGATGAAAATCTGTGGTTTCCCTACTTCCACATCTTAAACATTTATCCGGTTTTTTAATTAACTTTGTATGCAAATTGTGCCATTTGACACCTTGATGTGTACTCTTTCAACCTCTTCGCATCAGGATTTAAATGGCGACAGTGCGCCTTCGCGGACGACTTTCTTTTCCCTGGCCATTTAAATTTTTGCATATGGTTTACAAAAACCGCTTAATTTATGATAACCTACAATTACAACACGCCTGACGTACGAAATTGCGATCCGATGAACCCCGTTTAGTGTCACAAATAACTGTTATGGTGCAATGTTTCTGTAGTCAAAATATCCGAACATTTGTTTGCGGTTCATGTGGTTTGAATCGAGTTGTGCATGAATTTTGTAGCAGTGCTCTGTTTAGCTATGCGCTGTCAACTAATAACAAATTATTCTTGAAATTTATCTTATTCATGTCCATGCACTAATATCACTATTTCACATAAAAACTGACTAATTCACACATCTATTATTAGCACCACTTCATTAACATAGTGTCACTCCGACATGTTTCAGCCCTCAAAGGGCCATCTTTAGGGAGTACGATATAAACTTTTCAAAAGCAAGGTCAACAAAATGCTCATTAAAATGAATTTTGCATCTGGTAACTTGTTTTCCTGACCTTGCTGTTGAAATGTATGTATCGTACTCCCTGAAAATGGCCCTTTGAGGGCTGAAACATGTCGGTATGACACAATGTTAATAAAGTGATGCTAATAACAGATGTGTGAATTTGTCGGTTTTTACGTGAAATAACTTAGCGTTTATATCACACGTGGTATTGAATGGGCAGTAAAGGTTTTGGGAACAACAGCATTTCCACGGAAGAAACCGAAGGAATGCCGCTCAAATGTATGAGCTTAATTTATTGTGGATTAACAAAACCATGCTATGATTTTTTATTAGAGATATCACTTCAACATGTTTAGATTTTTAAGAATCGTCTGGTATATTCTGACGCTAAGTGCAGCAATAATGTAATCAAATTCACAACAATTTGTTAGTTAAAGAAAGAAAAGGGATACCTGGTATATTCAAGACAGAGCACCGTTCGTAATATGCATAAATACGGTATTGGATAAAACATTAAAATACTAAGAAAACTCTTAAGTTTGTAGTCTAAACGCTAATGCAAGTTCTGTTTATGGAGAGTTGTTTGGAGCGTATAGCCTGACAGTCGATAGGGTACGTATTCTGTAATATAAAAGTTTATTATATATGTTGGAATGGAAATTTTATTATATTAATTCAGGATTTGAGATGACTGCATGTTTTTAATTTGTCTGTGTTCCTACTTCTTTAATTTTGTTTTTTAAAATTTTCTTTTTTTGTGCGCAAATGTAATTTATCAGCTTATGTTTTGCAATAAAATTCCAAATTTTTAAACCAGTGTTGCGCTGTATGTACACTAGCAAGGAGTCCATTTATTGAGAGAAGAAACATGGCTAAAAGTTATGGATGTCATGTTATATCAATAAATCAACGCGACATATATAGCAGAATATATTGGATAACGATATAAATTTAACATAACTATTTATTGTTTAATTTCATGACGTCCTAGGCAGAATATTTGAGACTAAAGTGAAGATGATATCAGTTTCTTAACATGTATCTACCACAGAGTAGATAAAAACCGCTCCCAGACAGCTTGGATATCGGATTTATGCGCTACTAAACTTAATGTTTGCCATCCCAAAGTGTTTAACACATATATAAATATACAATAATGTATGAATCAAACAAAACAAAACTTTTTTATGTTTATTATTGTATTAGGACAACATGTTTCGATTCTTATAGAATCATATTCAGGCCCTTCTAAGAATACAGATCCTTATTTAGCAATTTTTTAAATGCACCGTGGATCCCAAACGCTTACATTCTTGATATAACTATGTATAAAATGCATGTGTCATATGACACATGCATTTTATACATAGTTATATCAAGAATGTAAGCGTTTGGGATCAACAGTGCATTTTAAACATTACTAAGTAAGGATCTGTATTCTCAGAAGAGCCTGAAGATGATTCTATAAGAATCGAAACATGTTGCCCTTATACGATAATAAACATAATAAAGTTTTGTTGTGTTTTATTGATACATCATTGTATATTTATATTTGGATTTATGCGCCACTGGTGGTGCCTGATCAAATTCATTTATCTCTTACTTTTAAGCGTTGGAGAACTGTGAACAGTTGTCGATTAATCCATTCCTTTGGTTGTAAGCCAACGCTGAAATTGTTCAAAGACTTTCCAATACCTGTTACGTGGTATCTGTGCATCAGCCACACGTGTGACGTGCGACTCTCATTCTGTGTCGTAGACGTTTTGTGGCCAACGGTCGCTCGCCTATTCCAGGCGTACGCGAAAACAAACCTGCGTTCGTGAATGGCGTATTGAAAAGAAATAAAATTGACCAGTTCAGTAGTCTAGTGTTGTTTCTTGGAACTAGGTTTGTGCAATTTGACAATGCTACGGATTTGACAAGCGAGGTATTGCGGTTCGATTCCCGGACGCACAAGATATTTCTCTCTTCCCCACTGAGTCCAAACCGGTCTCGAGCCTACACGGCCTCGTATCAACGGCGTACCGGCATCTTTTGTCCAACGGTTAAAGCAGTAGGGTCGTGGAAATGAACATTACCCTGTGTCTAGTGCCGAGATTAAGACTAATTGGAGCTATACCCCCATCCCCATGTATCTTCACAGCACGCACAGGGACGACTGTTACACATAGATGCTTGTCTGGGTCACCCTTGATGTTCGCTGTAGTAGTTCGTTAGATGAGCGATTGTAGCACATCTGGCGGGAATAATATTTTCGTATGTGGGAGTAAAATGTGCGCCAATGAGAAAAAGTCTAACAGGGAATTATTATCTTTAATGCGATCGTTCCTGCTTCTACGACTGCAACAGGAGGAAAATTAATACATACTAAGCCGACCACGAGACATCAGCCGATCTTATCAGTGACATCTAAGAAAACATTTTTTAATTAATGGTAGGAAGTTACGCTGCATTGAGAAATAACGTACGGAAATTTTCAAGGCAGAAACTAGGCCTATGATGCCTACAACTGAATTTAAGTAGGTACTGGAGAAAGTAACAATTCTGGAAGCGACACAGCGTATCGGTGTTTCGATATCGACTTGACTACATGCAGTGCCGTTATCCAATCCCATATCGATTGATATCCCCACGTAAATGCCACACAAAGTATTGATATTTCCGTAATATTTTCAGAAGATGGACGTTCGTTTGCTCTATATATTCATGATAACCAATAAATTCGCTTTGCGTTCAGCCTGAATTATTAAAAGATAGCCGGACATGCTTATTGTCATTAAGAGTGTGAAACAACGACAGAGCTACTAAGGGTTGGTGGAGATGTGACAGATTAGTAAGAAGGTCGTGGCGCATTCCATTGCCTTTTCTTGTATGAAATTTAAAAAATGTAAAGAATGTAGTTTCAGATTTGAAAAACTCCCATATTTTTTTTTCTCATTAGTGTCTGCATAACATTTCTGTTTTCGTCAAGTTGTCCTGAGTTGAACTGTGTTACTTTTATACAAGGGAAGTTAGCACCAGGCACAGTTAAAATCTAAGTGCTAGTTCGAGGCGGCATTGCCAACGTAATTATATTAAAAAATGTAAAGTGATCCCGTTATAGGCCCGGTGTGGCCCAGAGGGTGGGTAGAGGTATAGCTCTACTCTTCCATGACCGCAGTATTAGAAGGGGGTGAGTAGTCAGCAGCACGCTCCGGCCGCACTTTACACACGGGAAAGATCCGGTACCCATTTTACAGGATGCTGGGTGGGCCCCAGAGGTGGTCTGGACGGGTGGAAAAACTCGTCCCAGCCGAAATTCGATTCCGGACCGTCCAGCCCGTAGTCAGTCGCTATACCGACTGAGCTACCCAACGTAATTATATTATTCTTATAATAAAACCAACTAGATGCACTAATTTCTAAAATTTATTTTTGGAATAAAACTCTACATGTTTCGGACAGTTCCTCTGTACATCATCAGGAGTTTTCCACTGTACACACAGCAATGGTATATGTCATACAGGTTTGCTGACAGCTTGCGAGCGGTATGAGGACGGAACTTGTTCCGTCCTGATTATAAGAATTTATCACGATGCACGGCCACCTGAACGTCAAATTCGGTAATTATATTAGTTGTCATAATTAAGCATTTATCATGCCTTGTCTACTGACATTTCTGCATTTTCAGTTTTTGCGTGTCCCATGAAATCTCGGCTTTTACTTTGTATACGATCCGCTGCAACACTGAAAACTGCTCATTTTGTCCACACAGTGTAGACCCATCCATACATTCCTTACGATTTTAAAGGCCAACATCGATTATTTCTCTAAGCAGTGTTATGGGTGAATGGTGTTTGTGGTGATGTACTCTGTTCTGTGTAAAATATGAAATGAATTGTAGTTTAGATCAATTTGTGGATTTGTGGTAGTATTGTTGGTGGTGCTGGTAATTTTTTTTACATTCCATGCATTATTGAAAGAAATTTTAGGGTGCTTATATGCTCTTCAACGATAAAATGGTCAGAACGTCGTTAACGTTTCAACCTGTGTTCGATTTGAGCCTAGGGAAGCTGATAAAACATAGAAACACTTGGATTGGAATAGTCGGCTGTAGGATTCGGTACAAAATTATTCCAAATGCTAACTGAAGGCGACGCTACGGTGGTACTTTTTTTTCAGATTTATGACTCAACATAATTTAAGTACTGTGCAAGGTTTGGGGTTTTTAATGTCGGTGCTGCTGAAGACTCAAGTCTTGTGGGCTATAAAGCAATGCTGTTGGGTTTGTGGTTCCCGACGTTTGGAAAGAACGTTGTATCGTCTTCTTGAACTGCTTGACTCTGAAGATGACAACACTTCATCCCTTCCAGACATACGGAACTATTCACAAAGCGACACAACCACACACCCAGAAGACTTGGATCGTCATCTTCATTATTACTGTTGCTATTGACCGCTTGTCCAATGACTCAGCACCCTTATAAAGAACACAATTCAACTGCAGTCTTAGTAGTAGTAGTAGTAGTAGTAGTAATAGTATCAGTAATACCAGAATTAGTAGTAGCGGTGGTAGTACCAGTAATAGCGGTGGTGGTAAGAGGAAAGTTTGTGTGTTTGATCCTAAGGCATTTACGCTTACAGAGAAATTTCTAGAAACTGTATTAAGTTTTAGGTAATGATCTACTCATGTATACTGAACTATCCTCTTGTGCATATATTTTCTGTTGTACGAAGAGCATAGTCACACAAGTTTTAGAACAAATTTATAACTGTGGATGAGTTAGATCACTTGTAATTTATACTACGTCAATATACTTACAGAATCATTGTGGAATAGAAACTGTAGCTTATAAGACAGGACAGACATGGAACAATTGGCTCTCGATTATTTTTTTTTTGAGTGTGAGAGAAAACAGACGTCTGATCATTTTCTAGAAAGGAAGGTAGATTTGTCAACCGCATGTGATAAGACACAATACAGTGGGACAAAAAAGCGCTCCCATTTTGTGGACAAATAGCACGTGTCTGTGAAAAAAAGAAGAACCGGTGGCCAGTAGTAACGAATATACATGTACATCTCAGGAATGGACAGAAGTACGGCATTCTCAATGCACTCCATCTTCCAGGGACTACCTTGCAGCATTCGCTCGTGTTGCTGCGAAATGTATTCTGTTTAAATTTATTACGACAATTTTAAGCTCATGGTTCCGCGCATCATAATTCAATATTAATAAAAATCCAACTAGATGCAACAATTAAAGAGGAGCTAAATGATTTGTACTCCTCGCCCAATATTGTGCGGGTGATAAAATCGAGCAGAATGAGATGGGCTGGGCATGTGGCGCGTATGGGTGAGGAGAGGGGGTGTATAGGGTCTTGCTGGGGAAACCGGAGGGAAGGAGACCACTGGGGAGACCTAGGCTTAGATGGGTGGATAATATTAGGATAGATATCCAGGAAGTGGGATGTGGGTATATGGACTGGATTGGGCTGGCCCAGGATAGTGACAGGTGGCGGGCGCTTTTGAGTGCGGTAATGAACCTTCGGGTTCCGTGAAATGCGGGGAATTTCTTGACTAGCTGCAAACCAGTTAGCTTCTCAAGAATGACTCTGCACCATCGAGTAAGTAAGTAAGATGCAACAATATGCAGTCTGATTTATTTTACTGCACAGTCACTCTACATGTTTCGGGTGCCCACAGCACCCATCATCAGGAGTACTAAAAACTGTAACCGCAGCCTCCGGTACAGGTCATAATATCGGTCCCGATCTAGCCATGTTGGAGGGAAGTAGCTGTACCGATATTATGACCTGTACCGGAGGCTGCAGTTACAGTTTTTAGTGCTCCTGATGATGGGTGCGTTGGACACCAGAAACATGTAGAGTGATTTTGCAGTAAAATAAATCAGACTGCGTACTGTTGCATCTATTTGGATTTTTATTAATAATGATATTATTACAACAAGTTATGTGTGTTACTTGCTTCAAGTGTAGGCCAGTGTGCACAGATATGCGTGTAAATTAAGTAATTCTAGGAATATTTAATAATGCCATTGAAACTGGAATGATGTACACTTCTATAACATGGAGAGAGACAAACCGATTAGGAATATTGAATTTTGTTACGGTTTCTAAGAAGACGGCCGTGGCTTGTTTCACGACAGCATTCCATCATGTACGTACATGTCAACAACAGTTTTATTATAAAGGCACAGAGTTACTTGCTACATATATTACTTACGTTATTTCTGTCTGCTGTTATTTGAAGTAAAGAGGAAGGAATCGAATTGTTGACCACAGAATTAAAGCGCAAAATAAAATAAGCTTGCATAGTTTTGTGATTTTCACGTCTGTGGGGATCCATATTGTGGTTTTGTACGTTATGGGAACGCGTTTGGGATCTAGCACGTGTAAATCAGCGTTTCGGAGGAACATACTGCTGCCCCCTTCAGGCTAAACCTCTCCCTTGATGTCAAAGGCACTGTGCCTTAAATAGTCAAAAATACAATAAAAATTAATATAAGTTACATCGTAATGCACATATATTCCTGAAAAGCGACAGGTTGCTTCAAATGTCGATGGATCGCGGAAGACATTTCTTTCAGTGGTATTTTCGAACCTCATCGACAGACTATTATGAATACTGCAGAAACTGGCTGGCACATTTAAACGATCTTACATCGTGCATAGTGTGTTAAGGGTTAAAGTATGCATTCTGCCTAAAAGTATCTTGTTTCGTGGTACAGTTTTAGAGCAAAGGGGCTCAATGTTTTGACACCAGTAGTGAAAAGATGATTACAGAACAATGTTTCAGGCTACTGGGAAAATAACTGTCAGTACATAAGAACAACCTCAGATGCTTTTCCATTGACATACATACCTATTTGTGTGTGTGTATATATATATATATATATTTACGTATGTGTGTGTGTGTGCGTGTGCGTGTTTTGTGTATTATTTTTGAAGTTAATAAGACACGCCCATTTACTTAACGAATTAATAGGTGTAGTTCTTTCTGTGCTTTTGCAATAATACTTCAGATATCTATCTATCTATATATATATATATATATATAAAACTTGTTTCTTCCATCCATGTTGTCCTTTCTCGAAATGTATACAGGAATGCTTGCAATGTTAACAGACTATAGATAAAATTTATCGCTCTGTGTCATTCGTACATTTTGTGAATGGCCCTAAATTTGATCTAAGTTGGGGAATAGAAGCAACTACTTTACATGTAAGTACTTTCACGCTTGTGTGTTAAAGATATTCCAAAAAATTCTAAGTATAAAGATGTTTGAAACAGTTTGCAGTTAGCAAACGAGGCAAGTTTCTCCCGAAACGGGAATTTTCATCCCGTGACATGTAGCCTGTATGAGTAAGAAATACATTCGATCTTATGAATGCGATTTCTCATTTTACTGTTCCAGTTTTTGTAACATGTTCGTCTCTCAAAACTTATTTAAATGTATTTGATGTTCATAGGGCCGTGTATCGTAATATATTCCTATAGTAAAACCAACCAGATGCACCAATGTCTGAAATTTATTTTTACATGTTTCGGACGGTCTTTTCGTACATCATCAGGAGTTCACGACTCTACATACAACAACAGGCATATGTCTTGCTAGCAAGCAGACAGCAGTATCTGTTTGACATATGCCTGTTGCTGAATGTACGATCTTGAACTCCTGATGATGAACGGAAAGACCGTCCGAAACATGCAGAGTTATTCCAAAGGAAAATAAATTTGAGACATTGGTGTATCTGGTTGGTTCTACTATATAAATATTCTGTAAATGTACTTTTACTTACAATACCTTTAGCATGTGAATGAAACACTAAAATTTAAATTTCTAGAAACATGGGTTTTGAACTTTTACTGTTTAAACATAATCTTAGACTACTCCATTAAAAAAATGCCAAGAAATTATTATAATCGGCTAAAAAATTATTATTTTCAGCGTCCTTTTGCAAAAACGGTTCGGCTAAATTTAGTCGTCGTTACGCAGTTTTGAATTATATTTGAGTTTGTGCTTTACATGTAGGGGAAATTCTTCTTCTTGATAACTGCGGGATTCCAAGTTATGTACAGTATTATTAGAAACCTTATACTAATCATAACAAGTTCACTATGGTTTTTATTATTGTTACGATGTGTTATTTTACAACACCCATTGCCGTAATTTTGTATTGAATTCAACTAATTATTCGTTTTGAGTTTGTTCCATGTTTGGCTTTTTGGTGGCTTTCCATAATAGATGGATCCGAAGGCGTTGGCTTTTAGCGTTAAATGCGTTCACTTAAAGCATCATATGATGACATATGGAAAATCGCTACGTAACTTCATACTGTTTAAACTCTGACGGTAAATGGAAATGAGTGCTGAGCTTTACGATTCGGTCGATTTACCCTGATACCCATTGAATGGGAGTATGAGTGGGCCGTAAAACCAGTCTGAAGGCAAGTACGAAGAGAAAAACCCCTCATATAATAGGGGATTGAATCTATGTCGTCCGACTGGTGGCCATTCATTTGGTTCCTGTATATCGAAAACGCACTTAAAGCTCGTGCATATGCGAGGCTTCCAGAAAGGGTCACCCCCATTAACTTCACCACGTATATATTCGATTATTAGTAGATGGCAAAGTTTAGTCCTCTTATAAATGTTTATTTTTAGCTACTTCTACGTACATATGTGGGGACCGCGGTGGCACTGTGGTTGAGGTGCTGTGCTACAAATCGGAAGGTCGCTGGTTCGATCCGAGCTGGTGTCATTGGAATTTTTCATTGACATAAAATCCTTCCGATCGTACTATGGCTCTGGGGTCGATTCAGCCTCTAACAGAAATGAGTACCAGGAATATTTCCTGGGGGTAAATGCGGCCGGTGCGTAAGGCTGACAACCTTACCACCATCCTGTGCCATTGTCATGAAATGTTGGAACCTTATTTTCCTGGAACCCTCTGGGCCACTCCAGGCCTGTAATAGGACTGATTTACCTTTTTTGCGTACATATGTACACATACATATGTACACATACATATGCGAATAGATACTACGTTGTATTTTTATTTTCGATATTAATAATAATAATGATAATAATAATGACAACAATCATTTTCATAGAAATCGTGTTTCATCAATGAATTTTCAGAAATTGTCCACAAATAGCTCATTGTAGAGGAATAAATGTTATAATGAAAGTCCTTCTCTGGTCTCACTTCGTTATCATCAAATACGTCACATTAAATTATATCTTGCTCTATGGCTGCGTCTACGTACTGTAAATTCTTTGAGAATTCGCACCTTATCAATGCAGAATATCCATTTGAAAACTTTCTCCACACAAAGTCGAATACAATTTTAGACAACTGCAACTGCTCGTGACCTACGCAGGAATCAGTTGTGGATTTGGCTGTTGTCATGTAACAGTTCGAATACAATTGAAACTTTCGAAGGCTGATATTAATCCACGCTACATTTAGAGACTCGCTTCTACGCAGCAGAGAACATAGTGTACTTCCATTAAAAGGACCACCCAGTACTTGCTGTGCATTGAAGTAAAGGTCGTTTTTGTGAGTTTTGTACGAAACCCATAATTTATTGTTAAAAATCGTTGGTGCTTTAAAGCGTTACAGTAAACTCACATTTCTTCTTGATGCCCAAGAATTTTCATATTTATTGCAATACAATAATTCCTTGCCTTGGCATGCCAGTCGGAACGTAAAGCACTATTTCTTTACGGGATTTCTTGACGAACTGTTGACTTGCCCCATCGACAAAATGACTGGGCAGACAATATAAATTTGTTATTTGATTGTTTCCAAGATATTCATTGATAATGCAAGAAAATTTGTGTAGTTGTTTTATACTTCGTAACTTACGTCTCATAAATTGTTCCTGGTAATGCTTACTGAACAGTTTCCATTTCAAGATCACAAGCAGTAGTGTCCGAATTACCAAAGATGTGTCAATTAGGTGATATACGTTTGCAAAAACCACTAGTTTAAGAACCTACATAAACAAGGCTGTAGACAGTAGATGATTGGCCAGCATTTAGTGCCCTGAGTACAGCTTGCCAAAATCACGACTGTATGAATTATAAATAACTTCGTGTTTTGAAACTGTATTGCGTAAGTTACGAAGTGAATAACAACTGGATGTGCAGGCATTATATTGCAGTGCAGCAGAAAATTTAGAATCGCTTGATTCTGAAGGGCATATTTGTTGGTGGTGTTTCATATAGCCCACCTAGTGTAATTAAATTTACCACTTATTTTGTTACGGCACTCTTCTACTTACAAAATGAAAAATCACATTATATGTTTACCACTAACAAGGGACCACTTGCTGAAAACGTTCAGAAGTTTTCAGATTCAAAACAAAACGCTCTCCGTAAAATGTAGTATTTTTTAAAGTGAATTCTGCTTGGCATTGTGTAAAGTTGATTTAAACGTTGTTAAACATAAGTTAATAAACTTACGACGCAACGGATTCCATTCAACAAGTCTGTATAATGGTGCACGTGTTATGGCTGAAAACTGCGCTTGTAAAGGGAGGCTTGTCTTTAACAGGGGTGCAGAGTCATCTCATTCATGGAAAAGGAACACATCTAAACAGCAGTGATTTTGAAGCTGATATCAAATTGTTTATTGCCACTAACATTTGTTACTCATGCATCTGCTGAAGTAGCACAATAAAAGATTTCGTAGTTCATAAAATACTTGCTTTTAAGAATGGAATGAATACGTGAAGTTTTTATTCGCCTGATTCATATACGACAGGTCTTCCGTGAGACATTTCGAACACTAAAGTGTTTCACTTGGATTTGTTGTAAATTATCAAAGCAATTACAACCATATCAAGTTTATTTTGGAACAGAATGTTTGGAATTACTTCACTTGGCTGTGTATTAAGGTCTTTCATGTAATGAATTGAAGGTGAAGGCGCGTGATCTGCAGCGAGCGGGCAGTAACTATGTGTACACTGCAACGTAACGACGGGGTATGCTTGCCACGTGTTTTTGTTCCCTTACCTGGTGCTGTCTGGTGCAGTTTCTGTGGTAGTGTGGTGATGGGTGAGTAGTGCTCGCTGTACTCTGTGTTCACTCTTCTCTATCACCTGGAAGTAGACATGCCTACGTTTTTCACTGTAAAGTGTTCGCCCTTCTCTTATGAACGACTTTCAAATTCCCGCCACGAATCGTGCCTTCTTCAATCGGTTAGGTAGGCAGTCGTTTGTTCTCCTTCTGTTTGTTCTTTCGTTCGTCCGTCTGTCTGTCCGTTCGTACGACTCGAAGTCCCTAACACTAACGATCAAGCTTGAAAATATTAGTTCCAACGTAACGAAGTGGCAAAGTCTTTTATATGACAGCCCCTCCCCCCCTTGAAGTCCGGTTGACAAGTACTGGGGTGCGCGCGTATTGCCTGAAAGCTGAAAGAAGCTCCAAGAGCGAGTCCTCTTCCTGGTTTGTGTCGATTGGCTACCAGTTACATCGACACTTGAGAGGCCGGTCTGTCCGCCACCCACGCCAGCTGCTGGTGGCTTGGCAGTCGGGGCCCGCATTGATCCTGTTCTGCAAGTCGCTGCTGTCTTGCGCAGAGGTGCCCGCGGGATGCATAATATCGATAGGCTAGCCATCATACCAGCAGCTTGTAGAGGTGGGGGGGAGGGATGAAACTATTCTGTTTTGGCGGGAACGTGGGAGTAGAGCTCGCTGCTTTCAGAATGAAAGGCTTTATTCAACTACACCCCTTCCCTCCAGATCACCCGCACGGGTGAAAACCACCCCACTACCCATCATGTTTCAGCACTTTTCTTTGAAAAATACACTCCAATACCTGGAAAAGGCAAATAGCCCATCTCATATATGTAGGTCACTGTTCGTGATGCGTGCCCCTATAGTAATTTCTTGAATAAGAACCCGAATTTAATAATAAAATGCCCATTCTTTAACAGAAGTTGTAGGCCTGTTCCATACTAAAATCCCATTTACGTCCCACGAACGAAAGTCTATGTCGTTGCTTGCAACGTAGGGTATCACAAACGCAGCTCCTTTATGAATTTATAATTCAGCTTCGAGAATTCTGGCAAACCATTTTCAGTTTTAAGCCGATTTTATTTTCAAGTGCATCTCACCACGGCAATTATCTTCAGAGTACAAGAGTTGTCTTGAGCAGTTGATATTTTTTTCGGCCTATGGCAATATCTCTTCTATGGAAACTGAAGGCCCATCTTTTTCACACACATACACACACACACACACACACACCACACACACATATATATTTATATATATATATGCCATTCCTGCCTATCTTTGGTTATACGTTGCCACCGTCACATCCAGTTGTTCCCAACGTCTGTTTTTTTTTTAATGTTAAACAAGTTTTCTTTTTAATCTATGCCTGTCTTATACAAGAAATTTGTTCTCGACTGTCCATCCTTGGACATTACATGGACATACACTGTGCCTTCCAAATTTCCTCCTGCGCCTCGCATATTTATTTGTTTGACCCTAACATTAGTCATTCAGGTACACACTTTGCTGTTTTATACATTCTGGTATTTATTCAGCTTCCTTAGGCATACATTTTCTGAAACGCCCTTAGTCTGCAAGTACGTGTACATGGGTCTAAATATCTTTCTTTAGACCCTTAGCTAGGAGTTGGAAGGGCAAAAGGCCTTGAATAGATGGCGGTGAATATTCCAGAATGTTGTTGTCCCTGAATTCCGTAACGGATAATATTCAGAATTGTTACTCTCCTTACTGCACAGTGAAATGACACTGGGTAACTGCAGTTGGGCGATTTTATTGAGGCTGTATTGAATAACTGTGACTAATGATATCGGTGACGTTATTTATTTATTTACGAGAATATCAGGCGTGGGTCTGAATTTTTCTATTCATTTTCGAATGCCAATTTAGGAGGAGCATATTTGATCTGATCCTAACCACATCCGTCACGATATCTTTCTCCCATTTAACTTATAAATCTTCTGGACGCCCGTGCCCTATAGTTCTGTAAATACGCACCAACGTTTCAGATGGAACTGGTGTTACTATCATCAGTGTCCCCTGACCATTCGGTACACAACATGTTTTCATTCCGGAAGACAGATATTTGTAGATGTGGCAGCGATAATCTCACAATTTTATGCTCCTTGTAACTTAATCACTCTGTCTGAACAAACCAATCAATCAAATAACTCCTTGTAAATAACCAACTAGACGCACAGTTTTTTCATGCATGTTTATTTCTATTCTCTACACGTGCCCATCATCAGGAGAATTATTGTATCCGTGAGACACCTGGTTTATATCACTCTGTGTAGATGGCGGTCTGGTATGCATACCAGACGGTCATCTACGCGGAGTGATATAAACCAGGTGTCTCATTGATGCAATAATTCTCTTGATGATGGGCACGTGTAGAGAATAGAAATAAACATACGTGAAAAATTGCGCGTCAAGTTGGTTATTTACAAGGATCATACCAGGATGCACGGTCAACAAAACATAAAAAATCAAATAACTCTTTCCAAAGTAACAGAATTCCAAGTGTGGCCGCCGCTAATGACGTATCACAGCCCACCTTTAGGACATAAGTCATTGTCTGTCCCATGTGCTCTGTTCGTCAAAAATAATCCCCTCCAAATCATCTTAATAGGCTTATAACCACCCACTCTTTCCCGTTATTGAAACCTGACCTACATTTCGCATAACGTCTTGTTGGGTAGGATTTACTACAGGAGATGCGTATAAATATACATGATCGAAAAAAAGAATGGCCGACCATGGGCAAAGCATTGCATGAAATCAGCAGACCGCTTTAATGAGATGAACGAAAAAAATGAGAAGCGAAGAGAGTTTGCTTACAGACAATAACATGGAAATTTACTAAGCATGTTGTAGGAGCACTTGCATAGTTACAAAGTCTTTTTGATAAGAGTAAACTCTCATTGCACATATAAGAATAATACAAAATAAAAGTCTCTAATTTTTCTAAGTTTAATATAGCTACGCAAGTGGTCCGATATGTCTGTTTTGTTTCATATGTCTAGATTTCTGGCTTGTGGTGTTAGGTTTCTGAATTTAACTAAATTTGTAAGTCCAACAGAATTTGTTGTAAGAGATTGGCTTTACTCCAGGCAGTGATGAAAGCGTCTGACACTCCATGGTTTGTACAAACGCGTTTCCGAATATTCACATCCAAATTAGAATGTTAATTCGTGATGACCTTTCTTTTAATTTTGATGTTTTGCTGACCGTGCGTCTCAGTATAATCTTAGCAATTAACCAACTTAGTGCACAAATTCTTGTTTTTTAATAAGTTTATTATATTCCTGTACATGTTTCGAGCACTTTTGTGCTCATCATCAGGAGGTCAAATTGTATTGTACACCTACAGAGTGTGACGATACCAGATGCTATATAATACAATTTGACCTCCTGATGATCAGCACAACAGTGCTCGAAACATGTAGAGGAATATAATAAACTTATTAAAAAAAAGAATTTATGCATTAAATTGGTCAGTTGCTAAGATTATACCTTTATCCAGTCACAGTGTATTTTCCTGCTCAGATTATTTAGATTATTTTAGGTGTGCTTCTTCCCTCAAATTACTGTATATCAGATTCTCCAAATGAAGTTGTCTGGCGGTTAGAGTTTGGGGGTTAACACGCCTTTTCGCACGGCATTTGAAAGAATGTTGTAACGACCTACCCTCAGCGAAATTCTATGTCCATGTTTGGAAGTTCTTCGTCCGCTTTACACGCCAGGTGGAATACTGAAAACTTCTACAGATTCAGGTCTTCTGACTTGTTAAGCTGTGTCGTTGGGTAAATATTTCCCAAGTTTCGAAGAATCGTATTGCCTTCATCTGCAGGGTCAATCAGTCCAAGAAGAGTGAGAAAATTTTACAGTTTTGTCACTAGACTTCAGCTTGCAACGAGAACATAATTTATTACCGAAATTATTTCTGAGGTAACATGCTATCGAATTCCGTCCTTGAATTGATTTCTGGGTTTATAACTAAATATGGAAGCTGTACTTGTCTTAACGAAGGGTTTCGAAATAAATAACGGCTATGCGTGATTGAAGGCTTCTGTCGCGAAGTAGCTGAGAACTGCACACTTCTGGGTTTTTGCGCACAACGAGTAGTGGTAAAAAAATTTGAGAGTTGTTTGACCGTACATCTTCATCATGAAATAAAGTGAACTGCCAACTTGATGCAATAATGTAATTTATTGAAGTTTCTTTAGCTCGACATGTTTCGGGCGCATACGCCCGTCATCAGGAGCACTAGATGTTAAGTTGCAGAAAACCATATGCTGCAACTTAACATCTAGTGCTCGTGATGATGGGCGTATGCGCCCGAAACATGTCGAGCTAAACAAACTTCAATAACTTGCATTGTTGCATCAAGTTGGCAGTTCACTTTATTTCATAGTGGTAAGAAATTGCCGCTACTCGCTGCGAAATAACCCAGAGGAGCACCGTTCTCTAAATAACAGCTAGATTGGAGCGGGTAAAATAAACCACGTGGGTACTTTCCAAATGTTGTATCTGGTTTACTGCGTTTCCAAATATGTTCCCCGGTTAAATATTACGCGTAAATTCCTGCTCCATTCCACTGATGCTACATGTTCCTGTAATCATGTTCTGTAACTATCCTAAACGAATGCTCGCCTGGAAACCTCAATGGTCGCAACACTTTCTGTAAAGAGAAGTGCGTTTATGACGGTGCCGTCCGTTGCAAAGTGTCACATTTTATGTTACCTCGTATTTAGTGTAGTGTCTGTAGGAACCTATTACTTTTTCTTTGTGCCTTCTTTTCCAAAATTCTTAGCTGAGTACACCATCTGGTTTTCAAAATAATTTACGGATTGACAGGCCAACAAACGTAAATGAAACTCAGTGAAACACTGCGTAATAGAACTACATTCATTGGTTTGATATGAAGTTTCTGTCACTCGTTTCGTTTTCTGGCATAGTTGCACTAATTGTTTGGGTCCTCTTTCCTAAAAGGTTAATCGACGGCGGATTTCGTAAATATAATTTACTAGAAGCGATGAAATTTTACGTATCGTATAGCTCAATAAATTTACCATTTCTTCCAAGCACATAGTATTACTTCTTTAAAATTCCCGTAAGTTCAAATTTTCGCAGGTCGCTAGACTCTTGGAAACAACTACTTTGAAAGAAGAGAATTGTAAAGAAATTAATCTAGTTTTAAGGAAATTATGGTAAATGGGTAGGCCTGCTGATGTCGAATTTAAGAAAGACGCAGATACTGTGTTCAAAAAGAAAGGACATTGAAGAGCAATGAAAAGTAAGCTGTGTTGTAAGTAGTCCCTGTCGCCTTCAGAAATAAATTAAGTGGGTGCAATCCCGGAGAGTAGTAGTAAACAAGATAAAACAAGTTATCTCAACAAAGACGAAAACAAGCTATGGTTGTGGTTGACACGTTTTTGTCCAAGATATTGTAGAGTGTAGACTACTGAGGTGAGAATGCTGGGAAGAGTCTGTGAGATGACAGTGGGGGGACGTACAAATCTATGAAGTGGCTGCCTGAAGGACAGTTGAATCGCGGAAAGAAATAAATTCGTGTGAGATTGTGTTAGAAAGTATTTTGGGTTCCTAGATGCGCAGTAAAGGCTTCGTAGATTTCAAACTCAGCAGACACAGCTGTTGTGGCAATACAGTAAAGTACTAGAAACGCATAACCCTTGAGATAAAGAGGACGTAGAACAACTTGGAATTCCACTCACGATGAATAAACAGGATTAGATATCAAGTGAGGAAGACTTTTGCACATGCAATTGGAAAGGAACTGGAGGAATAGAGGATAAACAGAAATTCAAATAGTGTGTAATGATAGGCGTATGCAGAAAAGTGCTATTGTTGCCAGAACTTCAGATATTCCTTAACTGAATGTCGTGATATAAAAAGAATCTTGGGAGAGGAGAATATATTACATGTTATAGTGGGGACGAAAGAAGAGACGCAGACGGAATGTCCGGAGAGGACAGTGCCCGTTATGAGGAAAGTTGGAGGGTGGAAGACGTAGAAGTATGCTGTTACTTTGCAGTGCAATGAAGAAACGGAGAGAGAATAAATTTGAAATATAAGAAATGGCTACATTTTGTAAAAAATGTTTTTGCAAAATATTATTGTAATCAAGGTTTCTTTATTAGCGATGTTTGAGAATTCTCGTTTAAAGAAAGTGGTATTTTACAGAAAGGAAGAGGAGTTTCATCTAAGGGAAATGGATATCTTTAATTAAGGAGAAGCATAGACCTAGTCATAATTACATGGCTGATGAGATCGTTCCGCCGCAGTTAATCAGGGGATCTCGCGAGTGGACGAAATGGGTAATATTTTGAAGTGTAACATTCCATTCTGGTATAAATACTGGGTAGAGTAAAGCTGTACACCTCAAAAAATTAGAAATTTTACGTTATTGAGCTCCGTGTTATTGAACTACGTACTTGGATTTTGGAAGGAGTTATGAAACAGTGGAAATTTGTATCTAGTAAATACGTTATTCGAAGTATATTAAAAGACGCATTGTCTGCAAAGGTAAGGAATATTGAAGAGTTATCGACCTTTTGACTCTAATACAGTCTTCAGTTTTAGCTCGAAACTTGGGGTGGAGGGTAACCAGACAATCATTCGTTACATGTACTAAAATATTATAGTTAATTAACACCATGACTCGTGATTTTCCTGCAGGATTTTATAGTCATTTAGCGTCAGATTTCGTCACCGCGATGAATAAAATCCCCCATTATATTCCAATGTAATCACCTTGAATCTGGTTCGATTTGTACACTCCGTGCTTTCGATACGTATTCTATTCGATATATCTACACGAAAATAGGTCCGTGTTGTTAGAATCGATTTGCATTTGTATAGAATACGTTATTAATATAGCAACAATTTTAACCAAAGTGGAGTGTAAATTTGCTATTCACCTGCCCGGAAAACTTACATACTTATATAAGGTTCAGTGAAATAAAGTTGGGCCAAGTCGCGGGACAGATTTACGTAGAAATATTTTCAAAGGCGTTAGTGCAGTTATCACATCGTGCTATCAGATTGTCACTGCCAAGCTTAGAAATATTACGAAAATGTTACATTACTTTAAAACCAGATACGATACTTCACCTTGAGAACACGTCTAACAGTCTTAAATATTGCTAACCGCTTAACGTCCACCGGGTATATTACCTTAGTCAGGGTAACCGGGTCCGTGCTGAAAGTCAGACACAAAACTGTGCGAATACGAATGAAGGTTAGCGCCACTCAAAAGCGAGATTGTGTTAAACTGATTATAAAGGCGGGCCGCTCTGATTTATTCTATACGGAGCTTCCTATTAAAATGAGTATGAAATGCAGCCACCGTAATTTTGACTATACGGGACACGTTCATATGAAAACGTAATGTGACGCATGTCCTACTGCATACAAAGTATTCCTCAAACTGTGGTTCGTGTGCCGCAACAAATCCAGGGAACTCTTTTCAGTGATCGGTGAATCAGAAGAATCTGTTTACGCGTTTCGTAGTATGTTCACAGGTGAAAGTAACATTCAAATTCCTGCAAAACTTATCATATTTTACAATAAAAATATCCCGTATTATACCTTTGTTTTGCTTTGTTATATTCTATGTTTGTGATGCAAGAGAGTTTAACGAGTTAAATAATTAGTGATTGATTGAAAACGAGTTACTGTCCATGCGAATGAGTGAATGAAAGAAAGAGTGATTGTACGAATGGATGAATGAGTGATGACCAACTAACTGAATGAATGAATGAATGGTTTGACTGATTGAATTGTTGAATGAATGATTGAACAAATTAATGTATTGTTTCCTTATCTACAGTTTCTTTAACAACGACGACACTAAGTCAGTGGAATGTTCTCGATGATAGCGGACAATGTATTTGAAAGATGTGAAAGTATTTGGTGTTAGTTTTAGGTACATTTGTCTGGGTGGGCCATGGAATACCACAACACTCTCAGTCAGGATATCCGTGTTCCTTACGAGGTTCGAACTGGGAATCTACAGAATATAAGCGAGAATGTTGATGCTTGAGCCAGCTAACTCGGTTCATTTATTGATGAGTAGGCCTGCAGCGTACTGGGTCTCGGTGGTGGTTGAACGCACCTACAGATCATACGGTATTATCACGAGTTGGAGAAACAATGCCACAAATCATCTGACATGTTCCAGCTGATGTTCTTACAGTACCCACCAGCACTGCGGAATATGACACATATTAAACCGGTGTCTGGGAAGCTGCATTAGTGTGAAGACTAATGTCATTGAACGCGTTCTATAACAAAACATAAACTTAATTAAGACTATTACACTTAAAAGTTATATATGCGACGCACTGTACGATTAGGGTATAGCTACTCCGTACGGGCTGGAAGGTCCGGGGATCGAATTCCGGGTGGGGGCGAGATTTTCCGCACCCGTCCAGACAAACCGTGGGTCCCACCCAGCCACCTACACAATGGGTACCCGATCTTTCCCGGGGTAAGGCGGCCGGGGCGTGGAGTTGACCACCCACCCCAACTAGCGCCGAGGTTAAAGAAAGAGTAGAGCTTACCTCTACACCAACTCTGCGCCTTCGTGGCCTGTTACAGGGCCAAATTTACTGTACGATTAGGCTCACAAAGCCTATTCTTTATAGAACTAGTCAATTTTGCGGTATATTGCTGCGTAGAAATGTGACTGATATTTTGTGTTTATTTAAGTGTACAGCATATATCATGTTGAAAATATTTTATAAGGTTGTTACGAATCTAAACTGCGGATGAGTATTTAGGCAGTGCAGGATGTCACCCAATAAGTAAATTTGTCAATTTTGCAAATAGTAGTAGTAGTACTTCGAGTCTGCTGCGATTCCTGGTGATCCTGTAGAGGATTTTCTAGGCAGAAATTACTGTTCAGGAGTGGTTTTCCATTGCCTTCTCCTTTTGCAAATAGAGGTCACATAATTTTGTTGGAATAATGTAGCTGTAGAAACCAGGATGGGACGAGACGAGGAATTCAAATACAGTGGTAGTTGTAAAGCTGCTCTTCGACGCAGTTCTTCGAAGACGGAAAAGAAGTTGGAACAAATCATTTCGAGGATCTCGGGGAAGAAGGTTCTGAGGATTGACAGCTTGAGGATTAGTTATATCTGCTGAAGGAGGGTTAGATATCGGTGAGTTTTTTATTCCACTCTGTGTGGATTTTTTTTACGTGGCGAGCAATTTTCCTGAATATTGATATAATTCAGGAGTTACTGTGGAGTCTTAAATACTTTAATGTTTTTCGTGTTTATAAATTCTAGCTGATGTTATTAAATCCAGAATGGGGCGACGTAAATTGCGCGCAGAAATAATAATTTAAATAAGAAATTGGCGAAGTATTTGATGTTGAAAAATCAAGGGGTAAGTACGTGTGGTACATCAGTAAGGAAATTAATGGCTAAGAGGAGAACTTGTAGAACTTAAGTAGATCCAACTTATTACAAATCAGACTCTTCAAAGAAGATTACAGGTTTTAAGATTGTAGTCCATTCTTTTCATTCATCATAGACTATGCCCTCTGGTCTGATCAGACGCCAGGGTTAATTCACAAAGTGTGAATTTTGTAAAATATTGGCAGGAATTAATGAAAGAGGGCTCGACGCTCTGTAAGACCCGTACCTACACAATTCTACACACGTATTGCAAGAGGCAACATATGTTCTCAGTGTTGGAGTTGAGAAAAAGCGCAGCTTAGACGTGTACGTCACTCTGATGACGAAGGAGATGTATAGCTCCACTCGTTCTTAACCTCGGCACTACATAGTATTAAGTGGTCGATTTGCCGCCCAGGACCCCCCCCCCACCCTGAACCTATTGAATAGGAGGCTGGGTGGGCTTCAGAGTCGAGAAAGAGAAAGACCCATACTGGAAATCGAACCCCGATCCTTCGGTCGTCCAGCCTGTATCCTAGTCACTACGTCGACAACGCTCTCCCGGCTCCCACCTAATCTCCCAATTTTTTTTATCCCCTTACAGGCCCGGTGTGGCCCAGAGGGTGGATAGAAGTATAGCTCTACTCTTCCGTGACTGCGGCACTAGAAGAGAGTGAATGGTCAGCAGCACGCCCCGGCCGCACTTAACCCCCGAGAAAGACCCGGTACCCATTTTACAGGAGGCTTGGTGGGCCCCAGGGCCGGTCTGGACGGGCCGAAAATCTCGTTCCCACCGGGATTCGATCCCGGACCGTCCAGCCCGTAGTCATTCGCTATATCGACTGAGCTACCGGGCCCACACGCAATCTCCCAATACTGAATATTGATTTCAAGTTTTTGTTTCTTTCGTTTTCCTTGTCCTCCTTTGTCACGAAGTAAACTATTGTCAAGTTTAGTTAAAGTCGCGATAGAGCCATTAGTTTTCTTGCTTCCATTTTGGTAGGCACCACGTTTGACTTTCTCAATGAAGACCTTTTATCAAGACAGATTCTCCTTGCTCTCCACACATACTATAAAGTTGTGTTGCACGCCAAGTGTGTCTCCTTTTCCCTCTGTCACAATTCTTCGCGAAATTCCCCTCCTCTTTGAAGCTACACGCAGTTGAGAAAGCGTCATTCAATGAATGAAAAAGCAAGCAAACAAACGTTAAATTTCATGATATTACTGCATCTTACAAGCAATAGGGTAGAGGCTGCTGTAAAATTATGACGATGCCTGTAACACATGTGTATACTGCCCCAAAATGGTGAAATATGAAACATCTCTCGTGATAACTTCACCTCAAATGTTGTAAATACTATGATTAATGTTCGACATTTATGACAGAAATTTTCAGCATTCGTTCACAGGGACACTGTGACAGACAGAGAGAGAGAGAGAAACACTTAACACATTTTCCATTGCCAGTGCTGTATCTCTGCGCCCACACACAACGGCTTACATAAATCTTGATGTCGCCATATGTTGCGAACTGGAGCAGGAATTAGAAAATCAATGGCTTCGTAGCACAGCACTATATCATTTCACAACTGTAGGCTATATTTGTCTGCAGTGGATTTTGTTAAAAAAAAGTGCAGATTTTCTAATTAAATGCTGCAAAAATGTCATTTTACATTTCAACTAGAAGACCTCACCAATATTTGATGCGAAAGACAAATTGTGAGAACGGAAGAATGCAGACAGGCTTTTGTTTGTTAAGATCGATAAAAATATGATTTATTGAAAGGAGTTTATATAGTGCCTTGGTTATGCACCATCCATTCTTAGGCAGTTTGTTAGTGATGTACTGGAAGGAACTTGAAAGAAAGCAATCATGACCCATGTTAAGATACGTAATATCCTGGCGCTTGTCCGGAGGAACCGACAAAGACCGAGAACCGCAGTCAGTAGCCGGGCTTCGGGCTTACGCTTTAAGCAAATGACACACAAAAGAGGTGTTTATTTAGTTTAGAAGTATGGCGGTGCTCGCAATTTATAGTAGCACTTATGCTTATGTCCCTCAGGCACAATGCTTTAAGTGTCCCAGAAATATTAAGCTTGGAAGATTACGGAGGTAACAAGAATGGTTAGTGGGCCCGGTAGCTCAGTCGGTATAGCGACTGACTACGGGCTGGAGGCCCAGGATCGAATCCCGGTGGTGACGAGATTTTCCGCCCATCCAGACCGGCCCTGGGGCCCACCCAGCCTCCTGTAAAATGGGTACCGGGTCATTCTCGGGGGTAAAGTGCGGCCGGGCGTGCTGCTGACCACTCACCCCCTTCTAGTGCCGCGGTCATGGAAGAGTAGAGCTATACCTTTACCTATCCTCTAGGCCACACCGGGCCTGTAACGGGATCACTTTACCTTTACCTTTACAATAATGGTTAAGAACTAAGTCGTGTCTGTATGTGTCTAAATTTATGTAACTGTCCTTTCATGTGATACGTTATGTATCGTCTATTGCAGGGATGAGGTAACCACGAGAAACCGTTGTGAGTGTAGATGTCCTGTGTACTAGCATCATGAGGTTCGTCATCCCCGTTGTGTTCTATGAAATAATTAATGTAGAGTGTGTGTACTCGTCTAACACAACTATATTTATTGGTAGAATGTAAAGTATTTTCTACATAAGGTAAAACTACAGCCTGATTTATGTAAAGCAGCAAGATACTGGTATCAACTAGAGTAAATTAACCCTTTGACGCCTAACGACCCCTATAGTGGTAATACCGCACCGCTAACCTCTAAACGTTGCATTTTATATATTTATTCAACAAATACAGGTACTGTACATTTTAAACACGGTATATACTCTCCGTCATTTTCTCTTCAAAATGCAGTTTGTTTCAGAATTCTAACATATTTGGTTCCTGTTTTATTCACATTTTATATACAGGCTGTGCTAAAATTTAAAAAAATAATTTCGGCGCCAAAAGGTTAATAAACCTAAAATTATAGTTAAAGATGCTACATATTATTGTACATTGTGTATTTTATACTTTAGTATAATTACACAACACACATAGACATAATGTGATACATACCATAGATTTAACTATAATAAATATACAATGATGTATCAGTCAAACACAACAAAACTTTATTATGTTTATTATTGTATTATGGCAACATGTTTCGATTCTTATAGAATCATCTTCAGGCTCTTCTGAGAATACAGATCCTTACTTACCAATGTTTAAGTAAGGATCTGTATTCTCAGAAGAGCCTGAAGATGATTCTATAAGAATCGAAACATGTTGCCCTAATACAATAATAAACATAATAAAATTGTATTATGTTTGACTGATACTTCATTGTATATTTATATATGTGTTAAACACTTTGGGATGGCAAACATTAAAAAATTGACTATAATAAGCTTTGACATAGCTTGGTAACAGCATGGACCCCCCCCCCCCCCCCCCCTAACCCCCCCCCCCCCCCCCCCCTCCCCCTCCCCAC
>Ga0123357_10001408_pt1 | contig 25449 bp, 21 predicted proteins | sample TergutEmb28metaG_FD_89873 | JGI IMG/M metagenome (GOLD analysis project Ga0123357, IMG submission 89873) | Embiratermes neotenicus P4 segment gut microbial communities from Petit-Saut dam, French Guiana - Emb289 P4 | ecosystem: Host-associated > Arthropoda: Insects > Digestive system > Gut ...
ATATAATATATACAATATACAAAAAATTATTATAAAAATAAATGTGTGAATAAATGTGCGTTTAATTTAAAGTGAAATTTATGAAAAGATTAGCATTAATGTTAGCATGCTTTTTCATAAGCATGGGATTGGCAATCGCCCAAAACAAACAGGTATCCGGTACGGTAGTGGATGAAACCGGAGAACCTGTGATTGGCGCGTCTGTAGTTGCAAAAGGAACAACAACCGGAACAGTTACCGATGTTGATGGTAAGTTCTCCTTAAGTGTTCCGGGTTCGGTTCAAACGTTGGTCATTAAATACTTAGGTATGCAAGATCAAGACGTTGCCGCAGGTACAAATGTAAAGATAGCGCTTCGCCCTGATGCGAGAATGCTGAATGAAGTGGTGGTGACAGCTTTAGGCATTAAACGGTCGGAAAAGTCTTTAGGTTATGCTGCAACCTCTGTAAAAGGGGAAGTTATTTCTTCTCAACGTTCTACGGATGTGTTATCAGCTTTGTCGGGTAAAATAGCCGGCGTACAAATTACGGCAACCGGCTCTGACCCCGGTTCTGCCAATTCGGTTATCATTCGTGGCATCAGTTCGTTGAGCGGTAGCAACCAGCCTCTTTACATAGTAGATGGAGTACCCATTGTGAATAATGTAATAGAGAGTATCGGACGTACCTACCGCCAAACATACAGTTTGGGAAATGGCGCTAATTTAGTTAGCCCTGATAATATTGAGAATCTCACGGTTCTGAAAGGAGCGGCAGCGACAGCAATGTATGGTAGCCGCGCTGCTAATGGAGTGATATTGATTACTACAAAAACAGGTAAAAAAGATCAACCTTTGCGAATTGAGGTTAACGCAGGTCTTCAAATAGCGGAAATATCGAAATTGCCGGAATTGCAGAATTCATTCGGACAAGGTTGGTTTGGGTCGAAAACGCCGGATGAAAACGGCTCGTGGGGTCCTGCTTTTGATGGACGAAATTACGTATATGGTACTATTTATAATAATTCACAGCTAATGAAGCCATACAAAGCGTTGCCGAATAATTTGCGGGATTTCTTCGAAAATGGCGTAATGTATTCAAATAGTGCTTCTTTAGCCTTCGGTAGTGATAAATCTACTTACTATGTGGGTATATCCAATATACAAGATGATGGAGTATTGCCGGGAAATAAGGATAAAAATAATGTTACTTCAATGACTTTCAATGCATCGTCAAGTTATAAAAATTGGCTGGAAGTATCTTCTTCGGTCAATATTGTCAATCAGCAAACAGGAGCAGTACTTACCGGAGCAGGTGCGTCAGTAATTGATGGCTTATACGAGTTGCCTCGCGATATTAGTATCGTTGATTTGAAAGACCTGAGTAATCCGTTTAATACTCCCGGATATTATTTTACTCCTTATGCAATTACCAATCCATATTATGCGTTGGAGTATAATTTAACGAATGTGAAACAGAATAAAGTTTTTGGTAAACTTCAAGCCGACATCAAGCCGTTAAGCAATTTAACTTTTACTTATCGCTTGGGCTACGATTATTCTAATGCGGAAAGTAAAATAGCTATGCCTAGATTTGATTTGGACGGTACACCCAACGAAGGTAGTATTTCAAATCCGGAAGGCTTTGTTAACCTTCTTTTTAGTAGAAGATACGAATTAAACCATGATTTCTTTGGCGTATATACCCCCAAAGTCAAGGACATTGATATTACAGCTATATTGGGGTTAAATGCAAATGAACGATACTATTCGGAAATGAGCACGAATGTTACCAATCTTTCCATTCCTACATTCTATGATTTAACTAATGGAGCCGGTGTGCCTACAGTCGGGGAAGCTATGTGGAAACGACGTTTATTTGGCGTTTTCGGCGATGTTCAGTTAAATTATAAAGAGATGGTATTCGTGGGACTTACAGCCCGCAACGACTGGTCGAGTACCTTGCCGATTAAAAACAATTCTTTCTTTTACTCAGGTATAACAGGCAGTTTTATATTTACTGAACTACTTCCCAAAAATGATATTTTATCCTTTGGCAAAGTTCGTGCTGCATGGGGAAAAACAGGTAATGATGCCGATGTTTACCTTGTAAATCCGGGATTTGTAGCAGGCTATGCCAACAATCAATATTCAGCAGCCACACAGTTTCCGATAGGAGGATTGAACGCTTATAAAATAGCCGCCCGTTTGGGAAGTTCGAATTTACAACCGGAAATGACTTCAGAAATGGAATTTGGCGCTAATCTTCAATTTTTTAATGCCCGATTAGGATTAGATGCCGCTTACTACGATAGAACGAGCGATAAACAAATTTTCCCTTTGAATATAGATCCGGCAACCGGTTATACTTCACAGGTGACCAACTTGGGAAAAATATCCAACAAAGGTGTAGAACTTTTATTGACAACCGTTCCCGTGAAAACAAAAGATTTCACATGGTCGTTAGATTTTAATTTTTCAAAGAACAAAAGTAAAGTAGTAAGTTTGCCGGAAGAATTAGGTGGATTTATAAACCTGAACCAGTTCACTACTACTGCGAATGCTGTTTATATGCGTGCAGAAGTCGGGCAACCGGTAGGTACTTTCTATACTTTAAATACAGAAAAAGATGATAAAGGAAATGTGGTTGCAGATCCGAATACCGGATTGCCCATTGCTACGACTACTCTCGTTGCAACAGGATTGAGCGTTAATCCCGATTGGGAAGGCGGCGTTTCTACCACATTAAGTTATAAAGGAATCAGCATAAACGCAGCTCTTGATATTCGTGTGGGCGGTTACATGTTTTCACGCAGTAAAGACCTTATAGCATTTACCGGTAATGGTATTGCAACTTTATACAACAATCGGAATACTTATATTATCCCGGGATCTGTCAATAAAATTGAAAATCCCGACGACGGGTCTGTGAGCTATGTAGAAAACACAACGCCTATTACGTCTGATTATGTAGCAAACGGACAATATAATTTGGCTAATGGATTAGATGGAGACAAAGGTATGCTCATGAGAAGGGATTTTACCAAACTGCGTAATCTTAGCGTTTCTTATGATTTGCCAAAAAATTGGATTTCCAAACTTCAATTGAATAGTGTTCGCGTTTCGTTGGTAGGTAATAATTTGTTTATCTGGACTCCGAAGGAAAATATGTTTATTGACCCTGAATCAACAACGGAAGGTTTTGATTTACCGGGTAAATTTGGTGAATTGTATGTAAATCCGTCTTCTCGAAGAGTAGGGTTCAACATTCAAGTGAAATTCTAATTTTATATCACAGAAAAATATAAGTTGTATGAAAAAAATATTATTATTAATGGTATTGGCGAGTTTATCCTTTGTATCATGTACAGATTGGCTTGATATAAATCAAAATCCCAATACTCCCGAATCGGCGACACCGGAATTGGTGCTTCCGCAGGCTGAATTAGCTTTAGCCGTTACTTATGGTGGTACAATGTACAACCATGCCAGTTTTATTATTCAATATTTCGACGAAGGCGTGGGAGCTCCCAACTATCGGGATTATACTCAGTTTAGGTTGCAAGCCAACAGTGGAAACAGAGCTTATAATGATATGTATAGTCTATGTTTAGTTAATGCCGAATATATCAGAACGGAAACCGAAAAAACAGAAAGTTGGGGTAATTATCTGGCTGCTACGACCATCAAAGTTTTTGCATTTCAATCCATGGTTGATCTTTTTGGAGAGGTTCCTTACACAGAAGCTTTACATGGAACAAACATTGCTCAACCTAAATATGATGACGGTCAGGTTGTATATGATGGAATTTTAGAAGAATTGAATGACGCTTTGGCTAAAGCAGAGAGCGGGAATTCATTAGTATCCGATCAAAATTTATTATTCGGAGCTGGTTCAACCGCAAAATGGATTTCTTTTGCAAAAGCAGTGAAATTGAAGCTATTGATGCGTCAAGCGTCTATTAATTGGAGTGGCGTGAAAAATGAAGTGAACACCTTGATCGCCGAAAATGATTTTCCAACTTCCGACGTAGCATTTACCTGTTGGGATGATAATGGAACCAAAAGAAATCCGTGGTACACAGATGCAGCTATCTTTATGGGTAAAAAAGATCACATGGCTACAGCAGCTTATGTTAATACCTTGTCGGGGTATGGAGACCCTCGCTTAGATGCACGTTATGATTCACCTGCAGCGGGTGGCGATCAGAGAGGAGGAATACCCGGTACATTTTATGATTCTAACACCGATCCAATAAAAACTTTCTCGACGCCCAAATTTGTAGCAACCGCACCGGCTTATTTGATTACGGTTGCTGAAATTGATTTTTTCAAAGCCGAAGCAGCTTTTCGTAATAATGACATGGCGACGGCTAAAGCAGATTATGAAGCAGCAATTGAAGCTTCATTCACACAAGCAGGCGTGACCGGAGCAAGCGATTTATATGGGCCAGGCAAGCCATACGCATGGTCGGATGCCGCCGGATTAGAAAAAATTGGATTACAAAAATGGATTGCTTTAGGTTGCGTTAATGGATTTGAATCATGGTGTGAAGTTCGTCGCTTAGGAGTTCCTGCATTTTGCAGTAGTTCTGCCGGTGAAATTTTAGCTGATGAAGCAGGTAAGTACGAATTAGGCAAATTGATTTTCCCTAGTGGCGCTCCGGCAGAAATTCCTGTAAATACAATGATAAATCGTTTCTATTATCCTTTATCTTCTACAGCATTGAATACAAATGCTCCGGAACCGAAAAAATCGTCTGCCAAGATTTTTTGGCAACCTTAAGAATAATGTGTAATAATAAAATATTCGAATAATATGAAAAATTATTTTAAAATAACAGTCCTTTTTCTTGGCTTACTTTTCTCAACATCAGCGTGCCATGATATTACAACGGACAATGTTACTTCTGTTACGTATTACGTAACATTTGAATTGGAGGGAGGCGAAGAATATTTGCTTCCGGTCGGCGAACCTTACATTGAACCCGGAGCGAAAGCTTTTGAAAACGGAGTAGATGTTTCTTCAAAGATGGTAGTGGATGGAAGTGTAAATTCGGATGAAGTGGGTTTTTACTACATTACCTATTCCGCTGTCAATGTAGATGGATTCCCAAATTCAGCTACACGAAAAGTTATTGTTTACGACCCAACGGTTGAAACAGATATTTCCGGAAGCTATACTGTGAATCTTGATGAATCTAATCGTTATCAATTCAGCAATGGAGCCATCATTAAATATTCCGATTTGGGAGGCTTGTATGGAGGCGATTTTTCTAACTTTACAGTGGATATAAAACAAATTCTACCTGGAATCTTTCAAGTAAGTGATTTTTATGGCGGCTATTATGTTGCAGGTCGCAACTACGCCAAATCTTACCTAATGGGAGGATATATCGCTTTAAATGATGATAATTCGCTGAGCTTATTGGAAAGCCTCGTTCCCGGATGGGGTGACAGCCTCGACGATTTGGTGGATGGATCCTACGATCCTGATACAAATACAATTGAATGGGGAGCCGAATATGCAGGTTCTTATTCTTTTAATGTAGTATTAAATAAAAACTAATATAGCGTATGAAAAAGTGTATATATATATTGCTCATAATGGGGTTTTTTGTTTCTTTTCAATCTTGTGAAAAAAAATATGAACCGGGAGGTACAGCCATACAAGATATGGCAGGAGATTGGTGGGTGACCAACCAACAAAGTGTAGATGAATATTATTATATTTTCAAAGGTCAAGGCCAAATGCCTGATGAAGCCAACATAGAAAATTGGGAGTGGGATTACGTTTATGACGATTCCCATACCAATATTTTTACTTACAATACGGCAGCCAATTTGCCAACCGAAATGTTTGTAGAGGATGGTGGATCTTTTTGGGATTATAAAGTAAAAGTCAAGGTTGATTATAACGCTAAAACCTTTGAAGCTCCTACAACAGCTAATTTAGCTTATGACGGTTGCGATGTGACAATCATCAAAGGGAAAGTCCTTAAAGGCGCAGCTACTTCTCCCAGCGGAACTCCGGTAGATAGTATTGTTTTCTATGTGAAATTCAGTGATGACAACTACGGATTTACCTATACCAAAGTTTCAGGTTTCCGTAGAACCGGTTTTCCTGAAGATGATTTTTAAGCATACATTATTGATGGACAAAATCAAAAAATGCCACTTATTTTGGGTGGCATTTTTTTTGATATCATACTTGGACTTTTGAGACAACTCCACAAAAGGATTTATTATTGATACAGTTTCTTCAGTAAATCCGGTCTTTTCAACCGGCTCAATGCTTTGGTAATCTGATTTTTATAATCCCTGTTATACCAGAAAAAGTATTGCCGTTGGCTTAGTTTTTCTTCTTTCGATTGGGCTGTATATACAGGCTTCATGGTGTAGGGATGAACGCCGGAATAATAAATTTCAGAAGATAAAGTCATGGGCGTAGGAGTAAAATCCTGCACCTGTTCCAGCTGAAAATTCAATGATTTGGAAATGACGGCTAATTCTGCCATGTCGATTTCGGTACAGGCCGGATGCGAACTCATAAAATAAGGAACAAGTTGCTGTTTCAAGCCTTGTTCCTTATTGATTCTATCGAATATCTTTTTGAATTGGTAAAAAGTAGCAAAATCAGGCTTCCGTATGCATGCGAGCACTTCAGGGGAAGTATGTTCCAGAGCCACTTTCAGCCGTCCGGAAACGTGCTTTGAAATCAGTTCTTGCGTATAATCCCTGGCTGCTTTGCTGAGTTCTCCGTCATCATATTGATTCACAAGCAAATCATAACGAATGCCGCTACCAATGAAGGATTTCTTTACGCCCGGAATTTTATCGGCCGCCTGATATAATTCTAATAATGACTTGTGATTGGCATTCAGATTCTTACAGACTTGAGGAAAAATACAAGACGGCCTTTTACAAGCTTCACAAACCTTCGGGTCTTTGCCTTTCATGTCGTACATATTGGCGGAAGGGCCTCCCAAATCGCTTATATAGCCTTTAAAATCAAACATTTCAGTTATCGCTTTTACTTCCTTTAAAATAGATTCTTTGGAACGTGAAGCAATAAATTTTCCCTGATGAGCGGAAATCGTACAAAAAGCGCAGCCTCCGAAGCAACCGCGATGAATAGTTATCGAATGGCGAATCATTTCATAAGCAGGAATACGTTTGTCCTTATATTTCGGATGAGGCAAACGGGTATAAGGTAAATCATAACAGGCATCTATCTCCTCTGTTGTAGCAACGGGATAGGGAGGATTCACAACAATTGTCTTTGATCCGGTTTTTTGAAGCAGGCGCACTGCTTTGAATTTGTTTGATTCTTCTTCAATACGATGAAAATTCCCGGCTTGTTTTCTCTTGTCTTTCAAGCAATTTTCAAACGAATATAAGTGAATATCGCCTTCTTTTTCCTTTATTTCATTTCTGGAAATAACAGTTTGAGGTATCGAATTGAGTTCGCCGATTTTAGCCCCATTTTGTAAAGCTTCAACAATAGCTTTAATTGGTTTTTCGCCGGAACCGTATACCAACATATCTGCCTGTGAATCAAACAGAATACTTGGCAAAAGCTTGTCCTGCCAATAATCGTAATGAGATAAGCGCCGCAAGGAAGCTTCAATTCCTCCGATAATGACCGGCGTATCCGGAAAAATCTCTTTCAGTATTTTAGTGTAAACCAGCGTCGGATATTCAGGGCGCATGTCTATTCGAGCATCAGGGGTGTAAGCATCTTCCGACCGCAACCGTTTATTGGCGGTATATTTGTTCACCATTGAATCCATGGCTCCTGCCGAAACGCCGAAAAACAAGCGGGGTTTTCCTAATTTCTTGAAATCCCGTAAATCATCCCGCCAGTTGGGTTGAGGAACAACCGCGATTTTCAAGCCCATGGCTTCCAAAAACCGGCCGAGAACGGCTGTTCCAAATGAGGGATGGTCTATATAGGCATCGCCGGAAAAGAGAATGACGTCTAATTCATCCCATCCGTGCAATTCCACTTCTTTTTTGGTCGTAGGTAACCAATCTGTTAATTTCAGTTTTCCCATACTATTTTCAACCATAAAAAGAGACAAATCAACAACAGGGAAGGCAACAAATTGATTATTTTTATTTTCTTTATATCCAATAAATTAATGCCTAATCCGATAAGAATAATACCCGCTACCACAATCATTTCCGAAATAATTACATCAGGAATACTTTTTCCAAACAGGGAGACCAGTAAAGTGATTCCTCCTTGAAACAGCAACAAAGGAATAGCCGACAATAAAACTCCTACTCCCAGCGCCGAAGCCAACATGATGGAAGAAAAGAAGTCCATAATCGATTTGGTAAGCAGTATATCCGAAGTTTCTCCGGTTAATCCTTCTGCTATGGCGCCCGTAATGGTCATTGCACCCATGCAATAAAGAAGAAATGCCGTTACTAATCCTTCCGTGAACTTATCGTTTTTAGAGCCTGTTTTTGTTTTAATCCAACCGCCCAAATGATCCATTTTTTGGTCGAGTTTTAACGCTACGCCAACAAATCCGCCTAAAACGAGACTAAGGACTACCAACAACGCGCTGCTGCCCGACATGTCTAAAGACATTTTAATCCCAAGCAACAAAGTAAACAAGCCAACCGCTTGAAAATAAATAGTTTGATATTTCTCCGGAAGTACTTTTTTAAAAACCAATCCAATGACGCTTCCCGCAATAACTGCGCCCGTATTTACTAATGTTCCAACCATAACTACAAAAAATAAAAATGCCAGCAAATGTAAAACAAATTTCACACAATTAAAATCTTTTCAATAAACATTAACGCATACTTTTTGCCAACCTCTTTTAAACTTTTTCAGACGTACAATATCTAAGTACAATATTAAGATAAAAAGATTGTTTTATTTAAAAAATGAAGACATTATGAAAGCATTAGTAAAAAGAAGTATGGTGTTAGTGTTAGTTTCTTTATTTACACTTACTATTTCGGCTCAAAGGCCCGACAGAGGAACGAAAATGACTCCGGAAGAAAGAGCTTCCAAACAAACAGAAATGATGACTAAGCAGTTGAACTTGACAACAGATCAACAAGCTAAAATCCAGGAAATCAACCTGAAGTATTCTCAACAAATGGCTGACCAAATGCAACAAGCTCAAGATGAGAATACAAAGAGCAGGGATGGCATGAAAGCCCAAATGGAAGCTAAGAATGCAGAAATTAAACAGGTGTTAACTCCCGAACAAATTCAACTGTGGCAGGAAAAAAGGCAAGAAATGAGAAAGGCTGGAAGACAGGGTAATAAGAATCAGTCTACAAGTACGGTAAATCAAGAGTAAAATTGTTATATGCAAATTACATGGATTTTTTAAGTATCCATGTAATTTGCATATAATTTGTTGTTAAATATCATATAATTCTTTGTAATGTCTTTTCTTTTTTTTATTTTTGTCTGATTGAAGTGTCGTTCTTAAATATAAACACTACTGAAAATTATAATATTATGAATAATAAACTAAAAACAAAAAAAATGAAAACGGTCAATAAATGGTGCTTATTCTTATCCGCGCTTTTTTTGACGTTTCCCGTATTTGCTCAAAACAATGCTTTTGATGATGATATATACTATTCGTCAAAAAAAGAAACAAAAAATGAGCAAAAAGAAACAAAAAAAGCAGAAGTTCAGCAAACGACAACAGCGCCTATTGTTTTAGCTGAAATTTCCGACGCAAGAAATGTAGATGAATACAATCGCAGATACAACAATCAGGATGTATACGATGATTCTATCGCCGAAAATGATTCTCTTGCAGATGATGCCGGCTATGCAGAACGGATTGTCAGGTTTCATGATCCTTCCAAAATTACGATTATCGGAGCTGATAATGCAAATATCTATCAGGACGATAATGGCGGTTACGTAATCGATTTTCAGCAGCCGCAACAAACCTCCGTAAATATTAATTATGGAGTTGGTTGGGGTAGTCCCTATTGGGGCTGGGGTAATCCCTATTGGGGTTTTAACAGCGCTTTCTATCCGTGGTACGATCCATGGTTTAGTCCTTGGTACAGTTGGAGCTGGGGATGGAGCAGGCCGTGGGGTTGGGGCTGGAATAACTCTTGGTGTGGTTATTATGGATCGTGGTCGCCTGCAAGACCAGCTTACACTTTCAATAGAAACTTTCCTAATGGGCGTAGCAGCGGGGTTACCGGACGTAGCAGTAGTTTTGCTTCCGGAAGATCATCGGTAGGAGGTAGCAGTGCTCGTTCATCTTCAGGAGAGTATTCAGGAAGGGGTATTTCTTCCCGTTCTTCAGCAGCAGGTACGAGAACTCCAGAAGGTCAAGTAAGTACAAGATCCGGTAGCGTGGATATGAGATCCGGCGGCAATGCCGTCAATTCATCTTCAACAAGCAGACGTTACGGAACAGTAGAAAATTCTTCGGGAACAACTATTCAATCATCTCGCACACGTTCTGTAGGAACGGAATCATCAGGTAATACTAATAGCGGCAGAAATTCTTCCGGCACAGTATCAAATTCGTCCCGGAATTCAGGTTCAAACAGCGGGACATCCGTTCAAAGTTCCGGAAGCAGCAGATCAAGTAGCTCAGGAAGTTTCGATAATAGCAATTCAGGAAGTAGCAGATCAAATAGCTACAATTCAGGAAGTTTCAATAATAGTAGCTCGGGAAGTAGCAGATCAAGTGGCGGTTTTTCATCCGGTGGAAGCAGTGGCGGCGGTGGAGGCCGTTCATCAGGCGGCGGTGGAGGAGGTAGAAGATAATTTGACGACCTTCAAAGTATAAATCAAATAATACGGAATGATTATATGAAAAAAATTATATTATTTCTTGCAATAAGTTTTTTTGCAAGTTGGGTTTACGGACAAGGACAAATGGATGCGTTTAAACTTTCCGGGACTGATTTGTCGGGAAGTGCACGCGGAATTGCAATGGGAGGCGCTTTCGGCGCTTTGGGAGGAGATATTACAGGAGTCTCTCAAAATCCGGCAGGCATTGGAGTATATCGTTCTTCAGAAGTGGTAGGAAGCTTAGGTCTTGCTTCCGTCAACACCGAAACGAATACTTTAGGAAACAAGGTAAACGATAGCAAGTTTAATTTTAGTCTGGACAATTTCGCTTATATCGCATATATGCCGCTAACCGGCAGTGTTAAAGCTTTTAATCTCGGATTTTCTTATAACAGGTTAAAAAATTTCGGTAGAAATTATCACTCCGTAGGGAATGGGTTAACATCATCTCTTACAGATTATATGGCCGATTATACTACTCTTCCAAAAAAAGGAGGTTATCCATATCCCGATAATCTTAGTTCTTATGATACTAACGGCAATTTTGATACATGGCCTTATGAGCCGCAGCAAAATCTCCCATGGATCAGCGTTTTAGGGTATAATGGAGGATTAATAAATGATAACGGAGAAAGATATATAAGTCCATTAATAGGTCCTCAGGCAACAAGAGAATATGGAGACTTGCAAAACGTGGACAGAATATATTCTGTTTCGGAACGAGGACATATTGATTCTTATGATTTTACGATGGGCGCTAATATTTCAGACATATTGTACCTCGGATTAAATTTTTCGGTTACAGACTTGCGTTATAGTTTGAGATCCCGTCATACTGAAGAATTTGAACGTGGTGAAAATTTTGACGGAGGAGGAGGAGGAGGTTTTGATTTGGATAATAGTTTAGAAACCTCAGGATCCGGGTTTCAGGTAACAGCTGGAGCTCTTTTCCGCCCTATTGATGAACTTCGTATCGGCGTTGCCTACCATTCTCCGACATGGTATAATTTGACCGATTCTTATTTTGCTCAAGTAAATTATGAAGGTTGGTACATGGACGACAATGGAGAATGGGTTTGGCCTAATAACGGCTTAACCGCAAATACACCCGGAAATGCGAGTGCCGACTATAAGCTCAGGACTCCTGATCGTTGGGTAATGAGCATGGCCGGTGTTTTAGGAACAAAAGTTATTTTAAGTGTAGATTATGAATACAGCGACTATTCCAGAATGAATTTGGGAACCCAGTATGGATTATTTGACTTTGGTTACGCTCAACAAAACGATTTTATTTCTCAAGACTTTAAAGGCGCTTCTACTCTAAAAGCCGGATTGGAATACAAAGTTACGCCTCAAGTCGCATTGCGGGCAGGTTACACATGGATGCAAAATCCGCTCGAAGCGTCATTTAAATCCGGAGGTGTTGAAGTATTGCCGAATGAAACAGTAACAGCATACACATTAGACGGTGATGCCAATTATTATTCTATCGGAGCAGGATATCGCTTTACTCCTAATTTCTATATGGATTTTGCATTTTCATTTAAGCAGCAGACAAATGAACTTTACACCTATTCTCCAATTTGGGATGATAATGGTGCACCGCTCGTTGAATCTGTTTCTGCCAAATTGAAAAACAATACCAATAGGGGTATTCTAACTTTAGGATACAAATTCTAAACGGAAATTTCATATAAAAGTGTTTTCTAAAGAACTGTCGGAAGATTTTTTCGGCAGTTCTTTTTTAGAAATAAAAGCAAATGAACAGAAATTTGCCGGTTCTTATTTTAAAATGATTATTTTTGTTGCAAAATCTGTATAAATGTTACATTTTTCCACATTACATATAAAAGTTGAACTTGTTTTGACTGTGTTATTATAATTGTCAAGATGAAAAATATATTGATTGTTGAAGATGACCTGACGCTCAGTTTAATGCTGAAAACCTGGCTTTCTAAGAAAGGGTTTGATGTGAGGACGGTATTGAATATTGCAGACGCTAAAAAAGAAACAAGTATATCCATGCCCGATTTAGTCTTATCTGATTTAAGACTTCCCGACGACAGCGGAATTGCTTTTTTGAAGTGGGTGAAAGAGATCAACGAAAATGTGGTTTTTATTATGATGACCGGGTATGCGGAAATACAAACTGCCGTAGAATCTATTAAACTCGGCGCTTTCGATTATATAGCCAAACCTCTTAATCCGGAAGAATTGCTTAAGAAGATAGAACAAGCATCGGACAAAACAAGTATCAAACAAAAAATAAAAGCAAAGGAAACAAAGGATAAGACTTCTTCTGAGTTTATCAGAGGGAAATCTCCTGAGTATAAACGTTTGTATGAATATGTAGATTTAGTTGCTCCTACTCGCTTGATTGTCTTGATTCGAGGGGAAAGCGGTGTAGGAAAAGAACATATAGCCAAGTTGATTCACGAAAAAAGCGACAGGGCTAAAGGCCCGTTTATTCCTGTCGACTGTGGCGTTCTCTCAAAAGAATTAGCTGCAAGTGAATTTTTTGGACACATAAAAGGCTCATTTACAGGCGCTATAAATAATAAAACAGGACATTTTCTTGAAGCTGACGGAGGCACATTGTTTTTGGATGAAATCGGAAATCTTCCGACCAATATACAAATGCAATTGCTTCGAGTTTTGCAAGAAAAGAAAATAAAGCCGGTAGGAAGCAATAATGAAATCCCTGTCGATGTGAGGATTGTTTCCGCTACTAATGAAAACTTGGATAAGGCTTTGGCGGAAGGTACTTTTAGATTGGATTTATATCATAGAATTGATGAATTTACTATTCAGATTCCAAGTTTGCAGGAATGTAAGAGTGATATAGAATTATTTGCCCATCACTTTTTAAATATTTCCAATAATGATTTGAATAAAAATGTAATTGGTTTTACTCCCGAAACCATAAACATTATGAAAGATTACTCTTGGCCGGGAAATCTTCGCGAACTGAAAAATGTGGTTAACAGAATGGTATTGATCGCTCCGGATAATCATCTTACGGTAGATTTATTACCTCCAAATATAGTTCACACCTCTAAACAAGTCGTTGTTTTTGCGGATAAAAATAGCTTAAGCCTGAAAAACAATCATGAAAAAGAACGTATCGAAGAAGCATTAAGACAAGTCAAAAACAACAAGTCAAAAGCTGCCGAATTGTTGGATATCGATCGGAAAACTTTATATATGAAAATGAAACAATATGGCATTGAATATTAATACAAAGAAAAAACAACATACCAAATCGATTGTCGTAGTCGGTTTTATTATCATGGCGTTGCTTTGTATATTAGGTATTATATTAATCAATAAGGAACTAATCAATTTTTCAGAATCCAGCGACACTTCGGCTGAACGCAGGGAGTTAGTGGTAACGAATAATTTCCTGGCTTCGTTCTATAAAATGGAAAGTGTAGGAAATCTTCTTATCGCAGAGCTATTACCCGGTTCTCCGGCTGAATACGATTCCCTTAGAGTAGAAACATTTGCACAAATTGATTCTTTAAGAAATGTGACAAATGATGCTGTTATAGTTGAGCATTTGGATAGTATTAAATATTTATTGGATATCAAAACCGCCAATATACAGCGGATGCTTTCGTTATTGGATTCAATTAGCGCGCAACCACCAAAAGAAGTTGTTAAAAAAACCATTGTTTCTCATAGGGATTTTAGCGATTTACAAGATATCTTGTTTCAATCTTTTAACAGGATTAATAACGTAGAAGATAGCGTATTTGTTACAACAGAGAAGAAAAGCTTCATGCATCGGGTGAAAAATATTTTTTCCAATGCGTCCGATTCTTCCCTGGTGGTTTCCAAAAGAAAGGAAGAGATGCGGGATTCGATATTGGTACCTGTTTTAGTCGATACGCTCACACAATATATACAAGAACTTTCATGGGGATATGAATCTCGACACAGGTTATTGACACAACGACTTATCCGGCGTCAGAATGAGATGTATCATGTGAATGAAAGCATGTCCTCACAAATCAATATGATACTTCAATCATTGAAAGAAAGAGAATATGAAACTTCCATGACCTTGATGAACGCAAAAGAAGCTACGTTGAGACATTCTTCCGGAATAGTGTCGATCATAGGTATCTTAGCTTCTCTCACGACGCTTTTATTTTTGATAATGACCTTGACCTCGATTTCCAACAGTCAACGGTATCGAAGGCGGTTGGAAAATGCAAATAAGTATGCGGAAGACCTGTTGGAAGCAAGAGGAAGACTGATATTATCAATTACCCACGACATTAAAGCGCCAATCAGTTCTATCATAGGCTATATAGAATTGCTTTCGAAAGACAAACTTTCGGAAAAAGAACGATATTATGTTGAAAATATGCAACATTCGTCGGAACATATTTTGGAACTTGTAAAGAATTTGCTCGATTATCATTCTTTGGAATCGGATAAGCAGGATATTCAAAACATGCCCTTTTATCCGGGTATCTTGTTCAAAGATATTTATCAAAGTTTTGTTCCGATAGCTCAAAAATCCGATATAGAATTTCGGTTTGAATGTGATTTGAAAGAAACTCAAAGCTATGAAAGTGATCCTTACCGCATCAGGCAAATTTGTGAAAATTTATTATCGAATGCTATTAAATTCACAAGGGCAACCGGTAAAGTGTTATTTTCCGTATCGTTTGTTTCTGCCGGAGAAAAAACAGATTTGTTGTTCGTATCGGTTAAAGACACAGGGCCCGGTATAAGTAAAGAAAATCAGGAGGTCATATTTGATGAATTCAAACGGGTAGATTTTCACAAAGGAAAAATTGAAGGATCGGGATTAGGGTTGACTATCACAAAAAAATTAGTTAGTCTGTTAAATGGAAAAATTTCATTAATCTCCAATTTAGGAGAAGGAAGTGAATTTGATGTGGAAATCCCTTTGCAAAAAACAGAAAAAAAACAATTTGACGTACAAGATTCGTCTTCCGATTCGACAAAAATAATACTAAATAAAGAAGAGAAAAAAATATTATTTATCGACGACGATATTGTCCAATTAAATCTTTATTCCGAACTACTCAAGTCGGAAGGATTTCAAACAACAATATGTCGAAACCCGTTAGATGCTCTGTCTTTAATACAAACAAGCCAATTCGATTTAATTTTCACCGATATTCAAATGCCCGGTATGAATGGTTTTGAATTGGTCGAGCGAATCAGGATGGGGACTTTTAACGGCGCTAAAACACTTCCTGTAGTTGCTTTATCTGCCAGTTCTAAAGTTTCGGAGCAAAGATTTGAAGAAGCCGGCTTTTCGGGTTTTATGCCGAAACCATTTACTTCCGAATCCATGCTTCAGGTAATTCATCAGTTTTTTGGCGTACAAGATTATCAGTGTCCTTCGAGAACAGAAGGAGAGGAAAAGAAATTTATGTCACTGATGGAATTTGCGCCTGAAGATCCGGAGGCGGGCAAAGTGATTATTCTCTCGTTTATTGCAGAATCGAAGAAAAACATTCAAATAATCCATACTGCATTAGCCGGAAATAATTGGGAACAAATTAAAAAAGCTGCACATAAAATGTTGCCTTTGATGCGCATGATTTCTGCTAATGAATTAGCTGAAATGCTGGTAGAGATTGAAATGGGTTCAAAGGATGCAAGGAAAGCAAAAAAAGTCATTCGATTGACTGAAAATCAATTAAATGAAGCTGAAGAATTTTTAAAAACAATATAAACATAAGTTGAAAACGATGAAAGTATTAGTAGCAACAGACAAGCCCTTTGCTCAGGAAGCTGTCAATGGCATTAAAGAAGTAATTGAAAAAGCAGGATTTGAATTGGTATTATTAGAAAAATATACCGGAAAGTCACAGTTGTTGGATGCGGTAAAAGATGTCGATGCGATGATCATCCGCAGTGATATTGTTGATGCGGAAGTGTTGAATGCCGCAAAGAATCTGAAAATCGTGGTTCGTGCCGGAGCCGGATATGACAATGTAGATCTGAGCGCTGCAACCAACCACAAAGTATGCGTAATGAACACTCCCGGCCAAAATGCGAATGCTGTTGCCGAACTGGTCTTTGGAATGATGGTTGCAAGTATTCGCAATTCCTATGACGGATCTTCCGGAACAGAATTAATGGGTAAGAAATTAGGAATTCACGCTTATGGCAACGTAGGACGAAATGTAGCCCGCATTGCAAAAGGATTTGGTATGGATATATATGCGTTCGATGCTTTTTGTCCGGCTGATATGATCGAAAAAGATGGTGTGAAAGTGTTAAATTCTGCGGAAGAACTATATAAAACTTGCCAGTTTGTATCGTTACATATTCCGGCAACCCCGGAAACAAAACAATCCATCAACTATGCTTTATTAAGTAAAATGCCTAAAAAAGCCATGCTGATCAATACTGCCAGAAAAGAAGTCATCAACGAAGCTGAGTTGGAAAAAATCATGGAAGACCGTCAGGATTTCAAATACATAACCGACATCATGCCCGGTAATCATGATAAATTAACAGCATCATTTCCGAAAAGATATTTCTCTACTCCGAATAAAATGGGGGCTCAAACAGCTGAAGCCAATACCAATGCCGGAATAGCGGCAGCCCATCAAATTGTTGATTTCCTGAAAAACGGAAATGAAAAGTTCAGAGTAAACTAAATAAAGACATATATGGAAAAAATAGCAAACAAATTAACAGACCTGATTGGCAATACTCCCTTGTTGGAGTTGGGAGCATATTCCAAATCTCAACATGCCGGAGCCCGCATAATCGGTAAATTGGAGTATTTTAATCCTTTGGGAAGCGTAAAAGACCGTGTCGCATTAGCGATGGTTGAAGATGCGGAGAAAAAAGGTCTGTTGAAACCGGGTTCGGTAATAATCGAGCCGACAAGTGGGAATACCGGTATCGGTTTAGCTTATGTTGCTGCCACAAAAGGCTACAGGCTGATATTAACTATGCCTGAAACCATGAGCCTTGAAAGGCGTAATCTGTTGAAAGCGCTTGGCGCGGAATTGGTATTAACACCGGGAACTGAAGGAATGAAAGGAGCCATAGCTGCGGCTATTAAACTGCAAGCCGAAACGCCTCATTCGATTATTCCGCAACAATTTGAAAATCCGGCCAATCCTGCTGCACATATCCGGACAACCGCCGAAGAAATCTGGCGCGATACGGACGGGAACATTGATATTTTTGTTGCCGGCGTAGGTACCGGAGGAACAATCAGCGGTGTGGGTAAACGACTAAAAGAACTTAAACCCGCAGTGCAGATTGTAGCTGTGGAACCGGCCGATTCACCTGTTCTTTCCGGCGGAAATCCCGGACCTCATAAAATACAAGGTATTGGAGCCGGTTTTACGCCTAAAATATATGACGCTTCAGTGGTAGATAAAATTATCACGGTAACGAATGATGATGCTATTCGCACTGGACGTGAATTGGCAAAAACAGAAGGACTTTTGGTCGGAATTTCCTCTGGAGCAGCAGTATATGCCGCGCTTCAATTAGCTAAACTGCCCGAAAATAAAGGGAAAAATATTGTAGCGATTCTGCCTGATACGGGAGAACGTTACTTCTCGACAATTCTTTATGCTTTTGATGAATATCCACTGTAAAGCAAGTGTAAAGAGGCGTATCAAAAAATGAATAAAATGCAGCGTATAACAATCAAAATAGGAAGTAATGTATTGACCCGCAATGATGGTACATTAGACATAACCCGTTTATCATCGTTGGTGGATCAGGTAGCTGTATTACACAAAAAAGGAATAGAAATCATTCTTGTTTCTTCGGGGGCTGTGGCTTCGGGGAAAAGTGAAATTAAGGCCAAAGGGAAATTAGATAATGTATCTGCCCGTCAGCTTTATTCTGCAGTGGGGCAAGCTAAGCTTATTAACCGCTATTACGATTTTTTTAGGGAACACGGTATTAATTGCGGACAAGTCTTGACGACCAAAGAAAGCCTTGGAACCCGACAGCATTATCTCAACCAAAAAAACTGCATGTCCGTCATGCTTGAAAACGGAGTGATTCCGGTTATGAATGAGAATGATACGATTTCCGTTACGGAGCTGATGTTTACCGACAATGACGAACTTTCCGGAATGGTGGCTGCAATGATGAATGTCGATACATTGATAATTCTTAGCAATATTGATGGAATTTATAACGGAATACCTTCAGATCCGGAATCAAAGGTAATCAGGGAAATTCGCTCCGGACAGTCGGAGGATCTTTCTGATTATATTCAAATCACCAAATCTTCTTTTGGACGTGGAGGAATGCTCACAAAATATAATATCGCCCGAAAAGTGGCCGATGAGGGTATCGATGTCATTATCGCAAACGGAAAAAAAGAAAATATGCTCCTCGATCTCTTCGACAAAAAGAAAGATACTGTTTGCACCCGTTTTGTCGCCTCTTCAAAAGAAACTTCAAATGTAAAAAAATGGATCGCCCATTCGGACGGGTTCGCTAAAGGAGAGGTTTATATTAATAAAGGCGCCAAAGAAGCTTTATTGGGAGATAGGGCGACCTCTCTTTTAGCCGTAGGAATTTCTAAAATAGAAGGAGATTTTGAAAAAGATGATATCGTCAAGATTTTAGATGAAGAAAAACAAAGCATTGGAGTTGGAAGGGTGAGTTATAATAGCGAAAAGTTACGGGAAATTGCCGGACAAAAAGGTGGAAAGCCTGTTATTCATTACGATTATTTATATTTAGAATAGCTATGAAAAAGATAGTATTGCTTCGACATGGAGAAAGTCGCTAACCAGGCGAAAAAATAAGTTTATCAGATCGGATTTTACAAAAGTATGTTTATTTTTTCCCTGAAGGAGCCGTAGGAGGAAAAGCTTCTCTTGCAAATTTATAATCTGCCCGTTGGAATCTAAGAACTTTTTCAAGAGGTAATATTTTCTGGATTTTTTTTATGTATTCTCTTTCAAGGGCAACCTCTTTTTCTTTAGAATCTAATATCACGTTAATGACCTGGTCGTATTCTGCATCCGAAACTTTTTTGCCGGCTTTCTCCGCATCACGGATTTTCTTAACTTCCTGACGCATATTCCGGTTAACTTCAAATTTTTTATCATCCAATTCATTGCTGAGAGGCCAAAATTCTTTGGCTTCTTCTTCGGTCAAGCCAATTTCTTTCGTAAGATAAGCAATTCTCTGTGCTTTGAGATTTTCTAAATCCTGCCGTTTTTGTATATCAGTTCTTTTATCCTGGGCAAAAAGAGTAATTGTCGGGATTAGGAAGAAAATATTCAATATAAATAATAATTTGTATTTCATTTTGTAATCGATTTGTTTTTATAAAAGTTCGCTATCTTCTTCGTCATAAAGAGCTTGTTGATAAGAAGAATAAGCCATTTTTTCCTGATAATATGAATCGAAATCGTCAATTTCCGAAATAGGAATATTTTTCACATCTTTACTGAAAATTCCTGAAGAATCAGATTTATTAACAAATATATTGATCATCAGCATAATGCCGGCAACCATCGCAGCCATGTATACCCAAGGCTTCACACGCTCCCATAAACCGACAACCTGTGGTTTTTTGTTTTCTTTCTCAGGTAATTGCGACATCATGTTATCACAAAACCCCTCAAAATAACCTACAGGTACTTTGAATGGATTTATTTTCCCAATGTTGTCTAAATTACTGCTTGTTGTTTTCATTTCTTTGATATTTTTACACTTTTTAGACGATTCTTTTTGTAAAAAGTTTAATCATCTTCCGATAAAATATTTTCTATTTTTTTTACAGCGTGATGATAAGAAGCTTTCAAGGCGCCAACTGAAGTCCCAAGCGTTTCCGACATCTCTTCGTATGGCATTTCTTCGTAATAACGCATATTGAAAACCAATCTTTGTTTTTCCGGTAACGTCAGGATAGCTTTTTGAAGTTTGGTTTGTATTTCGTCTCCGTCGAAATATTCGTCGCTTTCCAGTCTCCCAAGTAAGAAAACATCCGTATCATCAATAGATATGTTATTTATCGACCGTTGTTTGTTGAGGAAAGTGATGCATTCATTGACAGTGATTTTGTAGAGCCATGTCGAGAGTTTGGATTCTCCCCGAAACATATCGATATTCATCCATGCTTTGATGAATGTGTTTTGAAGCAAATCGTTGGCGTCATCGTGTGATAAAACCATTTTACGAATTTGCCAGTATAATTTTTCGGAATAAAAAGCGACTACTTTACCAAATGCAGCTTTTTGTATTTCGGAATTGTCGGATCTTAATTTCGAAAGTATTTCTTCCTCGTTGTAGATTTGCATAAATTCAATTTATCAGCGGGCAAATGTAGCAAAAAAATGGCAACTTTCGTAATAGAAGAATTTCCAAAATATAAAATCGTAATCTTAAAGATTTTAAATTTTGATGATGAAATTTATTGCTTAAATGGAGAATTTTCGTAGCTTTACGAGCTATAATGTTCAATAATTATTTAATAAAATTAGAGTATGGAAAAGCAAAACAAATTTTGTCAGAGTTGCGGAATGCCAATGAGTAAGGATGATCCGCAAGGCGGCGGAACAAACGCCGATGGTAGCAAAAACACACAATATTGCAGTTATTGCTACCAAAATGGCGAATTTACATTCACCGGAACAGTAAAAGAATTCCAGAGATTTTGTATGGATATAATGGTGAAAAGTGGTCGGCCGAAATTTGTGGCGTGGCTCTTTACACGCGGAATGAAACGATTAGGCAGATGGAAAAATGCTTAAAATAATCCTTTTACGGATTCTGCCAATCTTATAAATTCCCGTCTATAGCCTTGTGCATCGTTATCCAATCCCTCTTTGGCTAAAGAAATCACTTTTTCGATGGAAGCATTTCCTTTGAAATCAGAATCCGTAAGTAGTTGGCCGAACATGGCAACTGCCGATGCAAATTTGAAATCGGAAGATACTTTATTTGAATTGTCGTCTATTAAAGCTTGTTCCAACTTCTTGCTTTTATTTCCATCAGGTTCTTTGTAACGAAGTTTTACCGTTAGTAATTCATCGGAAGGGCTTGCTTTTACTTTTTGCTCTACACTTTCATCTTGATATTTGAGTTTATCTACACTTCCGGGATAATTACCTTTAACTCCTGTCGGAACGACTTCATAAAATGCAGTAACCGTATGGCCGGCGCCCATCTCTCCGGCATCTTTTGTGTCGTCGTTGAAATCTTCTTTATTCAACAAACGGCTTTCATATCCGATTAGCCTGTAGGATTGGACTTTAGCCGGATTAAATTCTATTTGAAGTTTTACGTCTTTGGCAACCGTATAAATCGTACCGCCGAATTCTTGCACCAAGACTTTATTTGCCTCTTGAATGTTGTCGATATAAGCATTGTTTCCATTTCCCTTTTGGGCTAAGATTTGCATTTTATCATCTTTGTAATTGCCCATTCCATATCCTAAAACCGTTAAGAAAACACCGCTTTTCCGTTCGGTTTCGATCAGACTTTCAAGTTGGGCGTTACTGGAAACTCCTACGTTGAAATCTCCATCGGTACAAAGGATAACACGATTATTCCCGCCTTCGATAAAATTTTGTTTGGCAATTTTGTATGCTAATTGAATTCCTGCTCCTCCTGCGGTAGAGCCGCCCGCCGTCAATCCGTCTAAAACTTCCCGTATCTTTTGTTTATCGCTTCCGGAAGTAGAAGGCAATACTTCTCCTGCGGCGCCTGCGTAGACAACAATAGCAACTCTATCCTTTTCCCTCAAATTATTTACTAATAGTTTTAAAGAAGATTTAACCAAATCCAACTTGTTAGGATCACTCATTGAGCCGGAAACATCAATTAAGAATGTCAAATTAGAAGCAGGAAGGCTTTCATCTGCGATTTCTTTGGCTTTGATACCGATACGAACCAACCGGTGATCTTTATTCCAAGGACATTCTCCGACTTCTGTCGTAATTTTTACCGGATCTTTATCTGTCGGCTTGGGGTAATTATAGCTGAAATAATTAATCAGTTCTTCTGTACGAATGGCGTCTTTGGGAGGCAATTGACCTTGATTTACAAACCGTCGCATATTACTGTAGGAAGCGGCATCTACGTCGATTGAAAAAGTAGAAAGAGGTTCGTTTTTGGCAGACTTGAAACGATTTTCGTTCACATGATCATACGATTCGTTGTCCATGTCTTGGTTTGGTCTTATCCAATAACTTTTATTCACAACAATACCTGCTGCACGGTCTTGTAAGGCTTGTACAGCTTGAGGCGCTGTGGATGTTGCAACACTTCCCACAAGATCACTTTTTTTCATGGTTTCATATCCAACTACAATAACTTCATCCAACATTTGTTTGCTTGGAACAAGTGAAACATCATGTCTGCTTTGCTTTACAACAATTTCCGCACTTTCATATCCGAGGAAAGAAAATACTAATTTTTTCCCTTTCTTTACTTGTATGGAATAATTACCGTTAAGGTCGGTAACAGCGCCATTTTGTGTTCCTTTTTCTACGACCGAAGCGCCAATTATGGCTTCCTGATTTTCATCGGTGACTTTACCTGTTACGGTTAGTTCTTGTGCATTTAAATTAAATAGGGTGCATACTGTAAGTAGTAGTACGCAAAGGGTCTTAAAATAATTTGTTTTCATAATTTTTTATTTTAAATGAGTACTTATTTTATACAATAGATGTCTTTTTTCAATGAAATTCCATAAACAAGTGAAAAAAAATGTAATATTTTTTTGGATGTTGTTTAAAACCATGTAGTTTTGTAAAAAATTATATACCTTGAGCTTTTTCAAAAAGAAAATATCAAACAAATCTGATGAAGATTTATTGGATTTGTATGGACAAACAAATCTGATTGATTACTTTGGGGAACTTTACAACCGGTATATTCCCCTTATATATGGTCTTTGTCTGAAATATCTCCAAAATATAGAAAAGGCAGAAGATGCCACTATGGAATTGTTTGAGATTTTATTACCTAAAATCTCAGGATATGAAATAAAAAATTTCAAAACGTGGATTTATAGCGTTACAAAAAATCATTGTCTACAGATATTGCGAAAAGAGGAACAAACTGTTTTTGTCGATTTTAACGCCGAAATTATGGAATCTGATCCTGTTTTGCATCTATTGGAAGAGAATGGATCGGAAGAAGAGATTGCGGCATTAAAGCATTGTCTCGAAAAATTACCTAAGCCCCAAAAAATGAGTATTTCAATGTTTTTTATAGAAGAGATGTCGTATGCCGATATTGCGGAGCAGACGGGATTTTTATTGAAAACCGTGAAAAGTTATATTCAAAACGGAAAGAGAAATTTGAAAATTTGTATTGAAAAGCATCAGAACGTATGAATTTATTGCGTTACATAAAAGGTTTTAGACGAGGAAAAGAGGCTCACCGTGTGGAATTGGAAGCGATGAAAGATTCTTTTTTGTCGGAAGCTTTAGAGGGTTATGATGCCATTGATGGGGATCATTTGAAACGAATTTTTCGAATACAAAAACAGATAAAAAAGCGTGCCGCTAAGAACAATAAAATTGTAGTTAGTAAGGAAGATGGACGTGGAGAGGAAAGAATCTCTAAACAAAAACCGGCAAGAACGAAATCCAATATTCCGTGGAGAAAATTGGCCGTAGCGGCGACTGTTTTTTTGTGTTTATTGGGTGGATACTATTTTTTGAAAGATTATGATTGGGACTCTTTAAAACAACCAAGTGTTTTGTCCGAATCTCAAGAGAAAACAGTTATTATAGGTGGTGAAAATGATACGGAAAACTCCCAACCGGATACATTAATTATAAACATGCCGCCGGAACCTTCATTGCCGAAAACTAATTTGATAGCTTCCGCTCGAACTTTAGAAGATTTTACGGATTCCGGAGAGGATGTTGTAGAAACTCCTCAGGTTCAATTACCTTCTGCAGCGGATCTTCAACCGAGCGCTAATGTTTCTGCTTTGAATTTAGCTGATACTAAGCTTGTTAAAGGGAAAGTTACAGATAATGCGGGAGAGCCATTGTTAGGTGTTTCGGTGACGCAAAAAGGAAGTAAAACAGGTACAATAACCGATAGCGAGGGAAAATTTTCTTTGAATGTCACTGATTCTAAACCTATTCTTCTTGATTATATTGGATTTGAACACGTAGAACTTCCTCCCGATACGAGTAAACCAATGATGATCGCAATGAATGAAACAAAACAAAGTCTTGATGAGGTTGTGGCAATTGGATATGCTACCGTGAAAAAAAGTGATCTTGTGGGAAGTGTTGCAACAGTAAGCAAGGAAAAATCGACTAAACCGGAACCTGAAATCGGTATGAAAGCGTTTAAGAATTATCTGAAAGCAAACGTTGTCCAACCGACCGATAGCCTTTGCAAAAATACGAAAGGAAAAGTCAAATTACGCTTCTTTATTAATCCCGAAGGGAATCCATACAACATTCAAGTAATAAAAAGCCTTTGCAAAACTTCAGATTCAGAAGCTACTCGGTTAATTCAATCGGGCGGAAAATGGAAATACGGCAATGAAGCTGTAGAAATTGAAGTGTCTTTTTAATTTTGCCATAATTATTATAATTGTTTTTAAACACGGAGTTTCACGGAGTAAAGTTCACGGAGTAAAAGGAGTTTTATGTGGAGTTTTACCTGCTTATTTATTTTAAAAACTCCGTGTGAATA
>Ga0123357_10001409_pt1 | contig 25443 bp, 25 predicted proteins | sample TergutEmb28metaG_FD_89873 | JGI IMG/M metagenome (GOLD analysis project Ga0123357, IMG submission 89873) | Embiratermes neotenicus P4 segment gut microbial communities from Petit-Saut dam, French Guiana - Emb289 P4 | ecosystem: Host-associated > Arthropoda: Insects > Digestive system > Gut ...
AGTTTCCGTTCAGGACGATGGACCTTTTGAACGCAATCCGCATTACGTCCGGTTATCCTATCCGGGTCACGATGAGAAACATACAGGATTGGAAAATGAAGGTTATTTCGGTATAGGCGTAAAGCAGGGAGCGGAATATCGTTTTTCGGTATGGGCGCGCCTGCCTGAAGGCGGAACTGCTGAAAAAATACGGGTGGAATTGGTGAAGACTAATTCCAGCGAGGAAAATCAGGCATTTGCTTCCGCCGATTTAACAATTGATTCAAAAGAATGGAAAAAATATCAGGTTGTGATGAAAGCCGGAATAACCGAGCCTAAATCGGCGCTTCGGATTTTTCTTACAACGAAAGGAACTATCGATCTTGAACATGTTTCGCTTTTTCCTGTGGATACATGGAAAGGACGCGAGAACGGCTTGCGGAAAGATTTGGTTCAGGCGCTTGCCGATATTCATCCGGGCGTATTCCGTTTTCCGGGCGGATGTATCGTTGAAGGAACCGACCTCGCCACTCGCTATAACTGGAAAAATTCTGTGGGACAGGTTGAAAACCGTCCGTTGAACGAAAACCGCTGGCAATATACTTTCACAAACCGTTTTTTCCCCGATTATTATCAGAGCTACGGCATGGGATTTTATGAACTGTTTCAACTTTGCGAAGATATTGGCGCAGAACCGCTTCCGGTAATAAGTTGCGGATTGGCATGTCAATTTCAGAACCACGATCCGAACGCCAATGTAGCTGTATGCGACTTGGGAAGTTACATTCAGGATGCGCTTGATTTGATTGAATTTGCCAATGGCGACGTCAGTACGAAATGGGGAAAAGTACGCGCCGACATGGGACATCCGGCGTCTTTCAACCTGAAATTTCTCGCTGTCGGCAATGAGCAGTGGGGAGAAGTGTATCCCGAACGGCTCGAACCGTTTATCAAAGCGATTCGCAAAGCTTATCCAAACATCAAGATCATAGGCAGTTCGGGACCGGATTCCGAAGGAAAGCAATTCGAATATTTGTGGCCCGAAATGAAACGGCTGAAAGTCGATTTGGTTGACGAACATTTTTACCGTCCCGAAACATGGTTCCTCAGTCAGGGCGCACGCTATGACAACTACGACCGCAAAGGGCCGAAAGTGTTTGCCGGCGAATATGCCTGTCACGGAAAAGGCAAGAAATGGAACCACTTTAACGCATCTTTGCTCGAAGCTGCATTTATGACCGGAATGGAACGCAACGCGGATGTCGTTTACATGGCGACTTACGCCCCGCTGTTCGCTCACATAGAAGGATGGCAATGGCGTCCCGACATGATTTGGTTCGACAATCTTAATTCTGTGCGTACCGCAAGTTATTACGTGCAGCAACTTTATTCGATGAGCAAAGGAACAAATGTGCTTCCCCTGACAATGAACAACAAACCGGTTACGGGAGCGGAAGGACAAAACGGATTGTTCGCCAGCGCGGTTTGGGATAAAAACACGATGGAAATCATTGTGAAAGTGGCGAATACTTCAGACATGGCGCAACCTTTGGCATTGAACTTTTCGGGATTGCAAAAAAATCAGGTATTGACGGACGGGAAATGTATCAAGTTGCAATCCGCTGATCCGGATAAGGACAATACGCTTGAGCAGCCTTTTGCGGTTACGCCTCAGGAAACTCCGGTAAACATTTCCGGCGCGCTGTTGAATGTGGAATTGGGGGCAAAGACGTTTGCGATTTACAAGTTCAAAACGGCAAAGTCTTTGTAAACAAATCGTTTCGTCCTCAAAAACTACTTGTGCAGCCAGCGGAATAAATCCATTCCGTTGGCATATAAAATCAATCCGAGAAGCAGAATCATACCGGTAATTTGTGCATATTCCATAAACTTATCGCTGGGCTTGCGACCGGTAATTATTTCATACAGTAGAAATAATACGTGTCCTCCATCCAAAGCGGGAATGGGGAATAAATTTATAACGCCTAACATTATGGATAAGAGAGCTGTCAGTTGCCAAAAACTGAACCAATGCCATTTATCCGGAAAGAGGCTGCCGATTGCGCCAAATCCACCTACACTTTTTGCTCCTTCTTTGGAAAAAATGAATTTGAATTGCCCCAAATACATTTTGATTGTATTTATTCCTATTCTAACGCCGGCAGGAATTGAAGTGAAAAAATTGTAATGAATCAACGTTGTTTCATAAAATTCGGTTATCGGTTGGAGCGCAACGCCTATTTTTCCAAATTCATTCGGAGTGATTGGAATCGAAAGCAATTGATTGCCACGGTAAATATCAAGATTAATTTTTTTATCCTTGTTGTCGGCCAATAATTTTTGAATTTCCGGAGTTGACAAATTCATGTTTTCATCGACGCCGACAATACTGTCGCCGTCCATTAATCCGGCTTCCATAGCAGGACTTCCATTTGTTACCATTTTAACGACAAACGGAAACCGTTCGACAAAATTTTCTTCTTTCTCAAATACTATTTTGCTAAAATCAGCTGGAAGATGAATCGTTACTTCTTCTCCGTTTCTTAATACGGTTACTTCTTTAGCGTTTACAATGGACATACGCGTTTTACCGTCCATACATTCCAGCGAATCATTATCGGCAATAAGGGGAATATCTCCGTTTTGAAAACCGGCTTTTAAAGTTGCTTCGTTAAAAGCATAACCCATTTTTACATTTTTAATCGGGATAAATTCTTCACCCCACGCGAACGCTATCACGGTATAGATGAAAAACGCCAGAATGAAATTCATCAACACGCCGCCAACCATAATGAGCAAACGCTGCCACGCCGGTTTAACCCGAAATTCCCAAGGTTGGGGAGGTTTAGCCAGCGCTTCTTTATCCATGCTTTCGTCAAGCATTCCGGAAATTTTCACATATCCACCCAGCGGCAACCAGCCGATGCCGTATTCCGTTTCGCTGCCCTTAGGTCTATATTTGTATAAACTAAACCATGGATTAAAAAACAAATAAAATTTTTCAACCCGTACTTTAAAAATCCGTGCAAATAAATAGTGACCGCATTCATGAATGATCACTAAAATTGATAAACTTAAAATTAATTGTACTGCCTTTATTAAAATTGTTTCCATCAAAATATTTCGCTTTGGTGGGCAAAGGTACGAAAAAAAAATAAATATTTATTGATTTCGCTTTTTATGTCGAGAATATTAATTAAATTTGCCCTCCGAATACCGGTAATACGGTAAATATTTTTAATTATATATTTAAATATCAGTATTATGCATAGTTTATTGACAGTTTTATTAGGACTTTTGCCCAGTGGAATGGAATGGCCAATTATTTTAGTTGTAATTCTTTTGCTTTTTGGAGGAAAAAAAATTCCCGAACTGATGAAGGGTATCGGCAAAGGAGTTAAAGGATTTAAAGACGGATTGAAGGATATTGAAGATGAAATCAATACTGATGACTCTTCATCTTCTAAATAAACTAAGTCCTTTCTGAAATACAAAATGGCTGCTCAAGAAATGTCTTTCTGGGATCACCTGGAAGAACTGCGATGGATGTTGTTTCGAATTATTATTGCATTAGTTATTTTTGCAACAGGGGCATTTTTAATTATGCCATGGTTCTTTGACCACATCATTATGGCTCCTACCAAACCCGATTTTGTTCTTTACACTTGGATGTGTAAGCTGAGCGGTCAATTCTCATTCCTTCCTGATTTTTGCGATAATAATTTTCATGTGGATATGATCAATATCGAATTGACTGCGCCTTTTCTCAGACAATTGAGTACTTCGGGATGGGTTGCAGTGGTTTTGATTTGTCCATATATTTTGTTTGAAGTCTGGCGGTTCATTAGCCCCGCCTTGTATGAGCATGAGAAAAAAGGTGTTCGTATAGTATTTATGTTAGGTTCAATCATGTTTTTTATCGGATGCATTTTCAGCTATATCATCATTTTTCCCATGGCATTACGCTTTCTTTATAACTACACTTTAAGCGATGTGATTCACAATGAGGTTTCCTTAGATTCTTATTTGGATAATTTTATATCCTTGATTTTAGTTATGGGATTAGTTTTTGAAATGCCTTTGATATCATGGTTATTATCCCAAATCGGTATTTTGAAACGTTCTTTTTTCAGGAAATATCGCCGCCATGCCATTGTTATTTTATTGATTGCAGCTGCAGTTATAACTCCCACCGGCGATCCGTTCAACCTGTCGATTGTATTTCTTCCCTTATATGGTTTGTATGAACTAAGCATATTCTTTGTTAAAGAGGACAAAGAAGAGGAAGACGTATCGCCGGTGCGAGTCAAGCGGAAGCGTTAGAGAATCCGGAAATTCAATTTGAGCGAAACAACCGGATAAATTGACAGTTTATTAAACACTTCAGTCAAGCCGGACAATTCGCCGTCAATAAGTTTTTGAATATTTTCGTTGTCGCTCTTGAGCGCAGGCGTTCCGTGATAAAACGCGCCGATTTCAAAAGTTACCCCTACACGGCTTTTTGGCACTGCACGACCAAATCCCAATCCCAAATAAGGCTTAACAGTATTAATTTTAACTGAGCCGGTGATGTTGGTAATATCCTTTCCGGTAATCTGATAACCTTTTTCTTGATCAATAACATACGATCTGTCAATAAAATCAACTCCATTATTATCTTTCACGCCATTATCTTTCAACACATTAAGGACTTCATTCGCTTGATCCATTTTACCTTTAACTTTGAACAGGTCACTTGAACCTATATAAACTCCGGCGGTGATATGGAATGCACGTTTTGCCGAAGGATAATAATCGACAAGGAGTTTCCCGTTAACAAGGTTTAAAGAAGCGGTAGCGTTTACATCCGTGCTGATATCTTCCGATCTTGTGGGTAATCCCTTTTGGGCAAGAATAGTTGCAATCTGCGGTTGAGAGGCTATCGCATTGTTGATATCGCTCATAATACTTTGATCAACCGGCGCTCCAAATGTTGTACTATAGCTGATAGGGAACATCGAAATGCCTCCCCGTAAAGCAAAATTAGGACTCAAAGGCGTTGCTATTTCCAAGCCTAAACCGGTAGTACTGAAAAACTCTACCCCTAACGAAAGATTACTAAATGCTGATACGGTTTTCTGTGCAGAAATTCCAGACCATGCGGTCGTACAGCATAAAAGAACTGTAAAAAATTTGGTTTTCATTTGTTTTTAATTATAAAATTAATAATATTTGTATTTTTATTGTTTTTCTAATTTTTGCGAAAGTTATAAAAAATTAATGATATTTTGAAAATTGTTTGTGTTAAAAGTGTCAAAATTTTAATCAGTTATTCAATTATTCAGCCCCTCAATCCCCCAATATATTCCAAAAGCTCTTTATAAACCTGATTTTTAATCAACAGCCTTTCATTCCCAACCACATGCAGTTGCTTTTTTGCCCTTGTCAACGCCACGTTAAGTTTCCGGTCGATTAACCTGCCGTTTTCTTCCATCCAATTGGGTAAAAACGCCAATTGCTCTTCCGTTTTGATGCAGAACGAATAGATGATGATGTCGCGCTGGCTTCCTTGAAACCGCTCGACCGTATCAACGGTAATTTCGGTCAATTCAGGGATTTCTGTTTCCTGTAACAATTTGCGGATCAATGCGATTTGATTCCGAAAAGGAGTGATGATTCCGACTGTTTGCGAATCCATTGGTTCGCCTGTTTTTAGAGATTCAGCGTGCAGTTTTTTGCAGATTTCGATAACAATATCGGCTTCGTTGCGGTTGGTTTTATTTGAAAATTCATTGTCCAACGGTTCTACCTGATAAAAAAGCATCCGGCGGCGATTCCTCCATTCTTCCGTTTGATGCGGCAGTCCGGCAGATTCAAGGCGTCCTTCGTAGAAATGTTCCGAAGGGAAAGCCGATATAACGGGATGCATCCGTCCCTGTTTGGAAAGCATGTCTAAGGCGGATGTATTGCCTTCTTTGCTGTATTTACGGTAGAGGCGTTCAAAAAGCGAAGCGCTCAAATCGGTTATTCCGGCAGCGTTCAGAAGCGGATCGTTGACACGGCTTTCTTCTTTACTCTGAAGCACAACTGCCGGTAATTGCTTGTGATCGCCTATCAAAACAAACCGGTCAACGGCATTTTTTCCCGTTTCGTTCCTGACGCAGAAGATGCCCAGCAAGTGCGGTTCCAACAATTGGGTAGCTTCGTCAATTATCGCTAAATCAAAGTGTTTCAACTGAAAAAGCTCCGGTTTATTCCATACGGATGCAACTGTTCCTACAAAAATCCGGCAGCGTTGGATGATTTCCGAAACATCGCTCCGCTTTTGACAGTTTTCCAAGTAATTTTCCAGCAAATAACTGCGAAATTCCGGATGGCAATTCAACTCGCTGCCAATTCTGATGAAAGGCAATGAGATGTTAATATTTGTTAAAGTTTTGCATATTTCATCGACAGCGCGGTTGGTGTAGGCAAGCAGCAGAACGCTTGCTTTGTTTTTGCTGATTTCAGTCTCCACCATTTGTTTCAAGGCGATGGAAGTTTTTCCCGACCCCGGCGGGCCTAACAATAGAGATATATCGTTATTTCCATTTTTTTGATGCTCGGAAGTTGGCGCTGTCAACAGATTTTTCCTGTCAGGGTTAGCTTCGATAAAACAGGCTAAAGCCCTGAACATTCCTGCAAAATTCGTATCCATGTAGTCGTGTTCAATGGCATAACAGGCGTCGGGATTCCAGACATGCGGATTCTTTTGCCGGTAGCGCAAGCGGACAATCAAACGATTTCCTTCCAGCAGTTCGATGGCTCCCCTGAAAACCTGACGGTTGTTTACCGTGTCGGCAACGGCGCCCCGTTCGTACAAAACGATTGCGTCTCCCGGACGAAAAGTGGGCAGATACAAATCAGGATATACGGGAATTTCCAACGCGACTGTGTGCGATTCCGAAGCGGCTTGATTTTCAACGATTCGTAAATTGTACAATATTTCCCCTGCAATCAGTTTATCCTCGAATGAGGCGCTCCATAAATTGGACGCTTTTTTAACTCCTTCGTATTCGCGTTCGCCGGCTTTGGAAAGCCACAATTCTTTCGCAATAAAAGTATAAGCTCTTAAAAAATAAGCCTTTTCATGTTCTTTCAGACATGAGAATCCGACTGAAAAACGGTCGATAGTGGGGGCTAAATAATTCGTAAAGAAATTTCCTGCAAGCGATTTTGTATTTAGATTTTTAGAGTTGATTCCGTTTAGCAGGTTGTATGTAACTGCCGAATCATTGGCTTTTTGCAGGGCGTATTCCCAAGCAACGATTTTATTTCGCAGGGTTAACGCTTCCTGCAATTGCTTCCGTGAATGCCGTTCCTTGCTTAAAACAGGATATTTGGAATAGAGAAGATACGACCGAACGTTGTCAGCCGGCAAATCGAGATTAAATTCCAGAATAGCCAGATACAAAATCATTTGTGTATAATGGTTTTCGGCGGCATGAATAAATTGCCCGCCGGTTCGGAAGTCTTCCGTCGCTTTACCCGATTTTAATTCAATGAAAGCAGTGTAATCCGACAGCATAATATCCAGACGCCCCTGCAATCCTAAAGCGTTGGAAATGAAAGAAGGCTCCAGCGCCACTTTTCCCTTGTCGATTCCTGCCTTTGGAAAAAATTCCTTTACGGCATGACGGATATGGTTGAAGTGTTTGCGGCAATTTTCAAAAAATTCCGTTTCCGTTTTCGTCTCTTTCAAATCCTTGCAAACGGTCAGCTCGAATGCGTACATTCGGAACAATTTTTTCAATGCAGCCGTAAATCCTACGGGATGCTCTTCGTCTTCATTAACCAATTCATCAATAAAGAAATTCGCCGTATTCCCCAACAAAATGGACGGTGTAATTTCCTTGTGTTGCAATCGCGACAGGGTATAATTCAAGAAGTGATTCCCGTAAGGTCGGAAACATTCGGCAAGACTGCTTGTATCAATCAAATAATCAGGTTCAAACACTATAAACTCCGCTTCATACGCGCTGTCGGCAATTTCAGTTGCGTTTAGCAAATTGAAAACAGCGCCGGAAGACAAGGTAGGGGACAAATCATTCAATTCTTGTATTTGAGCGGGATTACAAATAACGATAATTGTTTGTTTGTTAAGTGTTTCGGCAATCATTTTTTCTCCCGACAATTCACGGAAGATAATTCGTAAGGTTTTGACTTTGTTCATTATTTAATTTTGGTAATGTTTATTTGCCCAAGAGATTATTATATCTGCTTGCTTTAAGCTGTCTTGAACCACTTTATAAAGTGTAACTCCATCATATCCTAACGACTTATGTAATAAATCATAAGCAGTCAATAATACGCGAGGCATTTTGCTGTCTCTTTGGGCAATAGCGGATTGATAATCTTGAAAATCAGGTCGTTGACCTTTTTTAAGATTTGCGCGAACAGGCAGTACTGCGTCTAAGGCAACAAGGACGCCGTTCCAAGCTGTATTCCCAGCCATTTTTACATACTTGCTGTCGTTATAATAAGCGCCGTCTTTTTCGGCTTTTTCCGAAAGTATTAGCCTTGCGTTTTGTAAATAGCGCTCAGCTTCACGAATAGGGTGTTTCAATTGTGTCATAAAATTACTGTTTTAGTTATAATGAAGTAAAAAATATTTACCATGCAAAGATAACGTTTATTTATTACATAAACCGAATTTCATTTGAACAATTTGCCGGTATCACAAAATTGTAGAGACTGGGCGCGCCCAGTCTCTACACGGAATTTCACCCCAAAAACCCTTTCAAATGGGGTGTTTTTCCGGTTTGTGGTTCAGAACTATTCTGCTACACAACGAATGCTATTTCCTACGGCATGGAAGTATATGGAGCTGCCCGGAGACACATTGCTGTTGGTAAAAGCTAAATAGTTGGCTTTCGAACCGTTAACAGAACTACTCCAATAATATCCGTACAGAGTTATACTGCTAAGGGATGAAGTGTCGGAGTTACGAAGACCTCCGGCAGGCAGGAAGAGCGTAGCTTCGCTATTGCCCAAAGGAGTAATCAAATAGCCATAAGTGCCGCTGTTGTTCCATGTCCATTTGTTAACAGTAGCAGCGCCCGGAGCGTCGGATATGGCGCCGCCAAGGAATATACTTCCCCATTCAGCTTGAGTAGGAACACGCCAACCGTCAGGGCATGGATCATTAACAGTTTTACCATTGTTGTACCAAAGAGTATTGTCCTGTGGACTGCGCCAATCGTAAAAAGTTGCAGAATTATTATTTTTTATAAATTTACCGTAAGCCTCAAAGGTAGGATCCACCTGTCCATTACCATTAAGATTAGGACTACTAACAACACCGTTTTCGGGAGTCACATTATCATTAGTCGGGTAACTCGGACTGGTGCGTAATTGATGCCCGTCAGCCACGCGCCCCCATTGGTACAAGTCGCCGTAATTATTGGCAGCGGGAGCAGCAGCCTGCTGGGCAGGAGTCAGGGATTGTACGCCTGTGGCTGCGCCCAGGTTGTAACACATGAAGGTAAGCCAACTACCGCTAATCGTTTTAACAGGACAGCCAACCTTAACATCCATACTTGCCGTACCGGTGCCACAACTGTTGATTGCTGTTACGGTAATTGTGCCGTTGGAAGTACCACATGTAGCAGTTATGGAACTGGATCCTTGACCTGTTGTTATTGACCAATCCGTACCTGATACTGTCCATGTATAATTTGTTACACCCGATACAGGGGCTACGGAATAAGTCGTAGTAGTGTTTTTTGTTACACCATTATTGCCGATTATTGTTAGTTGCGGAGCCGTGTTTACCGTAATCGTACCAATAGCCATGCCGCTTCCGCTTCCACCGGTTAGTACTACGATATAGGTATAATTGCCGCTTGTTTCCGGTGTGCCGCTAATGGTTACGATATTTGCATTCCAACTGCCGGTTACGCCAATCGGCAAACCAATAAATGTTGCGCCGGTAGCGCCTGTAGTAGAATATTTAATTGGTGTGATAGCAGTGCCACCACATACGATTTGAGCGTCTGTTCCAACTGCCGAAGCTAATGTAATGCTGTTCACAATTGAACTGGCAGGCGTGGCGCTACAGAGATCTATCCATTTTCCGCCCGACCAAAATTCGACACAGTCGATGTCTGTGTTGTAAATAAAAAGTCCACTGGCTTCCGTCGAATCGGGGGTCAGTAGTAGCGCGTCACGCTCATCATTTGACAACATAGGCAAACGAAGTCCGCCTTTCGTACTCATCAATTCCAGCACGGAATAGCTGTGTGGAGCTTTCTGTGCTCCAATCGTTACTTGCGCCTTGAGCGGCAAGGCAAAAAATGTGACTATCGCCACAAAAATTGACAATTGATAATTGACAATTGATAATTTTAAGTTCATAATTTTTTAATTTCTAAAGGATTAATTAATTTTCTTAATTCACATTTTTGTCCTCTAAAATACTTCGCATACGCCCATAAAAAAAGCGCGGACAAAACTCTTTATTTATTCCATGAGGTTCTCTACTACCCGAATAATTAAATAAAAAGTAATGCTCACGCTTATATATTAAACATGAGCGTTTACCTCTTTGTTCTTGATTATTCGTTGAAATTGTAGAGATTTCATGAAACAAGAATAAAAGCTAAACGCTTTTTCCAATATTTCTACAATGTGCGTATTGTTACGCAGTTTTTATATCATAGGCAACTATTTTTGTTTTATCGAGGACAAAGGTACGAATAATTCTCAAATATGAAAAGAAAAAAATGGATTATATTCTTTTTGTGGATATATTTGTCATTGTATAATTATTTTAAGTTACATTTGGCAAATCCCAAGCTCCTTTAAATCCACAGAAAATAAAACTGAGGGATGCTTGCTGATTTTTTCCCAAGCTCTTCGCATACCGCTTGACCAGGAAATATCGTCGAAAACCAGTAAGGCGCAGGGTGAAAGATGCGGAAGCAACAGTTCGAAATAAGCGATTGTCGCCTGTTCATCGTGATGACCGTCGATAAAAACATAATCCAGGGCGGATGTTTTCGCAAAAACTTCCGGTAATATGTCTTTAAACGTTCCACAATGGATTTCCACATTATTAAGATTGAGCGATTCCAAGTTACTCTTTGCTAAAACGGAGATGGCTTCCGAACCCTCAATCGTAATCAGGCGGCCTTTGCCATTCAGTTGTAGCGCCGCAGATTGGTAAGCCGCCGAAATGCCAATACATGTTCCCAGTTCAACTGCCGTTTCGGGTTTCATTCTCCGGATTAACTTGAATAACAAAAGCGCCCAAAGCGCCGGTTTGCTTCCCATGCAAATTTCGCCGTAAGTAGTTGTAGAAGCTGCACCTTGCGTCATCTCTTCTTCCGATCGCCGGCTATCCGGATCGCCTGCGCCAAAATCAATGATTGTAACCGGGGTAGGATCATTGGCAAATTGTTTCCTGACTTTTTCGATCCGGTTTATCAAATACTTTTCTACAGGATTCATCCTGTGATGAATAGTCTCACTAATCGCTTGCTTAATATTGATTGCAGAAGTCCCAGAATGTTTTATCGAATGTATTCCACGAAGCATCCAATATTTCCAAAGAATATTTTTTAGCTGATTTTTTAGTTTATTCATATAAATCCAATTAACTTTGCAAAGATAATTAAAAAGAATGAGTGAGGAAAACAGTATGTTAAGTCTCTGTATCCCGACATATAATTACGATGTTGGCCGTTTGGTGAAGGAGTTGCACCTTCAGGCCGAAAAAGCCGGTTATCCGTTTGAGATTCTTTTGATGGACGACGCTTCGGAAGAAAAGTTCCGCGAGATGAATCAAGCGATTGATTTGGAAGCTGTTCGTTATATTCAACTCAATGAAAATATTGGACGGTCGAGAATCCGGAATCGTTTGGCGGGAGAAGCTAAATATTCGTGTTTACTTTTTATGGATTGTGATTCGGCAGTCGCTTCGCCACAGTACATAGAAAATTATACTTATTTTTTTGATTCCCAGACTGTTTGTTGCGGCGGGCGAATTTATGAAGATAAAAAACCTGCCGATTCCACTTATTTACGATGGAAATATGGCGTAGCAAGGGAATGTGCTTCAGCGCCGGAGCGAAGAAAGAATCCCAATGCCGGCTTCCAAACCAATAATTTTTTAATTCACAAGGATATATTTGAAAAGGTAAAATTCAACGAAGCGCTGGATGGCTACGGACATGAGGATACCCTTTTCGGTCTGGAACTTTTGGGGCAAGGCATAACTATTCAACACATCGACAATCCGTTGATTCATTTGGGGCTGGAAAGCGCTTCCGGTTTTTTGAAGAAAACAGAGAACGGAATTGTAAATCTTCACAAAGTTGAATGGGTGTTGCGTGGAAAATATCCGGAATACATCAATCATTCCCGTTTGATGAAAAGCAAACTGTTCTTGCAAAAATTTCACTTGTCGGGTTTTGCGTCAAAGTTATTTAATCTTATGCAACAACCGATGAAAAATAATCTATTGAGTAAAAATCCTTCCTTATTGATTTTTGACTTGTATCGTTTGGGGTTGCTTTGTAACAGCCTCTTTCATCACTCTCAATAACACCCGCTCTTCGTTTTCCCAGCACAGTTCTTCATTGGCAGTGGCAAAAGCGGAGCGATCTTTCCCTTTCAATGCCATACGTTTAACAACCGAAGCTAAATATTGCGGATCAAAATTATTGATAAGCATCCCGATATTATAGCGAGCGATGATTTTGTGAATTTCGGGAAAATCGCTTGCCAAAATAGGAACACCTTCCCGAATGTAATCGAAAATACGGTTGGGAAGTGAATAATAATAGCTCAACCCCCAATTCTCAAGCAAATTGATTCCAATATCCGCACGGACAGTATATTCCGGAAGTTTTTCAAAAGAAATTTGTCCCAGAAAAAACACCTTATCGTCCAAATTCATTTTTTTGACTTTCTCCTTCAATTCTTTTAATATATCGCCGCTTCCGATCACGTAAAAAACAAAATTGTCGAGAAAAGGCATGGCGTCAATCATCCATTCAATACCACGTCCCACATTAATAGCCCCCTGATAGAGAATCACTTTCTTTCCTTTTGAATCTATCGGCGATGGTTTGGAAAAAAGGCGTACAAGGGCTGTTCTTTTCAAGGGAATATTTCGTACTACCTGCATGTTGATTTTGTATTTTTTGTTGTAATACGCTGCAATTGAATCGCAAACCGTATAAGTGTTTTTCAAGCGGGGAAAAATGAAATTTTCTATCGCTATCCATGTTTTTTTAACCCATTTCCGGTCGATTATTTCAGGGGTTTCAGGAAATATCTCATGGGCGTCAAATACCAGCGGTTTTTTGCGGATAACCGATGCAAAATAATTGGCAAGCAAGGTATCGCTATCGTTGGAAAGAAAAATGTCTGTCCTCTCAAACAAGAGATAAAAAAACAACCGGATATTATATTCGGCATAAAAAAATAAGGTATGGTAGAACAATAACGAAAACCGTTTTGTTTGGTATGAGCGCTTGATTGGCTTACTGTCAGGAAGTTCACGTCCAATCAGCTTTACTTTATAGCCGTTTTGCATTAGGGTGTTGCAAACTTTATGTACCCGTTGATCGGTAACGAGATCATTAGTAACGGAAACTGTAATTTTCATTTTTTTAATTTTTATCATTAGGTCACAGTTTGTTCAATCTCATCAATTGTGGCAGGCAGGCGTTTTTCATAAACCGGCCGGCAACCATTGGGAGTAATCAAAATATCATCTTCCAATCTGATTCCACCAAAAGTATAATAATCTTCCAATTTGTTGAAATTGATAAATTCCGTATTAATTTTTTCCGCTTTCCATTTGTCAATTAATTGCGGAATAAAATAAATGCCTGGTTCGACTGTTATCACATGCCCCGGCTCCAACCGTTTACCAAAACGGAGGCTACTGTAACCAAAACGGGTATCTCTTTTGATTTCATCGTCGTATCCTACCAATGTTTCTCCCAGATTTTCCATGTCGTGGACATCCAATCCCAGTGCATGACCCAGACCGTGAGGCATGAACAAAGCCGGAGCGCCGGCATTCAGCGCTTCTTCGGTATCGCCTTTCGTCAAACCTGAATCGCGTAAACCCTCAAAAATGATTTTATAGGCGTTCCGGTGAACGCTTCTGTATTCTATTCCGGGTTTAGCCATTGCAATAGAATCATTCAGCGCTTTCAGCACGATGTTATGAATATCTTTTTGTTTTTGGGTGTATTTTCCGCCGACAGCCGTAGTTCGTGTAAAATCGGAAGTATAGAGATTATGATTTTCCGCTCCGGCATCGCACAACATAAGCCGACCCAATTCAAGTATTCCGCTATGATCATGATTGTGAAGCGTTTGTCCATTCATCGACAAAATAGTAGGAAAAGAAACGCGTGGCCCCTGCGAAATAGCAAGTCCCTCGATTGTTCCGGCGATTTCCTGTTCCGAAACTCCCGGCTGGCACATTTTCATGGCGACAATGTGCATTGCGTAGCCTGTTCTGCCGGCATCTTCCAGTTCTTTCACTTCTTCAGTCGATTTGATTAACCGCATTTTAATGATGGCTTTGGTTAACTCTACCGAAAAACCATTTTTTATTTCTTCCGTGCTTCTATGCAATAATTCGCTTAAAAATAACAAATTAAGGTATCGATATGGTTTCAGATAATGAATTTTACTGTTTTCAGGAAGTAAAGTTGACAATTGAGATAGAGGAGCTACTGATTCAATGCCAACTTCGGCTGCCCGCTCTTTCAACGATGGAAGGTTTCCCATCCAAATGATGTCGTCCATCGTTAACTCATCGCCCAGCAGATATTCTTTATTATGGTCGATATCCAGGACATAGATCAAATTTGGCGTATTAAGTCCTGCATAATAAATAAAGGAACTGTCTTGCCGGAAGGAATAATCGTTTCCGGCATAATTAACTGCTGCTTCGCCGTTTCCTAATAACAAAACAGTACCCGTTTGCAACGACTTTTTCAGTTGTTCGCGCCTTTGGATGTAAATATTTTTTTCAAACATTTGAGTAACAATATAATTTTAATGATAACCTGCATGCTTTTTGTCATTATGAGAAAAACAAAGCAATCAAAAACACATAAAATAGACTACTTTAGATTTTTTATCCTCACAATGACGTTTTTCGAATGCAAATATAATGAAAATTTAATAAACTACTACTTTTCTTTCAATCTTTGTATTTCTTCCTCCAAGTCTTTGATTCGTTTTTCGTATAGCGCAATCATTTTTTCCGATATAGTATTGAAAGTGCTGTTATTAAAATTGCCAATATTGCCTCCGTTATTTTCGTTGGTAAAAAATATTGTTTTTTCGTCTGAAAAAAAATAAGCAACGGGGACTTTAAAATATTCAGCTATCTTTTGTAAAATATCAGTATCTGGCTTTGTTACTCCGGACTCATAATTAGATACGGACGACTGGGAAATGTTCAAATCCGTTGCTAATTCTTCTTGAGAAAGACCTTTCTGCTTGCGGAGTTCTGATAATTTTTTAGCAAAAGTTTCCATAAGTTCAATTATTTTATTTATGACTTCAATATTGAATATTAAATTTTCGGTAAAGATAGACAAAATATTCTATTTTTTAGGTTATTTATGATTTATTTTTTTTATAATTCAACACGTTACAAAATAAATATCATTATTATTAAATATTTGGTAAAAATATTAACAATTTGGTTGTTAGAACAAAAAAAAGTAGCAATATTTGCAATCTGAAAAATAATTAATTGTAATTAACACTTTAAATTTAGAAAACAGATGAAAAAGTTTAATTTTATTGCTTCTATAGCAGTTTTAATGTTTGCGTCCTGTACGGATAAAAACGAAATCTTCAATAATGTTGGTGATGATAATAACATTGTCCAAACGAGAACATCGCCTATAGTGCTGGATGGATATTTAACATTATCCAATCCCGACAGTATTCAGGTAGGAGATCCTATATGTGATTTTTTAAAAATTGATGACTATGAAAATATGAGACCTGCACTCAGAAGCTCAATTGCCGGCAACAGTGATAACGGTTTGGACGGAATATTAGATTTTCCGATTAATATTATAGTCAGAGAATCAAATAGCAGCGCAAGATACCTAACACACCAGGGGCTTAATAAAGAACTGATCCTAAAGGATTATGATGCAAATAATACTGTGTACAGTACCTTTTACTTACAAGGTAGTATATTTACTGGATATTATCTTCAAGCTGCCGTACCTACAGTTACTTTTGTGTCGCCTCTTAAAATAACAAATGAACGGAAACCGATTGATGCTTGTATCCGTGCCAGTATTCCAAATATTAAAACATTATATGTTGTTGATCACAATACAAATGTAATCGGTACTACTTGGGATATTTGTCCAAGCCAAAGGAATCTTGGAGATAATAGCGGCGCATATATTTTCAATGATGGTGGCTGGCCAACATGCTTGCAATCGGAAAACACTAACCTTCGTTTTGGAGAATATATGATGCGGGGTACACAAGAGTTTATAATACACCCAATAGAAGATTTTGATATGGTTAGTCTTAAATTTATTGCAGATAATTCTTCTCTTGCGGTAAGGATGCCTGATTTCATAGACAATTGGGATTACAACAATAATACAGATGCTGACCAAAACATGAGTACAAATTTCACTAAGAAAGCTACAAATTCAACCAGTTTTACCCGTAAAAATAGCATATCATTAACAATAGGTACAATATTAAAAGTGGGTATTCCTCTTATAGCCAGTGGTCAAATTACAACAAATACATCATCATCCTTTGAATGGACTTATGGTCAAAGTGGACAGACCGAAGATACCAGAACATATAATTTCCCAATTATGATTAACAAAAGAACAAGAGTTTTCGCAACTATTTATGTATTTTTATATAAAATGGATCTTAAATATGAAGCTGTATTTAAAGGGCAAACAACCGGTAAGTATTTTACTGAAATTGGTGATTGGCAAGGAGTAAATTGTGTCGATATTAAAGTAAATGTGCAGCAAATAGACACTTACGGAAATACGCAAACCTTGACATTTGATGGTGTGCCGACAGAACGAGTAGTGTTTCCTAATATCAAAGTGCCAAATGGTGGATTGCATGATGTTGATCCGGCAATTAATGTTGATCCGGCAGTTGCTACGGATGTTGTGGGCGATGCTGTTGCAGATCATGGTATGGTGCTAATTCCGTGAGAAGAAATACATTATTTTTATTACTAAGATAACTTTTAAAAGAATTAAGGAATAATATATCAAAAATATATATTATTTTTGCAAAAAAAAATCTTTCTTTATAACGATTCTGTATGAAAAATCTTTTAGCTTTTATAGCGATGTTATCATTGCTTATTTCCTGCAAAACAAACGATGATTTGCCCGCAGAGAAGGAATCCTATTCATTTCAGAGCATTAGATATTATGCAGCGGATAGCAATAGAGAGGTTACGACCATTGATATTCCGGAAATTACCTACTCCAACGCTACCGGTGAAGAACAAAGATATTTAGTTTACCCGCTTGAAAGTTACTACGAGACTTCCCTTTTTGAAAGTGAAGACCCTGAAGCGTTTGCAGTCGATAGTATAGAATTATTTGTGCCTTATATTATTGATGAACACAATACTATTTATGTGGGGGATCAAAAATGGAAATACAGTAATGTTATGCAACAGCAAAAACTGCCATTCGATACGTCTCTGGACATTGACCTTCCACCAAATACAAAGGTGGTAATAAATGAAAAAATATTTTTCAGTACATACAAAACAAATTACAGGCTATTGCTAAGAGGAGACCGGACGGGAACGGAAAAAATCATTGAAGGAACATGGACTGGAACTCACGTTGATAAAACAGAAGGTAGCGTTTCATGGTATAATTTACAATCTTCAGCTCCACCATATAAAATTAACGCTTTCACATATCAAGAATAATACTTATTTTTGCAAAAAATAAACCTTTTTTTATAACAATCCGTATGAGAAATCTTTTAACTTTTATAGCGATATTATCATTGTTCGCTTCCTGCAACACTAAAGATGATTTGAATATTGAAATTGGAAATGGGGTCACTGAAGTATCCGATACATCCTATTCATACGTGAAAATTGAATATTATGCAAGAGATGACAGTAGAGAAGTCACAACTTATAACAGTTACCCGTTTATATATTCCAATGGCACCAGTGTAGAACAAAGGTATTCATTCAACCCGTTTGAATATATGAATTTAGCCGAAGAAACTTCGCTTTTTAAAAGTGATGATATTGAATCATTCTACATCAAAAATTTAGAATTATTTGTACCTGCGTACATTGATGAATCCAATAATATCTATTTAAGTACTAAAAAATGGGAATATAGCAGAAATGCGCAGCATCAAAAATCAGAAAAAACTTTCTCAATGGACGTAACCATTCCTCCCAATACAATAGCAACAACTACTACAAAGTTGTTCTTCAATACATACAAAGCAAATTACAGGTTGTTTTTTAAAGGAGATCAAACCGGAAAGGAAAAAATTGCTGAGGGTGTCTGGACAGGAGCCTACGCCGATCATTTTGAAGGTAATACTTCTTATTCTGATTTATAGCTCCTTTGCAAGCTGTTATTTTCGCCGAAAAATTGTACCTTTGCCCAAAATATTGATTGCGTATGCAAAATAAACCAAAAGAAGATATTAAAAATATCATATTTGATTTGGGAGGCGTATTGATTACGCTGGATCGTGACGAAGCGGTTAATCGCTTCAAAGAAGCAGGATTAAAGAATGCAGAAGAATTATTGAGCGCTTATCATCAAAAAGGAATTTTTCTGGATTTGGAGGAAGGCAAATTGTCGAAGGAAGAATTTTACGAAGCCGTCCGTAAAGAAGCCGGAAAATTCATTTCGAATGAAACGATTGATTACGGTTGGCTGGGTTTTGTAAAAGAAGTGCCGGAATACAAAATGGTTATGTTAGAAGAGTTAAAACGGAAAGGCTATCGTCTTTATTTACTGAGCAATACCAATCCGGTAATTATGTCGTGGGCTCATTTGCCGGCTTTTTCTCCTCAAGGCAAAAGCATTGACGAATATTTCGATAAACTTTATTTGTCTTATCAGATCGGATACACCAAGCCTCACCCCGAAATTTTCCAATTTATGTTCAAAGATTCCGGAATGATTCCTTCCGAATCTTTGTTTATCGACGACGGCACAGCCAATATCGAAATGGGAAAGCAATTAGGAATGAAAACCTACCTTGCCAAAAATGGGGAGGATTTCAGGCATTTGTTTGGTTGAAGGAAAAACACATAGACGTATTAACTGCTAAATCGGCGAAATGAGATGCTTAACCGAGCGGTGATTTGAAAGACCTACTCTTTTTGTGATGGCATCGCGAATAAGTGCATTGACAGAAACTCCCTGCTGTATTGCAAGCAATGCCACTTTTTCATGAATTTCCGATGAAATTCGTATATTCAAGACGCCGTTGTATGGCTTTCGCGGCGAAATTTCCAATTCTTGACAGCCCTCAATATAACTGTCAACAGCGTTTTGAAAATCAATTTTCAATTCACTTACTGTTTCACCCTCGTAAGTGATGCTGTCTTTAGTCATTCCAAGCACTTTGCCATGCAAGCATTCGTCAGTCGCGCTAAATTCTACACTACCTGTATAGCCTTTATATTTAATATAATTCATCATTATCCTCGTTCTATTTAATTAAACAGTTATAAATCAATTTATTATAAATATCTCTCAATGCCATTTCCTTAATAGGCGCACCCGAAGTATGCGGTTTATGAATGTCAATAATTAACTGCTTTTCTTTATTCACAAATCGAACACGCGACCCCGAAGTTTTGCCTTTATTACTGACTTCGAAACCTAAATTTGACAGTAAACTCACCAATTCGTCAAATAAAAAATCTTTTGGTAAAGTTTTAAACCGTGCTGTTAGTTTTTCTTTTGTACTCATTTTTAATGAAAAAGCTGCTGCAAATGTAGTTATTTTTAGTTACACAATCAAGCCTTTTTTAATATTTATTTCCTAACCATCTGCGAAACAAACAGCCCGAATATCACAATCGCCATTCCGAACCATTGAATGATTGAGAGGCGTTCGCCTACCATGAAAAATGCGAACAGTGCCGTTAATACGGGAATCATATAGCAAAAAACGCCGGACTTGGTAACTCCCAAAATTTTCACCGAGCGTGAATAAAAAATAAAAGCGATGACCGATGCAAATACTGAAAGTTGAACGATTGACGCAATTGCATTAAACGTAAACCGCATTTCGCCGAGATGCGAGAAATCTATTACGAAAAAGCACGGAATGAAATAAATCAGCCCGATAAAATTCTGGTAAAAGACAAGAGTTGTGGCATTGTAGCGATTGATGAGGTACTTCACAAAAACGGCATATCCAAGCGCAGTGATTACCGCGCCGAAAACCAAAATGGCGCCTATTGCCTGTCCGCTTATATCGCTGTTGCCCGAAAAAACAACGGCAAGAACGCCAATCATGGAAATAATGATACCAATAATTGTAGATAAACCGATTTGCTCTTTTAAAATCACAACTCCTACAATCGGCGTAAACAGCGGAATAGTAGCGACAATAACGCTTGTAACGGTTGGCGACACCATCGTTTGTCCGTAAGTTTCGCAAAGAAAATACAAAAAAGGTTCGCAAAGCGCCAAGCCAAGAAAATATTTCAGGTGTTTGAATTGGATTTTTTGCAGATTTCCTGTGGATTTTGCCCACACGCCAAGCAAAACGGTCGCGATAACCATTCGCATTGAAACAAGCGTAATCGGCGCAATATGAGCTTTTAATGCAATATCCGTCCAGACAAATGAAAATCCCCAAAAAAGATTGGCGAGAATGATCTGAGTGTATATTTTCAGTGCATTAGCGTTTTTTGCCATTTGCTGCCGGTATCAATTTTTCTTACCAATTATTTTTATCCAAAAACGCTTTCAACCGTTCGTCCAATAATTCATATTGATGATCTTTGATAAAAGAAGTGCAAACACGCAAGCCTTCCTGTTTACTGCCGGTAATGGAAAGCGATATAGCGCTGATTCCGAATGGAATTAACGCTTTTATCAATTCTCCTCCTGTCATTCCCTGATAACGAACGGTGAAATAGAACCCGTCGGCAATTTCTTCTCCCAAGTCGCTGTCGTAAACGATTTCAAATCCGTGCTTCAAGAAAATCTGTTTCAAGCGTTTCGCTCGCTTTCCGTATTCTTTCACTTCATCCAAAAAAGCGTATTTTCCATCGCTTGCAGCCTTGAGCATCGCAGTCAGTGCATATTGCGTAGAATGAGTGGCGCCTGTTGAAATGGAATATAAGATCCGGTGGATAAATATGCTGCCGAAAGTTCCGCTTCCATATCTTTGCGTTAATCCGGGAAAGGTTCTCCGGTACAGGGAGTTTGACATTGCAACGATTCCAATTCGCTGACCGGCATAACTGAATACTTTGGAGCCGGAAATCAAAATAATGTAATTATCCGTGTATCTGCCGGCGGTTGCCTGAAAAGGACTTTCGAACGGTTTACCCAGCTCTTTCCGGAAGTCCATGGCAAAATAAGCCAAATCTTCAATAACTATCGTATCGTATTTTTTTGCCAATTCTCCAATGATCCGGAGCTCTTCTTCCTGAAGGCAAAACCAACCGGGGTTGTTGGGATTCGAATAAATCATGCAGGAAATAGCGCCCGTTGCAAGATGCTTTTCCAATTCGGCTCTCAGTTTATCTCCGCGAAAATCATAAGCGTCAAAAGAAATATACTTATATCCCAATACCGTTGCTTGCTGTTTTTGTACGGGAAATCCGGGATCGATGAATAGGATGGTATCCTTGAGTGGATTGCATTGATTTGCAATTAAAAATGAAATAAAACTACCTTCCATCGAACCAACGACGGGAACGCAACATTCCGGGTCTATGGATAAATCTAAAAAAGCCCGAATGAATCGTGAAGATTCTTTTTTTAACTCAGGTATCCCGTCAATTTGGGGATAAATAGAAGCAACGCCGGATTTTAGCGCTTCAATTTCAGCTTCAACGCCAATAGTGGATGCCGGTAAACCGGGAACGCCCATTTCCATCCGGATAAATTCCAATCCGGTTTGCTGCTCAATTATGTCAGAGATAGCCACAACTTCGCGTATGGTCGCTTTTTCAAGATCATTGATATGAAGCGCTTCAACAGCTTTTTCTATAATACTGCTTTCAACAGGATAATTCATAATTCATAATTCATTTTATCTCCTGTACCGTTGAGAAGATTCCCACGCTTCTCCTATTCGAATAAACAAATTCTTTTTCTTCTTGGGTTTATTATCCGAAATATAGTCGTCTAAATCCTGAAAATCATTACTTCCCGACAAAATGGCTTTATAAATTACGCTCCAATCGGGAAGCCCGCCAATATTTTTGTCATCAATAAAAATATCGGCTGTTAACTTACGTGGAGTATCTCCTGTTTCTTCTTCCGGATAATTCTTATTAGCGGCATAAAAATCAACTCCATTTTTGGAACAATAATCCATAGCATCCTGAAGGAGGTCTCCTTCTCTAACTGTCCATAAGATAAGGGTATGACGTTCTTCCCGTTGTAATTTTTTTAAAACTTCAATCGCAAATGGAATAGGTTTTCCAATTTTCGGATAAGCATGTTCAACTATTGTTCCGTCAAAATCAACTGCAATTACCATAGTGTATTATATTTTATATTTTAAATGAGTCATTAAAATTTGTCCGGTTTAAAATAGAACGGCCTAACGTAATCTCATCGGCGTATTCAATTTCATCGCCAATAGAAACGCCGCGTGCAATAACGCTAATTTTTATATTTAAACCGGCTAATTTTCGATAGATATAAAAATTGGTTGTATCTCCTTCCATTGTAGTGCTTAATGCCAAAATAATTTCACTTATATCTCCGTTTTGAGTGCGTTGAATCAGACTGGCAATTTGCAAATCATTAGGTCCAACGCCCTCCATTGGGGAAATAATTCCCCCTAAAACGTGATATAATCCATGAAACTGTCCTGTATTTTCAATTGCCATCACTTCCTTGATATTTTCCACTACGCATAATAATGCAACATCCCGATTGGGGTCATTGCAAATACTGCATATATCATCGTCGCAAATATTATGACAAATCCGGCAATAATTAACCTGATTTCGTAGATTGACAATCGACTCTCCCAGCAATGCAATTTCTTCTGGGGTTCTTTTCAATGTATAGAGTGCTAAACGCAAAGCCGTCTTTCTTCCGATTCCGGGTAATTTGGCAAATTCATTTACCGCATTTTCCAACAGAACGGAAGGATATTTTTGTATCATCCTCTCCTTTTCTCAAAATTCTCTGCAAAAGTACATATTTTTTTATTTACTATACTCGCTCCAATTTACTTTTCGCATATCGCCCGTTTTATTGAACGTATCATGGAAAGCAAGCGCTGCCGCCATATTCTGGGGCGTATGTCCTTTTTGGCCTAAAAGAAGGTATTCGTTCAGCAAATCCCTGTATTGCGGATCGACGCAATTATTGATAATTGTTTCGGCTCGCTGAATTGGCGATTTACCTCGTAGATCAGCTACTCCATGTTCTGTAATTAAAATTTTAACGGAATGTTCGCTATGATCGACATGTGAAACCATTGGCACAATTGCGCTGATTTTTCCATCCTTAGCCGTTGAAGGAGCCGTGAAAATGGATAGATATGAATTACGGCAAAAATCGCCCGAACCTCCAACGCCGTTCATCATCCGTGTTCCCAATACATGGGTAGAATTGATATTGCCGAAAATATCAGCTTCCAACGCCGTGTTGATAGATATGATTCCCAAGCGGCGTACTATTTCCGGCGAATTGGAAATTTCTTGCGGGCGAAGCACCAATTTTTTCTTGTATTCGGGAAGATTATGATATACCTCTTCCAAAGCGGGCGTACTTAAAGTTAATGAGCATCCGCTGGCAAACAGGGCATTGCCTTCTTTCATCAATTCTATGACCGAATCCTGAATGACTTCGGTATATATTTTAAACGGAGGAATATCTTTATTTGCTCCCATTGCGCCTAATACAGCATTTGCTACATTGCCCACGCCGGATTGAACCGGTAGGAAGCCTGAGGGGATGCGTCCGGCTTTCATTTCTTGAGATAAAAAGTCGGCAACATTTTTGCCAATCTGCTCTGTCACGTCGTCTAAAGGAGTGAAAGCGCCTATTTCATTCGGCAAATTGGTTTCTACAATACCCACTATTTTTTTAGGATCAACCTGAATATAGGGGACTCCTATTCGATCGCTGGGTTCATAAATCGGAATTTCACGGCGACGGGGAGGATCAGCCGGTTCATAAATATCATGGATTCCCGCTAATTCTTTCGGGTGATATCTGTTTAATTCAATAATAATCCTGTCGGTTAAATGAACAAGTGTCGGCGCTATTCCTACAGCAGAAGTCGGATATATTTTCCCATCATCGGTCACATCACAAGCCTCCAAAATAACCCAGTCGGGTTTTTGAAGGAATCCGTAACGAAGGTATTGTTGCAATTCCGAAAGATGTAAATCAAAATAATTAGCATCCCGTTTGTTTAATTCAGTTCTCAAATCAGGGTTTGATTGATAAGGAGCCCTGAATTTGAAAGCATGCGCCCGAGCCAATGCTCCATCAATTGCATCTCCAGTCGATGCGCCGGTATATACGCCTATTTTCAAGGAGTTACCCTTTGCATGTTCTTCTTCTGCTCTTTTTGCGAATGCTTTACTCACTGTTTTTGGACATCCGGCTGCTGTGAATCCGCTAAATCCTACTACATCATTGTCTTTTATCAGACAAGCCGCTTCTTCTGCTGTAATTCTCTTAAAACCCATAGTAAATTTCTTAGTTATTAATATTCTTTTCTGTTAATTATTTCCGTATATATAATTGCTTGTACTACATCGTCTTCTTCAAAATGAAAAGGCGAATCCTCTTCTTCAGGTTCAATCATTACGGGCGTTGAAGAAAAGGCTTCAAATTCTTCTCCCACTTTAATTTCCTGCCGTTGAAAAATCTGTTTTTTAGGTTTTTCTTCAGTAACTTTTCGATAGGAACCGGTTGCCGGTTTCACTACTTTTTTTTCTTCAACATATTCTCTTACAGTCTTTCCCGGAAGAGTGGTTTCCTGTGTAACTTTTGCAGGTTTTTTCTTTTTTCCGATAAGAGAAAAAACAACAGAAACCAAAATGACGATTATAGGAATGTATTTATCCATAAAATATGATTAATTTTGCAGCTCAAAAATACGAAAAAAAAATGAATATACAACATAAATCCTTTAAAAATATTATGAGTGACTTCACAGTCACTCATAACCCATTTAACCAAAACCTTAACTATGAAAAAATTTTACGTTTTTCATGACAAAGGTAAG
>Ga0123357_10001410_pt1 | contig 25440 bp, 18 predicted proteins | sample TergutEmb28metaG_FD_89873 | JGI IMG/M metagenome (GOLD analysis project Ga0123357, IMG submission 89873) | Embiratermes neotenicus P4 segment gut microbial communities from Petit-Saut dam, French Guiana - Emb289 P4 | ecosystem: Host-associated > Arthropoda: Insects > Digestive system > Gut ...
ATTATACAATGTCAAACGGTAATTTCAGAACTGTACTTTGGACAGGCACAAAATTTCAGGTAACTTTAATGTCTATTCCTGCAGGTTGTGATGTCGGTTTAGAGCAACATACCGAAACAGACCAGTTTTTACGCATTGAGGATGGTCAAGCCAAAGTAATGATGGGCGACAGTGAGGATTCATTAACCTTTATTCAAACTGCAAAAAAGGATTTTGCTATCATTATTCCTGCCGGCAAATGGCACAACATCATCAATATCGGTAATAAACCATTGAAATTGTATTCTATTTATTCGCCTGTAGAGCACCCGTTTGGTGCAATTCATAAAACAAAGGAAGAAGCAGAAGAAGCAGAACATCAACAATTAAAAGGAGAACGTGTTATGAAATTTGAATTAATTCAGTTACCATATCCAACGAATGCGCTGGAACCGGTAATAAGCAAGCAAACCATTGAATTTCATTATGGTAAACACTTGCAAGCCTATGTAAATAACCTGAACAATTTGATTCAGGGAACAAGATTTGAAACTGCCGACCTCGAATCTATTGTAAAAGCATCGGATGGCGCTATTTTCAATAATGCAGGGCAGGTATTGAACCATAATCTCTATTTTACGCAATTTTCCCCGAAAGGCGGCGGAAAACCTTCCGGCAAGTTGGCGCAAGCCATTGATACTGAGTGGGGTTCGTTCGAGAATTTTCAGAAAGAATTTGAAACTGCCGGCGCCGGTTTGTTCGGCTCGGGATGGGTTTGGCTGGCTGCCGACAAAGACGGAAAACTGTCGATTACAAAGGAGTCCAATGCAGGAAATCCGCTTACCAAAGGCTTAAAACCGATACTGACTTTCGATGTATGGGAACACGCCTACTATCTCGACTATCAAAACCGCCGTGCCGACTATCTGAAAAGTTTGTGGAAAATTGTGGATTGGAAAGTGGTGGAAAGTCGATATTAAATCATCTAAAAATTTATATATGAATCTCAAAGGAACAAAAACAGAAAAAAATTTGATGGAAGCATTTGCCGGCGAAAGCCAGGCAAGAAACAAATATACCTATTATGCTTCCAAGGCTAAAAAAGAAGGTTACGAACAAATTGCAGCCATCTTTGAAGAAACGGCAGGCAACGAGAGAGAACATGCAAAAATCTGGTTCAAATTGCTGCACGACGGAGATGTCCCTTCCACTGTCGATAACTTGAAAGACTGCGTGGCTGGAGAAAACTACGAATGGACAGAAATGTATAAACGTATGGCGGCTGAGGCGCGTGAAGAGGGCTTTAACGACATCGCATTTCTTTTCGACTCGGTTGGTAAAATTGAAAAGGAACACGAAGAACGCTATAGTAAACTGCTTAAAAATATTGAAGATGACGCAGTTTTTGCTAAAAAGGAAAAGTCTGTCTGGATTTGCCGTAATTGTGGTCACATAGTGGACAGCGAAACGGCTCCGGAGAAATGCGCGGTTTGTAATCATCCGCAGGCATATTTTGAGTTGAGAGTTATTAACTACTAAAGAAAGAGATACGGTGGCGACAGTATTTACTGTACTTATTGCTATCAAGACGGCGTTTTTTTAGATCCGAATGCTACTGCTTCAGATATGGTTGATTAGGAGGTTGTTCAATAAGTTTTTTGGACAACCTCTAAAAATTGGTATTCATAAAATATTTTCCTTTTTCATTTGTTAGCAAAGTAGAGAGTAAAATAATGGATAAAAATAAATACAACTTATAAACAAAAAATAACAACTTATTAAACGATGAACGAAAAAATATATGAATACGATGCAGTGATTCAATCCTCTGTTATCGGTAGCGGTGGCGCGTATGTGCCGTTTCCGTATGACCTTAGAACGGAGTTCAACAAAGGGCGGGTGAAAGTGTATGCCACTTTCGATGGCGAGCCGTATGAAGGCAGTATTGTGAATATGGGCGTGAAAAATGCCGATGGCTCTGTGTGTTATATTATAGGTATTCTTAAGGATATACGAGCCAAAATTGGAAAGCAGCCGGGGGATACGGTTAAAGTAACAATACATGAAAGGATATAATTTTTTAAAACAAAATATTTTCTATAATTTTGCGCTGTATGAATGAATAAAAGTGCAAAAAACAGTTGTAAAATATTCGATAATCTTTCTTTTTTTGTTGGTTTACATCAACAGAGGACTTTTTATTACTCCTTATGAGTTTGAAAATCAATGCAATGAAGAAATTAACAGTGTTATCGAATGGGCAATACAACTTGTCACAGGCGTAAGTAATAATATTGACGAAGACGGCGACTCACAAAGCGATTGCAATTCAATAAAAATAATCAGTTACAATTTTTATCACGAATTTACTCAACATCTTGAATTGTTGAGTTTGTATTCAAAAAGTATGGAAAAAATGGTATTTCCAAAGAAGGAAAGTATACCACAAAAAAGTTTTTACACCCAAATTGACCACCCTCCACAGAAAATAATCTAATTACGATTTAAAAATCAATATCGTTTAGTTAAGTAAAATTTGTGTTCGTCATTGCGAGGGCTTTGCCCGAAGCAAATCGGATTACAAGTTTTCTGGTTTGCTTCGTCGTTCCTCCTCGAATGACGAGGCATAGACTTCAATTTGTAGTGCGTAACGTACAGCACGTTACGGCAAAATGTAATTATAATTTATTTTAAAATTTCATGAAAATCATTAGAATAGTAATGCTATGCATTGTTGTATTATCAATTCAATGCAAGCTCAAAATATATGCTCAGGAAACGTTAAAAATTACCATTGAGCAGGCAGAAAAACAGTTTTTGGATAAAAATCTGCAATTATTGGCAGAACGTTATAATATCAATATTGCAGATGCGGCAATAGCACAGGCTAAGCTTTGGGATAATCCGACTATTGGGGTTAGCGACATCAATTGTTGGAATCCGAATGCTGCCGGTGAACTTGGACTGTCGCAGAATTCATTTGGAAACAGAATCACATTTAGCGTTGAACTCGAACAAATGATTAAAACGGCAGGCAAAAGAGGAAAACTTGTCAATCTGGAAAAAGTATCGAAAGAAATTGCAGTTCAAGAGTTTGAAGCATTCCTGTTAGAATTGAAAACCGACTTGAGAACCAATCTGAATGAAATAATCTATATGCAATCATACATGGATGTTATCAATATTCAGGAAACCTCTATCAATAATTTGGTCGAAATCTATAAAAATCAAACTTCAAAAGGAAATATCGCAAAAGGCGAGTTGATACGGCTTCAATCTTCTTTAATCGGTTTGGAAACAGAGGCTAACGAAATCCGGACAGAATTAAATAAACAGTATAAAGAACTTAAAATTTTGCTGAATGTTGCGCCGGAAACAGAAATTTCGATAGCGCCGTCTACTGTCGCGGCAAAAAATCCCAAAGAAATCTTGTTAAGCGATTTATTTGAAATGGCAAAAAATTCACGTCCTGAATTTTTACTGTCGGATTTAAATATTTCCTATAATAAAAATCTTCTTGCGTATGAAAAATCGCAACGAATACCGGATCTGGGATTAAGTATAAACTACGACAGATATGGCGGCGTGTGGAAAGATTTTGTGGGCGTAGGCATCAGCTTTGATATTCCTGTATTTAATCGAAATCAGGGAAATATTAAAATGGCAAAATTTCAAATAGAACAAAGCAATTATAACGCTGAATATCAAAAAAATGCAATACTGCATGAAATCGCAGAAATCTACAAAAATTATATGATAAACTATCAATTTTATCAAAAAATAACTGATAATGATTTTTCAGAAGATTTGGAAAAAATGCTTGAAGTATATTCCCGCAATTTGCTGAATAGAAATATCAGTATGTTTGAATATATTGATTTTATGGATTCATACAGAACGACAAAACAGGCGATTTTAACTGCTAAAAAAAATCTTGATACAAGTTTTGCAGAACTTCAATTGAGTGTTAATAATGTGATTAATTGACAATTAACAATTAAGAAAATGACAAAAAGAATAATTAGAAATATAGTTTTAATAGGAATAACCGCAATTATTTACTCCTGTCACGGCGGAAAGGATGCCGGAAATGTAGGAGAAAAAAGTGCTGTAAACCAAGCGTTTCTCGAAAACGTAAAAACAGTTAAAGTCGTCCTGAGTAATCAGGAACAGGAGCTGATTTTAACAGGTAAAATCGAATACGACCCCGATAAAGTAATTAACTATGTGCCTTTAATCAGCGGAATTGTGGTTCAAACTCATTTTTCGCTGGGAGATAAAGTACAAAAAGGACAGCCGCTGCTCGATATACGAAGCACGGAATTAAGCACGCTGCAATCGGAAAAAATATCGCTCGAAGCCGAAGAAAAAGTGGCTGAACGAGAATTGAAAACGACTCAGTCCATGTTTGACGACAATTTGCTTTCGGAAAAAGAACTGCTGGAAGCAAAAGGCAAATTGCAACAAATACAGGCGTCAATAAGGAAAATAAAGTCGGATATGAGCGTTTACGGAACAGCGAAAGAAAATGGAATATTTACGGTCAATGCTCCGATGAGCGGATATGTTGTGTATAAAAAAGCATCTCAGGGAAGCACAATATCAGCAGATAGCGAGGCGGTTTTCACCATTGCCGATTTATCTACCGTTTGGGTTACGGCGAATGTTTATGCAAGTAATTTGCTTTTCGTGCGTGAGGGAATGGAGGTTGAGATGACGACCTTTTCCTATCCCGACGAACTGTTTCATGGTAAAATAAATTCACTGTCGCAGGTTTTCGACCCCGAAGAACGGGTGTTGAAAGCCAGAATAATAATGGACAACAAGAATTTGAAGTTGAAGCCGGAAATGTCCATGCTGGTTAAATTGAAAGATAAAACATCGCAGCAGCTTGCGTCTATTCCGTCCGATGCGCTGATTTTTGATGATAACCGTTATTTTGTCATAGTTGAAAAAACGGCTGGAAATTTTGTAATTCGGGAAGTTGTTCTTCAGGGACATAACAGCGAAATGTCTTATATCTCTTCGGGATTGTCAGAAGGCGAAAATGTAGTAATAGCAAATCAATTGTTAATATATCAAGGTTTAAAGGAGAAATAAATCATGCATAAATTAGTTAAAAGTATAATAGGTTTTTCTCTTAAAAACCATATATTAATTCTTTTTATGACTGCAATTCTGTTTGTTGCAGGAATAATAAGCTATTTCAACACACCGATTGAGGCCTATCCCGATGTAACCAATACGAGGGTGCGCGTTATTACGCAATGGCCGGGGAGAAGCGCCGAAGAGGTGGAGAAATTTGTGACGCTTCCTATTATGCGGGTGATGAATACGATCCCTCGTAAAGCAGACGTGCGTTCCACTTCATTGTTTGGCTTATCTGTGGTAACGGTTATTTTTGAAGATGGAGTGGACGATTTTTTTGCACAACAATATGCTTCCAATCGTATGCAGGACTTGGATTTACCCGAAGGCGCGGAGGCTTCCATTGAACCGCCGTCGGGGGCAACAGGAGAAATTTTCCGCTATGTGTTGAAAAGCGATTTGCCTATCCGCGAAGTTTCGGCTGTCAACGAATGGGTGGTTCAACGCGAATTGCTTTCGGTGCCGGGTGTGGCGGATATTGTTACTTTTGGCGGCGAAGAAAAGATTTTTGAGATAAAAGTCAATCCTGCCGAATTGGCCAATTACAACCTTTCGCCGCTCGAAGTGTATCAAGCCGTATCTAACAGCAATATCAATGTGGGCGGCGATATGATACAAAAAGGCAGTCAGGCGTTTGTTGTGCGTGGAATCGGTTTGCTGGAAAGCATCGAAGATATTGAAAACATATTGATTAATGTTAAGGGTAGCACGCCCATTCGTGTCAAGCAAGTGGCAACGGTAGGTGTTTCCTCCAAGCCTCGATTGGGACAAGTCGGATTGGATGATGCCGATGATGTGGTGCAAGGCATTGTTGTTATGCTGCGAGGGCAAAATCCCGGCGAAGTAATTAAAAATCTGAAAGTAAAAATTGGGGAACTTAACGAGCGCATACTTCCCAAAAACGTCAGAATTGTGCCGTTTTTGGATAGAACTACATTAGTCAATGCCACCGTGCATACTGTGGTAAAAAATATGATTGAGGGAATTTTGCTTGTTTCGCTCATTGTTTTTCTTTTCTTGTATAATTGGCGAACAACCTTAATCGTTTCTACCGTAATACCCTTGTCGTTTTTATTTGCTATCATTATGCTTCGCATACAGGGATTGCCTGCCAACCTTATTTCGATGGGAGCATTGGATTTCGGATTGTTATTGGAAGGCACGGTTGTTATTGTCGAAGTTATTTTTGTTGCTTTAGTAAAACTTTCTCTGAAAACGGGTATAAATTTCAGCAGAGTTGCTCGCGGCGGAACGATTAAAAACGGTGCAGGAAGTGTGGCGCCGCATATTTTCTTTTCGATGATTATCCTGATAGTAGCGCTATTTCCCATTTTTTCATTTCAAAAAGTGGAAGGGAAAATGTTTTCTCCCCTCGCATTTACACTGGGTTATGCTTTGCTGGGTTCTTTGATTTTATCGCTGACTTATGTTCCTGTCATGTGCAAAGTATTGCTCAACAAGCCGGTTGTGGAAAAATCAAATGTAATTAGCCGTTCTCTCATTCGTTCGGTATATAAAACTTACGAGGTGGCTACTCGATATCGCAAGGGCGTTGTTATCGGTTTTCTTGTATTGTTGGCTATATGCGGATTGCGTTTTGCGTTTTGGGGTACCGAGTTTATCCCTAAAATGAACGAAGGAGCGATTTATATCCGTGCCACTTTGCCCAACAGTGTGCATTTGGATGAATCGGTACGTATCACCAAAGAAATGAAACAGAAGCTAAGAGCCTTTGATGAAGTGGAATTTATTCTTTCGCAGACAGGACGTCCAAACGACGGAACCGACGCCACGGGCTTTTTTAATATCGAATTTCATGTGCAACTCAAGAATGAAAAAAAATGGAAACGTCACATCAAAAAAGAAGACTTGATGAAGGAAATGGAAAAAACGCTGGACGTTTATCCGGGCATTATTTTTGGCTTCAGTCAGCCTATTCAGGATAATGTAGAGGAATATGTGGCAGGCGTAAAAAGTTCGTTGGTTATAAAAATATTTGGCGACGATTTGCACCAGTTGGAAAATCTTGCCGACCAAACTGCTGCTGCTATTAAAGATGTACGAGGCGTAGAAGAAGTAAATGTTTTTCGCAGTATCGGATTGCCCGAATTGCAAATAAAACTCGAAGAATCGCGTATGGCGCGTTATGCTGTGTCTATGGCAGATGCACAGGCAGTTATCGAAATGGCTATCGGCGGGAAAGCTGCTACCAAATTTTATGAAGGTGAACGGACTTTTGATGTGTTATTACGCTTTCAGAAAGAATATCGCAACAACGAAGATAAAATCGGAAACATTCTCATTCCCACAATGGATGGAAAAAATGTTCCTTTAAAAGAAATTGCCGACATATCTTTTATTACCGGACCTACATTTATTTATCGAGATGGCAGTAGTCGTTATATTGGTGTCGGGTTTAGCATTCGCGACCGCGATTTGGGTTCAACTATTGCTGAAGCGCAAAAAATGGTAGAGACGCGGCTTGCCACGTCTCTGCAAAGTGGGAATAAAATCGTTTGGGCAGGCGAATTTGAAAGTCAGCAACGTGCTACTGCCCGTTTGATGATGATTGTTCCTGCTGTAATATTGCTGATTTTGTTTTTGCTCTATATGAACTTCGGAACGGTGAAAGATACGCTGATTGCCGCCAGCACTATTCCTTACGCTTTTATCGGCGGATTTATTTCTCTTTGGGTAACGGGAACTGTTTTCGGCATTTCTGCCGGCGTTGGATTTATTATACTTTTCGGCGTAACATCTATCAATAGTATCTTGCTCATTGCCCTGATGAAAACCAAAGTGCAAGAAATGCACAACCTCCGTCAAGGTATAGGCGAAGCTGTGCGTGAACGCTTGCGACCCATCCTGATGGTTGCCATGATGGGTTCAATGGGATTATTGCCTGCCGCCTTATCGCAAGGAATGGGTTCGGAGATACAAAAACCGTTGGCAATTATGATAGTTGGCGGTATCTTAATTTGTATGATGTTGTCTTTTACGGTGTTGCCGCAGGTGTTTTATTTTGCATATAGGAGAGATAGAAGATTGAAAAAATAATAAAATAAATAGTATGTAATAGGAGCTGTCTCAAAAGTAATTTAGCCACGAATTACACAAATTATCACAAATTGTTTTGTCCTGATAATCAACAAAATAAGAAAACTTGAATTCTTAAATTAGTGTAAATTCGTGTAATTCGTGGCCTTCTAAGACAGCCTCTTTGTGCTTTAACCTAAGGGTTCACAATCACTCGTTCTCCTGCCGTATGCGATACAAATTCGGGCGCATACAAACATTGGATTGTTGTGATGCCATTGGAATATTCGCCTGTTCTTGTCACATATAAAGGATATTCGAAAACATACGTTCCTTTCGGTAAGTTATTGAAAAAGAAGTTCATTGAAGCATCTCTCGTGCTTTGATAATAAACCACGCTTTCTCTCCAGCGGGCGCCGGAAATTTGTTCGACCGGTTCGAAACATGCGCCTCGCATATCTTTCAGCATCACAAATTCCATATCGCGGTCGTTACGCACTGTTAAGCGGACAATTGCTTTATCTCCGACTTTCAACGGATTATCGGCGGAAACAGGGTCTAATGTTTTTCCTGCAGTCGAAATTTTTTCGACGAAAAGCTTCTTTTCTACGTTCAAACCTGTTTTTGCTTGCGTAATTTTATCCAAGTCTTCGAAATATTGCCGGAATAAAGCGCCCCATCCCGGACCTTCATCTTCTTTTGTTATTTTTACTTTACTCATATCCGGAGTAATTGCCGATGTTTCAAATACTCTTCTGAAAAAACCGGTTCCGGCTTCGGGATTTCCCATATCAATTGAGGTATTTCCCAGCTGAATGTTCACTTTGCCTTCGTTTTCCAACCAGTTATTACCGGTTTTCAATAAGACGTAAACCGCATTCACCGTAGCGGGCGTACTCTCCCATAACTGGGTTTGCTTTTGTTTCAACAACCATAATTTCATGTCATCCATTTCTTGCGGAGCGCTTCCTGCTTCATTGAAGGCTTCCATGATAAATGTGTGAACGGCAGTTGCGCTCTGGAACATAAAAGCGCTGGTATTGTTGTTTGCCCAAAACATTCCCATATCCTCTTTGTGCGAAGCATATTCGCGTAAAGATTTTAATATGTTGGCAGCAACAGTTGTTTTTCCTGTTCGTTGCATCAAAGTTGCAGTGATAGCACGAGTATATAAGCCGGTATTTTTTGCCCAGTATTTTTCTGCAATTCCGGAATAAAATTGGGCTGCTTCTTCAGCTTTTCCGAAAGGAATATCTTGATAGAGACTTCTTACAAAAAGATATTCTAATTGGGAAGTTGACATAGAAGTCGTCTTTTGCCAGTTTTTATCAAATCTTTTCATATTGTCGAAGCTTTCCTTGAATTTTGTATCGATGAAATCAATAGCTTGGCGCTGCATTTGTTTCACATCGTCGCCGTAGGACGCAGCATTCAATTGCGACAATTGCCCCATACCATAAAGTATCCATTGAGTGATGGAAACGCTTGAATTCATGCCTTTAAACCACGACCAGCCTCCGTCTTGCAATTGCAATGATTTCAATTTGTCGATAGCTGTTACGCTTAAATTATTCGAACGGTTGATATCGAATAATAAAGCCAAGCGCTGTTTTTGTTCCGTTTCATTTTGAGCTTCCAACACCCAAGGAGTTTCTTCCAGTAATACTGCTTTCAATTCCTGATTTGTTTCCAAGTTGGAAAGCAAGGTTTCTTTGGAACCGCCTTGTTGCACCCAAGTGTTGATGATTTGTTTGATTTTAGGCGTGCTGTTGGCAATATAAGTCGCCAATGTGTTGGCATAATAGGCGGCAAACCACGAAATCACATTTTCATTATCGGGAGTAGTCATGGCCGGCAATGCTTGTACGGCATACCATGTCGGATTACTTGCAAATTCTAAAGTCAAACGATAATTCTCCAAAGTCGATGAAGAATTTTGAGTTATTTTATCGAAAGAAAACAACCTGGTTTGTTTTCCCTGAACATTTAACGGAAGACTTTCGGTTACCAACATTCTATTAGGAAGCGCCGGTAATAAATGTTGTTCTCCATCACTGAAATTAGTCGATTGAGCAACAATTTTACAAGCAGTCATATCGATATTTGAAGGCACATCGAAAGTCCATGAAACGGAAGTCGTTCTTCCCGATTCTACTGTGAAATTTTTGGAATCATCAGGAACAACAATATTGGTTTTATTGGTGTTTGGATCAAAAAATTCAATCCTTACAGTTCCATTGATAACTTCATCCGAAAGGTTAGATATGTTCGATGAAATTGTCATTTTATCTCCATGACGAATAAATCTTGGCATATTAGGCGTTACCATCAACTTTTTCTGACTGATAGCTTCTTTGATGATTTGTCCGTATTTCAAATCTTTGGTATGAGCGATACTCATAAACTTCCAAGTTGTATTACTTTCGGGAACAGTAAATGAAATGAGCGTTTCGCCGGCTTCGTTGGTTTTTAATTGAGGATAGAAAAACGCTGTTTCATTGAAATTTTCACGGATCTGAACGGCAGGTTGTGCATTTTCTCCGGCAGATTCTTCCTTCAAGACCACTGCCATAGGAGGGGAGGGAGCATATACAGGTGGGACTGCGGCGACTTCAGCGTTCTCCATTGCCATAGGCGTTCCGACAGCGTCCATTTTCATTTTCAGTCGGTTAATTACTCCGGTCTGTCCCCATACTGCATGAAAACCAAAATCCAATCCAAACCAGTTGAAAGAATCAAAACTGAATTGAGGCGTTTCGAAATATTTAGAATCTATACTGATAGAAGTATTGGAATTATTAAATTCTATGCCTTGTTGGAGAAAAGGCGACCATAAATTAATACTATAAACAGGATTGAAATTCCACGAATGTGCATATATTTTATCCAAAGAAGCGTCGTACATTCCGGCAAGAATTTCCGATAAAACAGGATTCTTATCAGCGTCTTTCACTAAAATTTTCCACTCTTCGTTTTGTCCGGGAAGCAATCTGTCGCGGAAAACTTCCATATTCAAAGTCAAATTCCTGTCGGGTTGCTTGAGGCGGATTTCTACGTTTCTGTTGAAAACAGTGTTGTCTTTCACAAAAGTGAAACTCACGACTACTCCGTTTCCATAAGATTCCAGGAAAGGAATTTCTAACTTTTTATTTTCATTGTTTAATTCAAAACGAGAACTTGATAGTTTTTCTCCATCTTTGAAAATTTCATACAACACATATACATTTTTTGCCGATGAACCGTATATGATTTCTGCTTTTTCTCCTGCCAAACAAGTAGTTTTCGGAGTTAGTAACCATTCATAAACCAGAACCGGAGGACGTTTATCTTTAGCTGAAGCAAGAATAAAATCTTGTTCGTGCGTTACTTCCCTTCCTTTGTTATCATTTGCTTTAAGAATAATCCGGTATTTTCCTGATTCGATATTTTTTAAATTATTCAAATCCAGCGTTTTTCCGGAAGAGAAATTTCCGGAAGCCACTTTTTTATCTTGTTTCCAGTCGCCTTCATTTTTTCCTGAAACTAAATTTCCATTGCCTTTTAAACGGTATATTTCGTAAGTTCCTTCTGTTTGAATAAGGTTGTTCGACAAATTCAAGGCATTCACAACGACCTCCGGCAAATCATCTTTATTCACGTTTTCTGCCAATCCGTTAACCGTTAAATACATCGACCTGTCTCCGATAGAAATAGTTGTTCTTGAAGTTTGTGTTTCGCCATTCGTATCTGTTACAGTTGCTTCAATTTCGTAAGTATAATAAACGTTTTGGCGGTTTCTGTCGCGAAATAATTTTTCGGCATTGAAAGAAATTTCAAAACTTCCATCGTCTTTTGTTTGTATGAAACCTTCTGATATTTGAACCGGATTGCTTCTCGCAAAAAGGAAAAACCAGTGTGGGCGTTGTACCACGCTATATTGCACCCGGGCGCCCTGTAGATTTACTCCTGAAAAGGTTTTGGCTTCACCCTTTACAGTTACTTGGTCTCCAAAGTTGTAAGTATTCTCATTGGGCAAAAACCTGATGTCGAAAGTAGGTCGCTTGTATTCTTCCACCCTGAAAAAACAAGAACCACCTCCATCTGCGCTGATACTAAACTGTCCGTTCAATAAATTTTGGGGCAAAACAAATTCTCCGGCGAAAGAACCAAATTCGTTGGTTTTCAAAGTTTGGGTAGTTACTTCTTTAAAATTAGCATCGCGAAAGGTCAATTTATAGGATTTATTAGCCAATACTTTTTGTTCATTTGCTCCTAATTGACCGGCAATTCCTTTAAAATAAACTACTTGGCCGGGGCGATAAATACTTCTGTCCGTAAACAAATACAATTGCTCGATTGATTCATTGGGCTTGCGGAAAACAGAACTCCAGGGAACAGGAGACAGGAGCAATGAGGTGTCGTTTCTAAAGGTTACATTGTAAGAAACTATATCGTTATCGGAGTTTCCTTTAGCCAATCCCGATTTGTCGGTAACAACCGAAGAAGCGAATTGGAGTTCGTTTTTTACCCGTTTGTAAAAGTTCACTTTAGCGCCTTCAACCGGTTCTCCGGAAATGCGGTCAACGACCATGAATTCACGTCCCGAATTCAACATTCTTGAGATGGTAGCTAACCGGCTTACCGAAAATTGTTGATTGGCAATATTTTTTTCATCCTTATCGGAATAAACCACATACTCATAAGAACCCAACGATTTCATTGGAATTTTTATAATCGTATCATTGTCTTGATAGGGATTTGTATTGATTAAGTCTATTTCTTTTCGGTTGATTAAAACGCCTGATTTTTCAAATAATCCGTTTCTTGCCCAGTTGTTTTGATATGCCGTTACTGGCGCATTGATTTTATAAATTTCAACCGTAAGCTTATTTACATTTTTGTAGTTGACGGTCAGTTCCAAATCTTTTTCAGGATAAACTACATTGGGCGCTTGTATATTAGCATAACTTGAAGTGATTTGGTTGAGAAGATTTTTCAACAAATTAATTCTTTCATAATTCGGATAACGTTTTATTCCATCCAAGCAAATTTTATAAGCTCTTTTTCTTCCTTCAGATTGATTTTTTCCCGAATCCTCTGAAATATTTATACCTCCTCTTCCGAGCGGAACAAGATCTGTATTCGTATCTTGATTATAAAAAAACGCTTTTTTATAAAGAATTTCCACACAAAAATCGTTACCGGTATATTGTTTTTCGAGTTGGTTAAGCGCTTTGATATAAGCTTCTCCCGCTTCGTCTGATTCTGTGTTATTCCTGATAAATTCAAGCCGGTCTAAATCTGCTATTAATAATGCCAACGGATTATCTTCTTTCAATCGGAAAGCCAATAATTGTTGATAAAGTTTTAACGTCAACGGTATAAAATCATAATCTCTCGTTTCTGTTGGAGAATTTACAAATTCTTTAGCCGGAATGAAATAACGAGTATCCCGTATTTTTGTTTGAGGAAAGAAGTTTGCCGTTTGAGAATTGGAAATATATTGACTAAACAATTTAATTGCTTGGTTTACCAAAAAATCATATAGGGTAGGCCGAAGATTTTGTGAGGATTCTCCTCGATTCAAAATATCGGCATATTCCGAAACATTTGTCGCTTGTAACTCTTTTTCTTGTTGAACGGAAAGCAGGACATGCGCTGTTATTTTTTCAATGAAAATGTTCCCCGACCATTCGCGAATGTCTTCAGGAATATAACCGGTAACGGCGGTACGGCGATTAACAGTAAAACTATTGGACTGATAATACTGAGAATACAAATTGGCAAGAATAGAATGCAGCATACTTCGTTCCACTACATTCGTATTATTTTCGTTGAAAGTTTCTATTTCTTTGATTAATTCGGGGAATCTATCGTTATCAATAGACAATTCAAATTTCATTCTATAAATCAAAGATTTGATCAATTGCGGACTGTTTTTTTCTTTTAATGCTTTTTCGTAAATCATATTGATAGCTTCTAAAGCCGATTGCGGGAGTGACGCTTTCTCCTTTTGTTCTACTGTTTTCCAAAGAGAATCATACGTTGTGGCCATACTCTGGGTTTTTGTGTTTTGAGCAAAGAATATGCTTCCTGCTGTAACTAATATCAGGCAAAAAGCAAGAAAAAAAAATCTTGTTTTCATACGTCAATATTTTATTGTTTTGTTTATTTGATATGATATATTTTGTAAACAAATGTATAATCACCCTTCCTGTTCCATCGAATTCTCCACATCCCTCACTTTTTTAAACAAATCGGAGGCAAATACGAAATCATTCAAGTCCTGGTTATTCGAATGCATAATACCATCTTTCGTGCCTTCCCATGCTTTTATTCCTTGTTTGATAAAGATAATTTTTTCTCCGATATTCATCACCGAATTCATGTCGTGTGTATTAATGACTGTTGTCATTTGATACTCTTTGGTAATATCGGAAATAAGGTCGTCAATAAGAAGCGCAGTCTTAGGATCCAACCCCGAATTAGGTTCATCACAAAAAAGATATTTAGGATTCAGAGCTATGGCACGGGCTATGCCGGCGCGTTTCATCATGCCGCCGCTGATTTCGGCAGGATAAAGGTTTTCAGCGCCTTTCAAATTGACGCGTTCCAAACAAAACATCGCTCTTTTGTAGCGTTCTTTGTATGTGTCCCGGGTAAACATCGTAAGTGGAAAAATCACATTTTCCGATACAGTCATTGAATCGAAAAGAGCAGAACCCTGAAATAGCATACCCATTTCACGACGAAGCAATTTAAGCTCTTTCTTTCCCATGGAAATGATATTTCTTCCGTTGTAAAGGATTTCTCCGGAATCGGGTCGTATCAAGCCAATCAGGTTTTTCATAAGCACTGTTTTTCCCGAACCGCTTCGCCCAATGATTAAATTTGTTTTACCCGCATCGAAAACAGCGGAAATATCTTTCAAAACTACTTTGTCTTCGAAAGATTTTGTTATATCTTTTACTTCAATCATTTTATGCTAAAAGCAACTGCGTTAATATCAAGTCGAATGTTAAAATCAGCACGCTACTCATTACTACCGAATTGGTACTCGCTTTTCCTACTTGTAAGGCTCCTCCTTTCACATTATACCCGAAATAGGCTGCAATAGAAGAAATAATAAACGCAAATACAACAGATTTTATAATAGAATAAGCAATATTGTAAGGTATAAACCAGAAACGTAAACCTAATTCATAATTAGAAACCGTAATAATTTGAGATGAGAGATATCCAATAACATATCCTCCAAGGATACCAAAAAACATACTGAATATAGACAATACAGGAATAAAAACCATAAATGCCACTATTTTAGGCATTATAAGGTAATTAGCCGAATTTACGCCCATAATTTCCAAGGCGTCGATTTGTTCGGTAACCCTCATAGTTCCTATTTCGGAAGCAATATTCGAGCCTACTTTTCCCGCAAGTATCAAACACATAATGGTTGATGAAAATTCCAACAGCATAATCTCTCGCGTAACGTATCCCGTTGTAAAGGTTGGAACAAGCGGAGAAGTGACGCTAATAGATATCTGCATCGTAATTACCGCTCCGATAAAAATAGAGATAAAAATAACAATGCCTATGGAATCAACGCCTAATTTATAAATTTCTTTGCTTGTTTGCTTAAAGAATTCACTCCATCTTTCAGGAATGGCAATTGTGCGGAGCATAAGCAATGTATAGTCTCCAAAATTATGTAATGCTTTTACTTTAAACATATTGAATGTTTTTATAACTGCAAATGTAATGTTTTTTTGGCTAAAAAACACAGAAACACAGAGGCACAGAGTTTTTATTTTATTTATTTTCTCTGTGTCCCTGTGTCTCTGTGTTAAAAAAAGGAAAAATAGATAGTTTTTGAACTGCTAAATGGGTAAGCGATTTTTTTATTGAAGATAAATTTGTAGAAACAATAAGCAATTATTATTTTTGTACAATAAAAAAACCAAAAAGACTATGCAGATTTTCGGTAAGAGATTGATAAAGAAATTTATACTAAAACATACTATTGCTAAAAATGCACTTGAAAATTGGATGAATACGGTTGAATCTTCTGATTGGAAAAGCCACATGGATTTAAAGCAAACATTTCCTTCTGCCGATTATGTCGGAAATGCGAAATATGTGTTTAATATAAAAGGTAACGGATATAGAATAGTTGCAGTAGTTATATTTGTAGGAGGAACGCTTTCAATACGATTTATCGGAACACATGAAGAATATAACAAGATTGATTGTAAGAATATTTAATTGAAGAATAGTATGGACTTGAAAAATATAAAAAAAATAGAAACGGAAGAGCAATACGAAGCTGTTTGCGTCCGCGTTGACGAGTTAATTAAAGAAGCAAGCGAAAAAAGATTACTCGAATCGGAATACGATAATGAATATACCCGCGAAATAGGACGGTTATCCTATTTGGGCGCTTTGTATGAAAATGAGGATATGAAATTCAAGCATCTTAAAGTCAGAAAAAAGGTCAATGTCCATACGTATTGCAAAGAAATCAGCTACGAGATATAAGTTATGGAACAAATGATTCTTCGCACGGAAAATTTGATAAAAAAATACCGTAACAGAACTGTAGTAAATCACGTATCTATCGATGTAAAACAAGGTGAAATAGTGGGATTGCTCGGCCCAAACGGAGCAGGAAAAACCACTACATTTTATATGACCGTAGGTCTTGTAACGCCTAACGAAGGAAAAATATTCCTTGATGATATAGAAATTACGAAATTTCCTGTTTATAAAAGAGCTCAATATGGTATCGGATATTTGGCGCAGGAAGCGTCTATATTTCGAAAAATGTCGGTCGAAGATAATATCCGCTCGGTATTGGAAATGACAAAAACTCCTCTTGATTACCAAAAAGAAAAATTAGAAAGTTTAATTGCAGAATTTGGGTTACAAAAAGTAAGGAAAAATCTGGGAGACCAACTTTCGGGAGGAGAACGCCGGAGAGCCGAAATAGCCCGATGTTTGGCTATCGACCCGAAATTCATCATGCTGGATGAGCCTTTTGCCGGTGTCGATCCGATTGCGGTGCAAGATATTCAACATATTGTGGGAAAGTTGAAGCATAAAAATATCGGTATTTTGATAACCGACCACAATGTGCATGAAACACTCAGTATCACAGACCGGGCATATCTGCTTTTCGAAGGAAAAGTTTTATTCCAGGGGGTTGCCGAAGAATTGGCCGCCAATCCTATTGTCAGGGAAAAATACTTGGGACGCGATTTTGAATTAAGAAAAAAAGTTTTGTGATTTACACTTCTTAATTATAAAAATAAAAGTTACCGAAAACAAAACCAATGATACAAGGGATACCCAGAAAGTAGGACCAACTCCAACCTGATCCATTTTCTTTAACAATTCGGGATCTTTAATGCTGTAATAACTTATCACTCCAAGAGCATTATTGACAGAATGCGCCAGTACCGGGAGCCATATACTTTTGCTGTAATACAACAAATATCCTAAATATGCTCCCAATAACATACGGGCAAAAAAGCCGAAAAATTGCAGGTGAACCAAGCTGAAAATAAATGCGACAGTCCAAATGACCGCATGAGGATTTTTGATAATTTTACCGAATATATTTTGCAAAATACCTCTGAATAAAAACTCTTCTCCAACAGCAGCTAATACAGCCACAATTAACAAATTTATCAAAAAAGTTAAGTATTTATCGGTTATAAGCATGGCCTCAATTTCATGTTGAGCTTGATTTTCCCATTCAACTATTTGTGATTCGACCGCTTTCATGAAATCGGGCAATGGTATTTGTTGAGTCAAGTAAACAATTACATTCAATATCGGTAATGCAAATATAATACTCAGTATGGTTAGAGCGGCGACTGAGCCGGAAATACCTTGTTCCATAGCAAGGTATTCCTTAGCATCATCACTGAAAAATCTTGCAAAAATCAAAGCAGGAAAGAAAAAACCACATACGGTTTGAAAGAAGAGAGACTGCCTCATTAATTGCGCATCTTCGTTTATATGCTGCAATAAGTCATTAACGATTTCAGAAGAAAAGCCACTTTTCACCCATATCAATCCTTTAAATAAATAAGCCCCCAAACTTATTCCCAATATCACAAACGAAAATAGCATGAATATTTGAAAAGGGAAAGATGTATTTTTGAAGAATCCTTTTTTTAAAACAGCCATTGATGAATTTTTATTAAATTTGCCCCAAATATAATAAAAAATTTTTTGGCGAAAGGTACACGGCGAAAGGCAAACGATAAAATAGCATTCTATTCGCCTTTTACCTTTTGCCTTCTACATCATGCAACTACTCACTCCACAAAATTTCCCTGATTACCAACTGATAGATTCGGGAGAATATGAAAAACTCGAACGATTTGGTAAATATGTTCTTCGCCGGCCGGAACCTCAGGCTGTGTGGCGTAAAAAACTGAGCGAGCAAGAATGGGAAAAGCGTTGGGACGCCTATTTCAAAAAAGAAAGAGGAAAAGTCATTTTGAATGAAGGAAGCGAACGTGGCGAGTGGGTTTTACGGTCACATACGCCGCAACAATGGTTTATTACTTATCAATATAAAAAGATGAAATTGCGTTTTCGCTTAGGTTTGACAGCTTTTAAGCATATAGGTATCTTTCCCGAACAAGCGAACAACTGGGATTTCATTTATGATACATTATTGAAAATGCCTCCTCAACCCAAGGTTTTGAATTTATTTGCCTACACGGGTGGCGCATCTTTGGCGGCAAAAGCGGCAGGCGCCGATGTTACGCATGTAGATTCGGTCAAACAAGTCTTGAACTGGTCGCGTGAAAATATGGAAGCTTCCGGTTTGACGGATATCCGTTGGGTATTGGAAGATGCTTTGAAATTCGTGAAGCGGGAAGCCAAGAGAGGTAAAGTTTATCAGGGAATCATCATGGATCCGCCGGCCTACGGAAGAGGACCTGACGGAGAAAAATGGGTTTTGGAAGAAAATATTGCAGAGTTAATGGAGGCTTGCGGCTCATTATCCGATAAGCAAAACTTTTTTTGTGTTCTCAATCTATATTCGATGGGGTTCTCTGCGTTAATTGCCGAAAATCTAATCAAAGATTATTTTCCACAGGGTACTGATATAAGTTTCGGAGAATTATTCTTGGAAGATGAAAATGGGAGAAAATTGCCGTTAAGCGTATTTTGCCGGTCACTCAAAAGTTGATAGTTTTGTATGGCTATTCGCAGGCGTTATCTCTTTGAAGAGAAAATGATAGATTTTCAACCGGATGGTATAATACTATATGGTTGAAAAATTGTTCAACTGATTGGTTGAAAAATCATAAGATTTTTATAACTTTGCAAAAATAAAATAAAAAGTCATGATACTTCCATTTCAATATGGCAAATTAGCTGAAGGTTTTTCGTTTGTAAACCGTGTGAAAGAAAAACAAACACTAAAAAGAAACCTTACTTCAGGCATTAATACCATGCTGATTTCGCCCCGCAGGTTGGGAAAATCTTCGCTTGTGAAAGTAGCAATGGCAGAACTCGAAAAAGAAAATCCGGATATAAAGGTTTGTTTTATAGATGCTTTCACGATAAAAAGCGGAGAAGAGTTTTACCAGGCCTTTGCACGCGAATTGATTAAAACTGCGAGCAATAAGTGGGAAACATGGATTTCGACTGCAAAGAAATTTCTTGCAGCGCTTTCCCCAAAAATTTCAATTGGCGTTGACCCAATGACCGATTTTTCGATTGGTTTGGAATGGAAAACCATTAAAGAGAATGAGTTGGAACTGCTGAATTTACCTGAAAAAATTGCGCAGGCAAAAAAAATCAGGGTAGTGGTTTGTATTGACGAATTTCAGAATTTGGCAAAATTGAAAGAGTACGATGCTCTCGAACAAAAAATGCGTGCTGTTTGGCAACATCAACAAAACGTGACTTATTGTTTGTATGGCAGTAAACGACACATGATGATTGATATTTTCAATTCTTCATTGAAACCGTTTTATCGTTTCGGACAAATTATGTTTCTGACAAAAATTGCTGAAACCGAATGGGTTAATTTTATTGTGAAATCTTTTGAAACAACCGGAAAAAGTATTTCGGAAACACTTGCCCTGGAATTGGTACAAATGGTTGATTCACATTCGTGGTATGTACAACAACTGGCATATTTTGTTTGGAATTTAACTGAGAATAAGGCAAATACCGATATTTTGCAACAAGCGATTGAACAGGTAATTGACGCCAATTTGCCGCTTTATCAAAATGAATGTGATGCGCTCACCGCAAGTCAGTTAAATTTGCTGGTTGCCGCTGCCAACAATGAACGGAACCTGACTGCTGTTGAAACAATGAATAAATACAGCATGGGTACGCCGCAAAACGTATCGAAAAATAAAAACGTATTGCAAAACCGTGATATAATCGAAAAAACAAAAGATGGCTTTGCTTTTCTCGACCCCGTTTTCAAACGGTGGTTTGTGAGAGAATATGCTTAATTTTAGTTTGAATTAATTACACGTCAGTTCGATATAAGAATAATCATTTTCTCCCGACCTCATTTTTCACTATCTCAGACATTTGATACAAATAATAAAACGCTTCGGGGTCGGTTTTCTTTATTTTGTTCAGTTTGGTGTTCGTTGGCTCTTTGATAATCCAATCTTTCATATCCAATTCTTTACTAAAACGGTTGAACTGTTTTACTCCGAATTTTATAACCGATGCAATATATGCCGCTTTTGCTGCGTGAGTGATTGCTTTTTCAAGATGAAACTGTTCTAAAAAGATAAACGGTTTTATTTGTATAATGCCTCTGTGCAAAATGCTAAAATCGGATTTTCCTTGACTTTGTCGCAAACAAACGGATAATGCTGTTTCGATGATATCGTCTAACACATTTTCTATACTACCCTTATTTTCTCTATATTTTAATTCTGTTTCAGCAAAAGAAAAAAACACCGCAGATACAACTTCGGGATTATCCGCTTTATCGAACAGACAACCAATATCATACATCTGTTTGATAATTTCCATTCCCATTTCTTTATTTCCTTTTCGATACGGTATTCCTATCGTATTCGGGGCAAATGCGGTTAGTTTGTCGCCCAAAATGTTGTTGAAGTCGGGCAAGTGTACTTTTATAGGCTCATTTTCTTGATTTATAAATGTACTATCAATGGGCAGCTCTATAATATTCTGATAATGAATCTCTTCTTTCAAAACATCTAACAAAATATGTGATTCTTGATTGTTGAGAGCAGAAACGAAAAACAATTTGTAATGCTCTTTGTCAATGTTTGTTCCTGCAATTCTTTTTTGTGTTTCAAAATGGGTAAAACCTTTCGTAGTGCAAATGTTTTCCAAAATTTCGGTTAGGTCTGTTTCTAGTAAATTAAAATTACTGTTGGTTTATAGTTTTGATTATTTTTTCTATAATTCCCCTTTTCTCTTTTCTTGCTGCATATCGCAACATAGAACTTTCATTTATGGTATATTTTTCAAAGGCATTTTCATAAATTGTAAATATTTCATTTCCTTGAAACGGGAAAAACTCTTTATCGGTTGCTAAATCAACCAATATTTTTTCTAATGTTGCGACTTGAATTTTCGCTTGCTTTTGTAAAGGTGCATGAGATACCAAAGGACGAATGCAGATATTCCCTGCCAAATCTGAAATATCATCATAAGTTTTGCGGATATTTACAACATTTTTCTTCATTTCTTTCAGTTTGTAATAAACCGCATCAACCGCATCACGCTCTACATCAATGAAAAACAGATTAAAATTGATGAGATTATGACTAAAAAAGTTAATCACAGCCAATTCCCAAACGCAAAAATTAGTATATGGAAATTCTTTTTTGATGCTGTTGGCTATTTTTTTTATTTGAGAGGATAAATCCATTTGAAAAAGATTGGATTTTCCTAAACGAAAAATGCCATGCCCCACTCGCTGAATAATGCCCGATTGTACCAAATTATGTATCCGCCAATTTACAGTCGTTTGAGGAATATGTGGATTTTGCTCGCTGTAAAAACGAAAAATTTCAGCAACATTAAAAATTTCTTGATGGCTGAAATGTTCTTTTAATATGTTATTCAAGTTGTTATCCATTGTTTATGTTTTGAAAACAGCATGTGGTAAAGATACGACAAATTTTTGACAGAAAAACAATTTTTCTGTCAAAATATAGTTTTTTTAATAAATGCTAAACTGCTTGTTATGCAATCGCTCTTTCTTTTCTTTCAATTATTTTTCCAACAACCATAACCCAACCTCTTACCTCATTCTTTGCATTACAATGAGGTAATGAGGTTGGATAACGAGCTGTAAATCACTGCTAATGAGGTTGTTTTGTTTGGAAAATAAGGTGCAAATGAGGTTTAAAATACTTTCTAAATAGAATAATTTACATCGAACTGACGTTTAATTATCTCCATGGCTGCAAGTTGGGTTAACTTTTTCATTGCGATAATTTTTTTTTCGTTTTAGTTCCTTTTTTTTTCGTTTTTTTTTTATTGCCTTTTTTACAAGAGAGTAAGAATAAGATATGATTCCGATAAAAACTGATGCAATAATCGTTGCCACAATAGCGCTTTTATTCTCTTTCTCTGCAATCCAATTTTTAAACCATTCAAGATTAATATTCCCTTCACAATATTTTTTTCTTGCACTTTCTACTTCATTATATGCTTTGAACAAATAATCATAATAAATTTGGTTATCTTCGCCATCAAAGTCAATGATTCCCGTTATCTGTTGTGAAGAATTTATGAATATTTCTTTGTGCTCTTCACTGTTTTTCAGGAACCAATTTTTTATGGCATCTTTGTATTCATGAAGATCCTTACTGATAACAATTACATCTTGAGACACTTGTTCGATACAAGTATGTATAATTACAGTAGAATCATCTGGAAGATAAGTAGCGCCGACACCAAAAGGATCTTTTGAAACGGCCTTACGTACTTCTTTGTGTGACCCACACCACTGATATTTTATAACTCCATTTTTATTTTTCAATTTACATAGACATGGCGCCTCTATCAAGTCTAATTTGCACAATTCTCTTATTGGATAGATGAAGCCTGATACAGAGTTTTCGTTGACAAAATAAAAAGTTTTAATTTGGTCGAAATCTTTTTGTATGGATTTTATTTTAGAATTTTTTGAAACTACAAATATGCAATTGTAAAATTTGGAAGCAGTTTCTTTCTTAACTATAAATATCGGTTCGATTCCTTGTTTAGCATATTCTTTAGCATAAATAAGAGGCGATAAAGATGCAATAGTATTTATCCAATTAATACCTCCAGTGTCGTAATAGTCGGAAATAATAAAATTAGGGCTATCCTCATACTCCTTTTGTAAAGAAGGCGTATCTTTAACAATATTTCCTAACATGTTACGTAATGAGTTATCTGAATTTGCTCGTCCATTGAACCATTCAAATCTAATAGACAAAGTTTTTTTATTTTCAGATGAATATGCACTTATACCCACAAGAATAAATAAGGATAGTAGAATTAGCTTTAATACTTTTGTTTTCATAAATTCGCCTAATTTAATTTATACTTACTGACAAATATTTTATTTAGATACGCTGTCCGTCTGCTTGCGTGCAATCGAAAGAATTGACGTACCCCAATAAGTTTTCATACTATTTTACAGGATTTTTAGCTTCCACTCCTTCCAAAGAAGTAAATTGATTTAAAAAGAAAAGTGTGGAACCGACGGCTTAATTTGAGAAATATGGGTTCTGACAAAACCTTGGACATCAAAAAAGCAATAGCTCCACACCATATTCGAGAAGAAATATGGTTGGAAGAACTTGCCTTATTCTCTGTCCTTGAACTGTCAGATTCGTATTTCGAGAATTAGCAAACACTTTCCGTGTTTAACAAGATACATGTGTTGTGAAACACTTCACAAAAGTAATTATTTTTGTCAATACACAAAGTTTTTCTTCCTAAAAGTGAAACTATTGCTATAATTTAATTTTAAATTTTGTACAAATATAAACAATTTCATTTAAAATAAAGGTAAGTAGCGCTAATTTTTTGGTAAAAAAACACAGTTTTAGCAAGCTTTTCAATATTTAGTAGATTATTGTTCTTTCACATATCAACCAATGAAAGCCCTTTATATTCAATATCATACCCTTTCATTTCCCCTGTTTTTACCATCATATTGCCGGCTTTTTCTTTCAAGATATTGTAGCGGATATGTTTTTCGTTCCGTTTGATTTCTGCTATCAAAGCGGTTTTGTCTAATTCATTCAAGGCGATAAGGTCAATCTCGTTTTTTCCTGTTTTGTCCCAAAAAGCGCCGATTTTGGTAAAACCGCCTTGCTCTATCAATTTTTCACGAAAATACCGCTCCAACATCTTCCCGCTGAATGTGGCGTAGTCGCGCTCAATAATCTGTTTGAGCATATCAAACTGCGCAATTTCTATGATATGACTGTATTTGTAAACGAAACGAAACCAAAATGTGAGGTAATTATCTTCGAGGGCATAACGCACATTTTTTGTTTCCGATTTGGCAAAAATCGGAATATTTTTTGTTATCAATCCGTAGTCGTATTCCATGCGTGTCAAATATCCGCCGATTTCGCTCCCGATAGTGTTTTCAATTTGTCCGCGAGTGTTTTCTCCTCGCGCAATAGCTGAAAGAATGGTAAAATAGATGGTATAATCTTTGCCAAATTCTTCAATCAGCATATTCTTGCCGTCAATCATAAATTGTGAATCTTCCCTCACAATAAAATTGAGCATTTTTTTTAGCGTAAACGCCTTATTGTCAATTAGTAATTGCACGTATTTTGCAACGCCACCGGTAAAAGTATACAAAGCGAGCAAGTCTTCTGACGAGAAATCGGGATAATTTTCCGCTAAAATTTCTTTCAAAACAGAAATTTTAAACGGTTTTACGCTCAAGAACTGCGTGACACGACCGAAAAGCGGCGCTTTATAATCCTCAAAAATCTTGTGCATCAACGAATAAACCGAACCGCAAACCAGCAGGTTGATTTTGCTTTTCTCTTTGTGAATATCCCAAAAATGCTGCATATCACTGAAAATAGCCGGGTTTATGCGCAAAAATTCCTGAAATTCATCAATAATCAAAGTAAAGGAACGTTCGGCGGAAAGTTGCATCAGAAATTGGAAGATTTTGGAAAATTCACGCACCTCTCCCAGTAGAGGCACACCCAATTTGTCTGAAATTTCCTGTTGAAAATCCTGACAAAGGAGAGGCTCTGCTTTGCGCGAAACAAAAAAATAGAGTGTCGGAAA
>Ga0123357_10001411_pt1 | contig 25435 bp, 15 predicted proteins | sample TergutEmb28metaG_FD_89873 | JGI IMG/M metagenome (GOLD analysis project Ga0123357, IMG submission 89873) | Embiratermes neotenicus P4 segment gut microbial communities from Petit-Saut dam, French Guiana - Emb289 P4 | ecosystem: Host-associated > Arthropoda: Insects > Digestive system > Gut ...
CACATCCCACCTCCTGGAGATCCATCCTAATATTATCCACCCATCTACACCTAGGTCTCCCCAGTGGTCTCCTTCCCTCCAGTTTCCCCACCAAGACCCTATACACCCCCCTCTCCTCACCCATACGTGCCACATGCCCAGCCCATCTCATTATTCTCGATTTTATCACCTGCACAATATTGGGTGTGCCCTACCTACCTCTTTTAATACCTACAGACTCTTAACAAAAGTGTTTTTAACTTATTTCAACATAATTTTACGCCAATGGCTTCTGAGACCCTAAAAGACCCCTGATTTAAACACAACTAGAATATAAACTAGAATTAATTTTAATAAAAATTTTAACTTTAATTTCACTTACTATTGGCCAATTTTGCATATTACAATTTCATTGTAATATTAATATTATGATGTGGGATCCCACAAAAAATGAGGAAAAAAAAATTATGTAGTATTATGAGTTGCATTCTACCTGCATCTGAAGTCCGTATTTAGCCTGATGATGGATTATGTAATCTGAAACATGTTGCAATGTTCTAAGGATATATGGTTGAGTTGCACTGATAATATGATGTTGTTTTGATTGTCTCAATGACACAATGAGATGAATTCTATTAAACTAAAATTTATCATCCCACCTTCTAACAAATGCAGAACACATGCATGACCATGGTAACATGCCTGACTTGTACTTGCGATATACCAAGTTCAAAAACTGACCAGGTAAATGGCACTCTCCAATCTGTTGTATCCCCTTCCCCCTCATTACTATAACTCACCAACCAGGATGACTTTTTCTGCTGTGGAGCCCAAGATGCAGGCATTATTGATAGCCCAGCAATACGCATACAATGCCTCCTCCAGGGCCCGTGGGAAGGGTGCATGTGGGGCCAATGAGTAGTCAATGGATAGTATGGGCACTTTCAGCTGATAAGCCCAGTCTCGCAGGTACACTTCATGTGAGCGGGAACTCTGCGCCACAAAACCTCCACCATGGCAGTGTATAATGAGCACAGGGGATGGGGGCAGCATATTAGATCCACGTTCCTTCAAGCTAGCAATCTGTAACAATTAAGACATGTCACACCAAACAAAAGAACATTTCTCTTCAGCTACTCCATAGGGAATTTGCATCAGTAAATGATATTAGACACAGATGTTCACAGCAGAACTGATTCCACACTCAAAGTACAAAAAAATGAGTTGGGGGGGGAGATGCAAAATATCACAAAGATGATGTGCACTGAACCTTAATAACACATGTTCTGAAATGGCAAGTTTCTGTAAATATCTGTGTCAATGAGAGGCAAATTACACTATGATATAATACTATGTATGCACCTTTGAAACTCTTAGTATGCAGTTCTCTTGTTGTGAGTTCTGAACTACATGGCATCCATTTGAAAGTGAAATCAAAGCTATTGGCTACCTTCTGTGGCACTGTGTGACTCATCTCCAGTTGCAGCATCCCAGCACATTCAGTTACAATGCATCATCCACAGGCCAGATCTAGTCTTACAAACAATCCAGTTTTATAATCTGTGAGTAACAGACACCCTGTTATTATTCTTTGTGAATATGAAGCACAGTCTAATACAAGTGGTTTTTATTGTGGAACACCTACATAATGAACAAGTCCTATAAAAGTGTTGTAATGAATTCAGAAGTTTGTTTTCTGGTGTTTCATTTTACTTCAAAATCAACAGTATATTAACTGATGAGTTTTTTCTAGAGAAGAAGCAAGACCAAACACAATGTATTATTTCTCAAGAAACATCAAATAATGCTGGCATGCATTTAAAAACATGCCAACAAAAGTCTTTGTTGTGAGAATAGAGACTTGTCAGTGGTTTCGTCCCATAGTGTGTAACAGTAAGTCAATCCATTTGTCACTGATACATATGATATTACTCAAATGGTCACCCAAAAAAAAAACAAAAAAAAACCTAAAATAACTGATACTGGTCAGCAGATAATACCAGCCTAACAATAATATGCTCTTATGTGACATTAAAGTTGGAGTGTGGTGTGCTGTCAGTGCAAAAAGAATAATCAGACCCTTTTTCTTCCGAAACATTTTGAAAATTTAAGTGACAGAGAGAGGGACCAAATAAGTAGTTTGTGGCCTGCACATTCACCCAATGCGACTGTGGTGCAGTTTGAAAGACACTACATATAAAGCAATCCACACACACATAACAAACTTTAAGAGAATGTCAGACATGTAGTATCAGCAATTTCTACATAAGAGCTACAGTTTTCAATAAATTGTTCAGCAGGTGTTAAGCATGTCTTCTGAGTTGGAGTTCAGGTCCAGTAGATATTTACGTTATATAATACAGGCTGTTAATGTAGTTATTATAACCATATTTATAGATTCTGTGACCACAGGTGTGAGGACAATATAAAAATTACCTGCAAAAAACAGACTGAGAAACCATAAACTTGATTGACTGGATCAGGAAAAAGAGATAACATTGCAGGCTTCTCTTTTTATGGTGTTAATAAAACTTAAAATTTTATAATAGCATGGAATGTGACTTTCCCCTGGCCAGTGGTACAGTTAAGGCCACCACAGATCCCACAGCACAGGGAAGCCATGTGGGAGACAGGACTGGCCAGACTGGATTCCATTCTTCTGACAGACAGCAGTATGCTGGATTGTTTTGTTGAGATCTGGAAATAACTTCAATAATAAGTAAGGAGGATAACCTAATTATTGAACTGTGGGAGACCCCTGACCAGCTATACATGCTACTGCCTCTGGCCCTAACTTACCATGCCTTCTCGCCTGACAGCAGACAGAAAACGAGACATGATTGGTGCCGGTCCAAAGTGGGCTGTTGGAATGGGTACAGAAATATCACGTCCGTCTGGTGTCAAATGCAACAGCGGTTCAGGTGGAATTGAGATCACTCTGTTGACTGCAAGTGCTGGACACACCATGCTAGGCAACCGCCCCATAATTTCTATGACACATCAAATTTCACTGTGACAAATATGTTTGTATACTCTGCAGTGATAATGGAAACAAAAAGCTGAATGAATCACAATGATTCATTAATAAGAGTAATACCACCAATAAACTACAAATTTTATGAATTAGACCTGATGAACCACAATTTGTTTCCCAGACTGCAGAAAGTTCAATGAAAATATATGCTGTAAGACAGGAAATGTATGTATAACATAACAGTGATGCACATGCGTGCAACCACCATTGCAGTAGAAAAGCAGTAAGTACTATATATTTAAAGTGTGTGTTGTTGCCTAGGTATCCAGCATGCAATGTGCATGCACCACACTGTCATCTGTGGCCTGTCCAGCTCCACAATGTTTTCCCAAATAATCTCACAAGTGGCATGATTTTTTAAAAAAGTTATTGAACATAAAATGCACGTTTCAATTTTCTCTACAACTTTTGTCAGAAACATTTCACTCTAAGAAGAAATGGGCAAGATATGATAATAAATATATACGGGTCTTTATATAAAGTACCCATTATTCTTGTTAGATTTTAACAAAATTTGAATTTTTGCCACAGATTTTTTAAAAATACTCAAATATGGAATTTCATGAAAAACCATGCAGTGAGAACTGAACTGTTCCATGTGGACAGGTGGAAGGACAGACTGACATGACAAAGCTAAGAGTCACTTTTCGCAATTCTGCGAATATGTCTAAAACTGTAACTCTATAAACTGTACTGTGCATATCTTAATCTCCTCCACATAAATTAAATGCAGTCCACATTCAGTATCACCACCCACTGACATATCTGCCAAGCAAGCCACCCCATGAACGAAAAGATTTGTCCACTCTTCTCTGTACTACCATAAATGCTCCTCTAATGTGTGTCCACTCCTTCCCTGCCTACAGCCTGGACTGTGGATTTGGCATAAGCTACAGTCTGAATGATGTGGGGTCTAAATCCCAGCATAGAAAAGTGATCTTTGTTTTATCCACAGCAACCAGATCAGCTCTGGGTCAACCCAGCCTCTTGTTTCATGGGTACTGGTGTTCTTTCCCAGGGGCACAAGAGCTGGGGCATGAAGTTGACCCTCCACCACCATCTACTGCCAAGGTTAAGAATGAGTTGAGCTAAGAGTATACCTCTCTTCCCCCTATATGCTTTCAAGAAAAGGGATAACTCTACTTTAACTTCCCCCTTCCTTTCAATATCTTATTTCACTGGGTCCCTCCATCATTCCTTATGCTCCCCAACAATTTATTATTCGTTTCCCTTTCAAAGAATCTCACATAAATACTAATTTTACCCCTATACGTATGCTCATATCACAGTATCCTTCACTTTACCAAAATTTATTGTAATATTTCCACTTTTAGACTTTGCCAAGTGATTTTGTTCCAGATTTTAATCCTTCTACTTCATTTCTTACTTCTTTACACACTTCACCTTTATTTACTTATTTATGTATTTTTCACATTCCATAGATCCAGATTAGTTTATAATAACCTTAAGGATATAGAAATTGTCATACTGTTAAATGCATCTAATATAAAACAGCCCCTTATCATATATATTAGTAACCATTCTTGGTTGTGCTTGACATAATTTTGTATCAAAATATATTTCAATTATGCAACACTCATTGCATACTATACAATTTAAAATTATTAGAGATGAGTTAAATACAATTTCATTGATCCCTATACAGAAACCATGATTCTAAATTATAAGTGTACTCAAAATACTCCTCCATTGTATAAAATGAATGTAAGTTAAGAAACCTTTTTAAAGCTGGTTTAAATAATTTTATCTCATTTGTGAGACTTTTCAATTTTAGTGGTAGGTGGTTAAATAACTTTATACCAAAGCATTAAGCTCCCTTTTGGAACACAGTCAAGTTACACACTGGAGGATGTAAATTTATATTCAATCTTGTGGTGATGTTATGGATTTCTTGGTTTGCTGTATATAAAATTTATTCTTCACCACAAAGAATAACAATATACTGGGATTGTAAAGGCACAATTTCTAGTCTTCTAAACAACTGTCTGCAAGAATCCCTACTCCTTGATTTTGTCATGATACAAATTATCCATTTTTGAATCTTAAAAATATCAATACTATGTGGTGAGTTTCCCCAAAAAATTATACCGTATGTTATTACTGAATGTACATATGAATAATAAATCATTTTTAAAGTATCCTCTGACATGAGAGGTGTAATAACCTTAACTGCATAGCATGCCGAACTCAGCCTTGATAATATTTGATTGATGTGACATTTCCATGATAGCCTTTACCACTTGTAATCCTTTCCACATTTTAGTTTATGTCTAAGTTTCTGCTCCATGCGTTAAAATGTGCCAGTTACATCTTTACTGTAACAGTAACATTAACCTCCTCTACCATTTTCCAGTTCCAAATTACATACCAAAGAATCCACATTCTGCATTTTTTTTGTAACCCTCTGTACTAGAAACATTAAAAAAAAAAATATATTACATTGCAAAAGCTGTGTTTAATTTCTATGTGTTAACTTGCTATACCCCAACAGAGAATTGAACCAGCTGACTGTGGTGTAGGGGTCATTGCTGAGCAGGTTTACATGGCACTAACTTCTAATCTTGGAAGTGTCTGCAACCACCATACACTGCATGTGGTCACAGCCTGACTAGATTTTAGGTTAAAATCTCTCACTCATGGGTCCTGAAAGAAACAGGCACTTAGCCATCCTAGTAAAAGACATACTTAGTTCACTCTATTACATTTATTACAAAGTCATGAATAGGGTGGATAAAACTGTCTGGTCCTGCTTCACCATCTGATTATTCTCAGCATTATTTTGCCCCTAAATGTACGCCTTAGCCTTTGACATCATAACTAATCCAGACTCATGGTAGTCGATGGTCAAGCCAAACCTTACCCCTAACATAGGACAGAAACCGAGAGAAGAGTTGAATTATGATGTCCATAGTGTCGAGTTACAGTGACTTGACAGGAAAAGTACACATAATCGGAGATCAAAATGTTTGTTGTATGTGAAAGTTGCCTCAACAGAACTGTCTGTCTCTATATGAAAAAACTGCTGATTCAGTTCAATTCTATGGGGTTTTGATAATGTATGTTGTATTGCAAAACAAATCACCCCTTCCTTGGACCTTATCCGAACATTATAACTGAATTGTGTTTAAATTACAATTCAATGATGCAAAAAGTGTCAAAAAAGGAGATGTTTCAAAATGCAAATTCCATGCGCCATTTACTTATCACAGGCAATTACATGGGAGAAATCACGGCATGTGTTTATCGCAAGTAATTACCAATGCTTATTGCTCTTAACCCACACTATATAGTTCCAAGACACTGCATACAAAAGCAGTTTACATCATATCATATTAATTCAAAATTTTTTGAGATGGCTAAACACAAGATATTCCTCTATACATTTCATACAACATCTTATGACTGCTGTTATAAATTGTACCAACTGCTTCTTCCAGTCATTAAAAGCTTTCTGTTCTTCTAAACAGCATTCTGACTGGTGTACAGTACTGCCTGCCACAATGAAGTAAAGTGGTAACTTAGTATCATACACCACTATGGTAGCCAAGGCCTACCATTAATCCCAATAAAGATGGAAAAAGGAGCTCAGCCGAAGTTCCTGTAAAGTCAGCAAGCCACAACAAATACAAAAGTGAATTGAAGAAGAGATGAAGCCCAAGACAAAACATTTGTGGAAGATACATGAAAATTAATTACCTTAATTTGTACATTATATCACTAGTGGACTAATCATGAAGTTCCTCATTATGTATCCTTCTATTTACCAATTCACCAATTTATAATGGAAATTTTGGTCATTCATCTTGATTCTGAACTTACCTAAGTTCAAGCTCATATGGAACTATTCATAAACAGTAATCTGAAATCATACAATATATTTTGTTTTTTGTTACTGTTAATGGTGCCTCAGCAAGAGACAAAATTTGTTGGTATGGAACAGAACAAAATGTGAAAAAACATGATTCATTCATGAAGTCCATTGTTAGTCAGTAAGTAATCTTAGGCAATGAAGAAAAGTGTAGATCACATTCAAATTTAAAATACACATCAATTAGTTCAACTTCTGCAAGTGTCAACTCATGATACACTATATGTCTGTGTATAAAACAAAAATCCTTCCTATTTTACAACAAGGTAAAAAAGGTAAAGTAATCCTATTACAGGCCTGGACAGCCTCAGAGGGTTCCAGGAGATTGAGGCTCCCAGATTTCATGACAATCGGCATGTGAATGTGGTAAGGTTGCCAGCCCTACACACTGACTGCCTTTACCCCCAGGAAATATTCCTGGTTCTCATTTCTGTTAGAGGCTGAGTCAACCCCAGGGCCAAAGTACGGCCAGAAGGATTATGTCAAAGAAAAATTCCAGTGACACCATCAGGAATTGAACCCACGAATTGTAGCGGTGCCTCAACCAACTGCGCTACCACGTGACCACCATTTTACAACAAGCAGTTTGACAAAGATCTTCCCTGACAATTCCTTTAACATATCATACTCTCTTCCATTACAATTCTCACACATGCCCATTTTAAACTTACATGATGTTCAAACAGCAAAACACAAAATAAGCAGAAATTGTCATAATCCCAGCAACATAGTACAAACCTGTCTCTGATAGGAGCCAGAAAGATTTGCAGAAGTCTACAGATGCATGCTGGGAAATGCTGACAATTCTTCGGGCTCGCAGTTCAGGATCCATCAGATACTTCCCTCCTGCAAAATTGCAAAATATCCATCTCTTGATCCACTGATACAAGTACTCATAAGATTAAATTCTAACTTTGCATCTGAATTAATGTATAAATACACGTATCATGTGAAGATTCCTTTAAAACCATAAAAAAATTAGGACTTTAAATGAGGAAGTGCTATGAGAAAACATCATATGGGAGATGATAAACAAACAAGCACAAAGAGACAACAGGGTGGCCACAAACATGGGAGGAATGCTCACAGACAAGGATAGACTAGAATGGAAGAGTTGTCTCACAGACAACCGAACCTAGTGGAAAATAATTGGATGAGGCAAATGAAGCTGCTGCTGTTAAGACAATCCAGTATGGCAAAAATGTGAGTGGATGATGATGACGTCGATTACAACAATGATGACAATGAGGATGTTGATGATAACGATGGTGGTGGTGGTGGTGATGGTGGTGGTGATGGTGGTGGTGATAATAATAATGATGATGATGATGATGATGATGATGTCAACAATGAAGATCCTGTGATCATGATTCATGTTTGATAGCAAACTCCAAATATTTTTGCCTCTTTTAACCCATACTGAAAACATGCCTGTTGTTAAACAAGCCTAGAGTCCACAACCTATATCATAATTACAACTGGGTGTAAAAAAAACTTGAAAATCTAGTAGCCAGGCATATAGTAGGTTATTACACCATCACAATGTGTGTTTCTGTGGAAATTAAGTGTTGATATAAATGAAATATTTTTATTTAAGTTTGTAGCACTTGCCGCAACATGCCATACACAAATATCGTAAGATACATAATTAAATCTACCGTTTTAACCTCGTAACATGGTTGTTTCCAATCTTTAATGATTTATTTAGATGTATGAAAATGCTTTTCACAACTGTCTGCCAACTGGATTACCTGTCCACAAAGAATTGGTAGCTCGAACTAGCAGACCACCATTCCCATAGTAGATCTCACTGAAAGATGCCATACAGATGGAGACTGTCTTGAGTATTTTCTGCATTGATTCACAGAACTGCAGCAACAGACACACACATTAATGCATTACAAGACTCATATTTTGTATGGACAGTATACATTCATCATTCAATCTGAAGAGGCAGAGAAACTAAAAGATTCTGAAGTGCTAGAAGGTGTGATCACAACCACAAAAGCTGACTACAGTAACAGACTTCATCACATAACTCACAAACTTTCTAAAATGCTAAGACCTGTAATGTGCATTCATGATTTACGTATGGATTTATGGGTTAATTAGCAACAGAGTTCAGCATACTTTTTGACCTGCTTTCCTTTATGAAGTTCTTCCTGAAATAATGATCATACAAAACCTATAAAGACATTCACAAACTTTCCAATGGGGAAGTGCCATTTGCACTGGTTATCAGCAGGACACCACACAGAGATTCTCTGTTTCTCAAGTTCAGCATGTTCCACTTTCAACACAAGTTAAATGAAGAAAGGTTAGATGTTTTTAAATGTCCTACCTCAGCTTAAAATTTCATGAAATGTGCAGAGTTACTTCAACCTAATAAGCTTCTTCAGTGTGTTAGCACACTGAAGAACCCCAACAACCACCATAATATGTTTAAAGTGAACTGAAGAGATGTTTCAGACAAAGAATTTCTTTTACAAACAGCTAAATATTCCAGACATACCTGGAATCCCAAGCAGCGCCCATAAAAGCAGTACATGTTGATGCTCTCAGCATGTTTTAGCAACTCTTCCGGAGAATGTTGTTCATCTGGGAACAGCTGTCCTTCTTTGCTCCAAGTCATGAGGGTCTGGAGATGTGTCATTAAGGTTCCTAGAGAGGCTAGTAGGTGGCTGCATGCCTCCACCTCCCTGCAGTATTCAGTTCACATACTGTTATATGCTTGAAGGTTTACCACTTACGAAAAGAACAGGATGTCACCCAATCAAAGGCACAACTGTCCAAGTTTCATGCTATGAAGGAAGCATCAAACATGGCCCACTAGCTAAGGCAGAAATTTATAGTATTACAATGTCTCTGAATACTGAATATCACAGAGAATGCACACTCCGGCAGGAAGTGCCAGTGTCTTCTCCATTACCTTATACATAATGTGCATAATCAACTCCTTGTTCCTCTTACAGGAAGTGACCTGTTTCAGTCATCCAACAACACAGATCAACAAAACCTATGAACAACCAAGTTGTGAGCTAGAGCAGATGTGGGAATAAGCAATTATGGCTTAGTTGGAGGAACAGCAAAATTATTTTATGTTATATCCAATAATCTAGAAATCCTGATAATCCAGCACTTGAGAAGTGCAGTCCCAAAACCAGACGTTTTGCTTTCAACCAGATAAAAGCTTTATCGGTGAAAGAGGTAAATCTCAGAGACATGTTCAAAAAGGCCTCCAAGAGTGTTTGTACATCAACCTTCGTGACATCTTCTAACACTAAGTTAATCTGTCATTATATCACATCAACAACAACCCTGTTTTACCTAATATATTCTTGGTTTATTTGATAACAAATTTCAATAGCTCAGATTGTATGGTGTCGAATGGTTTTACCTCATATAGAAACTCTTCCTGAACAAGAATGATTCCCGACTGTCACACACCAGCCTGCTCAGCTTCACTCCATGCTGCACACATAAGTCAACCACAGCCACAAAACTTCGGTACCCATTTCCAGGTGTGTTCTCATCAAAGTCAAACTTAGGAGCTACTTTCCTAACTTCATCCACCATCGGTGTGATCATGTCCACTTGGTCTATTAATGCCAGGAACCCAGCATGCAGCCTCTGTCCATTTTCACTCTCATCCTGTTGGAAGAACTGTGCATTGTTCAGGCATAGGTCCTTTAAAACTTGGTACATAGCATAAACTGGCGAAGATGTCTTAAATGAAGCACAGCTATCACATTCTTCACTTTCTGCCATAATTATAACTGTAGCTTCCCCACAGAAATTTGTGGCCTATACATTACATCTTAAAAGTTATATAGTTTCTCCGTTCGTAATGTAGAAGCACAGCCATTCAAATATACGATATCCATTTACTGGTGCACAAACCTACTGAACAAAAACATAGCGAATGAAAGACTTGAACCGCATAACTGACACTTTCAACATATGACAATTATACAACCCTCCAATGTTTAATACGTTATCAGACATGAATGGACTAAAATCATAGTAATGAAGTTCGTGGGGTTAGGCTAGTACCGCTCGTTCTGATGGGGTCCAGCACGGTGTAAATAATACGATATTGGTAATACTGATCATGTAGGCGTCATATTAATGGTATCGTCGAGATCAAATACTGTTTAAATTTTGTCTGAACGTTCCGAGGAATGTTCTGATTGCCACAAACACTAACAGTAAACACTGTGTATTAAAAACATGCATCGTCAGTATTGTATGTCACTACTGAGATGTCCCTAACCTCAACATCAACAACCGAAACACAGACTATTACAAACTCAATTACATGTGTGAGGCGATAATAATAACAACAATAATAACATAAGACTTTGAACGTATCAAGGACCCACAAGAAACTGAACCGTCCCTAAATTTCCGACTACGAACGATACCAATCACGGATCATAATTACGATCGCAATAATCGATGCCACGGATTACACATAACAGCTGCGCAGGATACGGCTATTTACTGATCCATGGATTTTTATTGACATACAGGGATATACTGTGAAAAATTATAATTAGGGTCATATGTCGCGACTAGCATGTATGACAGAATAACGACAAAGAGATAGGTAATAAATTCTTAGGTGCGTGGAAAAGTTCAAACAATTTGGAACAACCTCAATATGTCAAAATTCCGTTCCTGAAGCAATGCATGGAAGATTGAAGTGAGAGAGAGTCTCTCTCTCTTAAAGGTTGTGGAACGTTAGTTCTATCCGTCTGCCGTAAGTGGTCCTGTTGTCTGTCCAAGGTATTAACGCATATCTGCCGTTCGTAGCGCTGCTATTTCCTCTCCCAACATCATGCCACCCACAGCACATTACTCTCCCCTCAATTCCAACAACTGACATTAGAGAGACAACTGTTAGTCGTTCCAAGTGTTGCTAGAGTTCCCACACTTCCAAACATATCTGTTAATGCACACTGCTAGTAATACTAAGGTTTGTCCTTGGTACTACTACTAGTATTCCCACCTGCACACAACAACAGAGACAACGGTTAATTGTCCAAACTATTCCTAGCGTTCACCCCACTTCACACCATTCCACCCTGAGAACATTACTATATACACTAGGGTTAGTCATTCTTACTATTCATACCGCTCCCCTTCTTTCTTCTATTGTTGCCTTTGGACATAGTCCTCACTGACTTCAGTTAGTTGTTCTGATCATTCCTAGTAATTCATATAGTCTTTCTTATTCCCCTCCTATGCATTTTGTGCTACATTACCTCTCTGTTTCACCTCTCTGCATTCCCATCTCTGCCTCTAATGAGATCAACAATGGATTGTTCTAGCAGTTGCTCATCATCATTTTGTACTAATGGTACATATGAACAGCTATTGTTTTGCCAAACCATTCATACTTGCCTTTGTCTAAACATCTGTGATAGGCTGTTGTAATAAGTGTGAAACCAGATAATAAAGAGGAGTCTTTCAGTTGTGGCTTCTTACAGATGATTTGATGGACGCCTAAAATGATAATGAAACAGAATAAGGAGGTGTATTACAAGATATGACCTTTTAAAAATGGCTTCATGGAAGGTGTTTCATCTTTGAGAGATGAGATCATGTGAGGTCTAATTGAGATTTGTTCTCATATAAATGGGTTGACAGAGGCTTTAAATAACTGTGCATCAAAATGTAATGGAGGTGTATATAAAATGTGGCCTGTTATAGATGTTTTTATGGAGGGCTTAAAACGTAGCAAAACATACATTGTGGAGGTCTGTTTGTTATGTGACCCATTACCACTAATTTGAAGGCTTTATAGTGAAATAAAACTGAGTGATACGGAGATACATGCGAGACATTACCTCTTATAGATGGTTTGATGGAGCTCTAATGTATCTTTCAAACAAGATTGTGTCTAGGGTTATTTTTAAATGGCCTTAAATGGTTGGTTTGATGGATATCTGAAAAGACTGCGAAGAAAGATGTTTAGAACGTTTATTTGGTTAGTGGCTTCTTATAGATGGTTTGATTGGGGATTTATAAGAATTGTGAAACAGGAAGATATTGCAGTGTATTTGAGATGTGGCCTCTTACATATTGTTTGAGGATAATTGTGAGAGAGAATGTTTTGGAGGTGTATTTTACATGTAGCCTCTTATAGATGGTTGGACAGAGGCTTTAAATGATTGTGAACAGCATGTTGATAAGGTATGTTTTTATGTGGCCTTCTAGACATGGTTTGATGGGGGCTCTATAATCACTCTGAAACATAAGTTTAAGGACTTGTGGTTGAGATTGACCTCTTACAAACAGTTTGATGGATGTGTTACACGATTGTGAAATGGCATGTTGAGGCGGCTTATTTTTTATGTGGGTTTTATTTATTGTTTGATTGAGGTTTTATGATGACAGTTAAATCGAATTTTATGGAAGTGTGTTTGAGATGTGGCCTTTTTATGAATAGTTCAATGGAGGTTTTAAATGACGTGAAACAAGATGTTGTAGAGGTGCACTTGTAATACGGCCAATTATAGATGGTTTCATGGAGACCTTACATGACTGCAAAAAACAATGATACGGATGTGTGTTTGAGATGTGGCCTGTTATAGATAGTTTGATAGAGGGCTTAAAAGTTTGTGAAACAGAAGTAACTAAGGGAACATGCACCACTCCAATACCTTGCCCTGCACTCACCATACATTTCCAACACAACTGGTGTTCATATATGATGGATATGTTTTGTCCTCCACCCCCCACCCATTTTATCTCTTCCACCTCATAGTTAAATAATGGATTAATGCAGGAATGGAGCAGCAGAATGTACTAACCACACACTATATAGATTACTTTAAACACTACGTGCCAGAAGTAGAAGATAATTCACATTTTAATTCTACAACGTAAGTAAAGAAACTTTTAACACATGCACTCCTTTAGAGGACACATAGCAGCTGAACATATGAAGAAAAAAATGCGTTCACTATACTAAGAGTTTATGTTACTGACAGCACAGAGTATGTTCTTGTGGTGAATTCTGAGAAAATGGAGACTGGGGTCTGTGAATCTGGAGACACATGAATACGTGCCAGTTTGTTGCATCAGTCTGCTAGCAGCCCTGCCACATCTGGAGGCATCAGCCACACTCTGGTACCGACTGCGGTCTCTGCAACCAAACATCAAAAACATATTTAAAAATAACAATGTTTCATATTGCCAAGTTGTGGTTTCCACCCTCTGTTGAAGGTAACTCTACCTATCCAAATTTCTTGCTTCACTTTAAAAATCCTTAAAACAGCATTCAATTCTCCAACAGCTTCTGACAGTGAACACTAGTTCCCATTCAGCATACTTGACAGATCTTAAGATTTATTTCTTGTGTAATTTCAGGCTTCCATTGCAGCATAAAGGAGACCTTCGCTCTTTTGGGGTGTTACACAGCATTTATTGGTAATTATCAGCGTTTTGAGATACCAGTGATCCCACCCAACCCTTGAAGATGGGACAGATAGATTGTTCCAAAACATCGGTAACTAACAATGCATGCTGCATAACATCCCAGTAGTGCAAAGATCTTTATTTTTACAGCTAAAAATTTGGAGTACAGCTAGCAGAAGAGTCGGAACTTTGAGTGTTACTGGCATGAGGTGCAACAGACATGAATACTTTGCACATCAATCATACTTCACATTTCACCCAGCAGAACTGCAATTCAGTCATTCCATTTAAGCACATTAACCCTTTGATGCCAGAATTTAGTGGCCGTTCAGCTATTTAAAGGGTTCACTGCGCGGCCACTTCAGTGGCTGTTTGGCTATTTAAAGGGCTCACTGCATGGCCACTTTAGTGGCCATTCAGCGTTAAAGGGTTAATAACATTTGGTGAGGAAAACCTGGATTGTGCTAACTCCAAAATTAAGGTACAATACTCTAACTTAAGAATATAAAAGCCAGGCACTAGCCGTGCTACTTAGTGGTAGGTACACAGTCCTGCTCAGTCACAATGTAAGAAAACATCAGTTCTGTGATGGTAAAAACTAAGAAATAACGTTTCTTGCTGTACAATAAAAGTGCTGGACAAATGGACTTACAACTTTATGAAACATCTTTCTTCCTGAGAAATGCACTCTCCTGGATTATTGCATGAGGAGTAATGGTAATTTCTTTCTGACAATGCGGGACTGACGGGTTGTCCCAAAACATTGGTAAGAAATTATCAGTACTCGCTGCATAACCCAGAAGAGTGCAGTTCTTATATACTTCGTGGCGGAAGCCTGAAATCACACAACTTTCATCCAGCATTCCCTATACAAACACAATGTACAATTTCTTTGTATATACTATTTTGGACTAAATTAAGGGCAGACCAGCTGTGAGATGTAAGCACAGATTAAAGGATCTTAAAACCAATCTTAGGAAAAATCAAGTGTAACAATTTGGGCTAGATCCATCTGGCCCATGACAGAGACCAATTTAAAGCTCTTGCCAACACCATAATGAACCCTTTGGTTTCATAAAAGTTGGGGAATTTAATTAGCTCAGCAGCTATTACCATATCCTAGAGGACTATGCCAGACATTGTGTGTTTATTTCTTTGTTAGAATTTTACTTTTTGGAAACATTTCATTTAGTGAATAGAACTTCTTGGATCTCAGTCCATTTCCTTCAGTAATACAGTGTGCAGTCTTTTTTTTTTTTTAACTGTGCTACTAATCTCCTTTCTTTCTTATACTGTGGCTTGAGAAATAATTTATGAAACTGAATAATATAAACATTCAACATACATAACAAAGTCTGCTCAAAAATACAAAAGTCTAAAAGAGTAAATCAATAATCAAACCCACATACAATGAAACAGATCAAAAACAGATTCAAAATGCTGATGATAAAACTCCTAAAAGTTTATCTTTCTTGGAAATCCTGTGATCTATTTGAACTGCAATAACACAAAGTAAAAATGATGTGCATGCACTTGCAAAATACAGAGTGGCTACAAATTAGGTACAATTTGGGTAACTTGTAATTTTTTACTGCAAACACATACCAAATACTTTTGTACTATAATGCAGTCTCTCAGAGATGAATTTTTCTTCCAGCCCATGCAAGAATTCAAGGACAATATGGAATGTTGTAACCTTAGTCGAAAAGGATATGACACAAGTGTGGAATGGAATACCTGTATGTCAGGAATGTGTTAGATTACCAAAGGAGACCACACTGGGTACATCTGACCATGTGGGGGAGAAAAAAACCTGAAATGTGGGTGACTGCTTTCTGACAAATTAAGTTTTTGCACATATCATGGTGTTGAATTTCATCCGACTATCATGCCACGAGTGGAAAAATTATGCACTTTGCAAACACAGAAAAAAGCTTGAATGCTGGGGGAGAGCACTTCATAATAAAAAAGTTGTTCATGTGCTATCAGTAGGAACTTACAGGCCCTCCAAACTGTTCATTAATTTGCAGCCATCCTGTAATATCACAATCATAATTTCCACAGAATGGAACAATAAACATGGCCATTAATTTGGACATTGTCCATACCCAGAGTTTCCTCCAAGCACAACCACTGCATCAATTATTAATATTAGCTCCTTTTAGTGTGCTCAGGTGAATAAAAATGTTCCTCCCTTTCCACCTGAAGTCAGAAATGGGTCCAATTTCCAAAACCTCCATATACTCCGTTTATTTCACCAATCAAATGCACAATGTTAATTATATACAGATACCATCTCTTACAGCTTGTGGCACAAGTGTACCATCATCAGGGAGAACAGTGCCCGTTTTGAAAAACAATATCCAATGATAAGCTGCTACTTACAAGATTTTGTAGTCTGTAAATTGTAAATAATAGCTGATCATTGGCAACTGGTTTTAAAACTGGCACTGTTCTCCCTTTAGGTGGTACACTTGTACCACAACCTGTCAGAGGTGTGCGTTTAATATCTGTATACAATTAACTTTGTGCATTTTGTTGGTGAAATAAACTGAGTATATTAATTTATAAAATGCACAGAATGCAAAACTTTAAAATTCCAAAACATCTTTGAAGAAAACTCAAGACAACGTACAATGTCCAAAATACATTTGTCATTACACACTACCCTTATGAACATTCAGGCTTAGTTTCAAACAAAACAAAATACACGAAAGAACAGTCTTTGTTCAACAAATGGAATAGGAATCCAAACACCCCTATACAGCCTTCATCAAGATGTCACATTACAACAATTTAATATGCTATACAGTAAATTTTGCAAATATCATGGGATGAGAGCAAGAAGGTACTCTTCACACTGAGGGTCATTTATGATACTAATGCCATAACACAGATAGAGTAGTAGGCACAGTGCCCTGCTAGAGACTGGATGGTCTGGGGATCAAATCCTGGTGGGAGCAAGATTTTCTGTGCCATCCACACCAGCCCCTAGGCCCACCCAGCCTTCTGTACAATGGGTACCATGTCTTCCCCAGGGATGAAGCATGCAAAGCATGGTTCTGACCACCCACCTCCTTCTAATGCCAAGTTTCCAAGTTTTAAGTGAACTGGAGCTATACCTTTGCCTCCCCTGTGCCTGCATAGATATGTCATGGGGTGACCTTTACCTCTACTAGTACTATAACAATAACACTGAGCCATATTTTAGTATAGTAAAGCACATTATTAAGTACAGTGCTGCTGTTAATATCAAAATCAGTGCGTACATATATACACACACGCACACACGACACGACAAATAAAAGACAAATCTTCTCCTTACAGCTGAAGCACTTCATGTAGAAAAAGTATGTTCTTCAACAGAATTATGTCACATGATCTCAGATTAACACCATTTCCTCGAATAATCTTCCTCTCCATCCATAAAGTTCGTGATGTGTTACAAGGCACAAAAATACTGTGTATTTTCAGAATATATTAGTGATGATACTCCACAACAATATAACAGAGGCATGTTTTGGTGCAGCAACACATGCTGGACAATACAGTGCTGCAGTTAGTATCACATTCAGTGTGTGCGTGCGTGTGCGCGTGCGCGCGCACACACACACACACACACACACAGGACACAAATGATTACTCTGAATATTGATAGTTTCCATCATATTCAGTAAAAGCTCACAATGTGCTTGAGAGTTCTCTGTGGCTGAACAAATTTACATACATTTGGTACACATATTTCTGCTTACATCATAACAAGGCTGGTGACTTCTATCTTCTACCCTTGCTTTGTTAGAACTCTGTTTGTCTTCATTTCTATTGTCCTGCAAGTCTTCTTGGTCAGCCAAGGCCTGAAGTGCCGTATTCAGACTTCATGCCACATTAAATCAAGACATTTATTCTTCACAGTATGGTGGTATTTCACAACTCATTATAATTAAAGTTAACTATTATGACAACTGCTAAGCAAAAAAACAAATTAACATATATAAACTCTTCTTATTGTCTAAATTATATTTGTGCAAGACAGCTACATACAAATACCTCAACAATGATTAGTAAGTCAGTAAACCAATATTATAAATTAAACTTCACTAATTTAAAACAGAAGGAATATGGAACATTTTGCAATTTACCATTTTCCTTGATGCACTGTAAAGGAGCATGATTGGTAAGAAAACAAAACTTGAGGTGAGAAAAATACGGGCTACTGGTATTACAATGCATGAGTTACATTTCATTCCCTTGAAATCACATAAATTTCTAAGGCCATACATTAAGTTGCACGATTCTAAGGTAAAAGAAACACTCGAACTATAAATAAATAAATTAAAAAAAAAAAAAGATTAATTTATATTGTGATTTTGAGGGTCATAATACAGTGTACCTGCGAGCGTGGTTACCATTCTGGAGGATCCAGATGCTCCACTAAAAACAATGACCACCTGTGAATAATCCTACAAGCCAACCTAGGGGGCTGAGGAAAACCATGTCAGTCAGGACTTTCATCTTCAGGGCAAGATCTAAACTCAGAACCTACCAATTATGAAGCAGGATTATGTGACATCTGGCATTAGTAGTGGACCCAACATAAAATGAAATGGTATCCCATTGAGTCTGCAACAATTATATTGAAGATATTGCACCCCCCACTGCACTGGAATATGCATACATAGTCAGATTACCCATTTAAAGACGAAGCGCAGACTGCTCTGTTTAAAGATACAGTTCATACCGCACAGTAAACACTTTTCATCTCGTTCCTATAGTAAAACCAACTAGATGCACCAGTGTATCAAATTTATTTATTTTAGAACAGCACCCTACATGTTTCAGGCAGTCTTTCTGTCCATATCAGGAATTTGAGACTGTACATACAGCAACAGGAATTTTCTAAAATAAATAAATTGATACATTGGTGCATCTAGTTGGTTTTACTATACGAATAATATTATGATGCACGGCCCTAGGAATGTCAAACTTTTCATCTCGGTTATAAAAACCAAACAGTTTTTGTTATACAGGGCAGAAGTCACTGTTAGTTCTGAGATAAATACAAAACAAATAAATACAGTGTGGCAGGATGTATAATTCTTCAGTGTTAAACCTGATGGTGCATGAAACCAGTAGGCCTTAAAATGTTAAACACAGCTTGCACCATCTCAATGTAGCAGTACCCAGGATGGTGCCTAGCAGCAGTAAGAGGAGAAATGAAACCCAAAACATCTGCTAACAACACCTTGCAGCTAATCTACATGGAACTTCAGGTAAACTGTCTTGAAGAAAGAAGGGTGGGTCATCCATTAGGACAGAATGTGGCAAGATGAAGCACAAACTGGATATACTGGGATACCTCTATCGATTGTTCCCCTATGCAATGTTCCCCCACCCCAAGTGTAATCCATGCCTTCTGTCCCTGTAAATTTCCCATACAAAGAATGTGTAATTATTAGTTCATTAGATGCATCATTTCTAAGAGTAATTTTACTGCATCTATTTTACATAATTCTCTGTGTTGACCCACATTTCCCAAATAATCATTCTGAGGGAAAAAACAGCAGAAGTAACATAACGTTAACAGTTACAAAACTGGAACTCTGTATAAAATATCCAGTTAAAGTTCCCCCTGCAACAGACCATGAAGCCCCAGAAGGGGAGTAGAGGTACAGCTCTACTCTTTCTTGAACCTCAACACTAGACTAGGCAGGTTGAAACACCACACCCCAGCTGCTTTACCCCAGGAAGAGACCCAGTACCCACTGTACAAGAGGTTGGGTGTGCCCCATGGCCACTCTGGACAGGTGTGGAAAATCTCGCCCCCACCAAGATTTGATCCCCAGAATACATTATGAGATAATATTTGGTAACTGACACATATTGTGACTAGATGTTTCAGCTAGTAAACAGCCAAAAAACTCACTTGCAGACACTTATCAATATACTATCAGTGTACAAGTGTCTGGAACTGACTTGAAAATGGCTACTTACTAGCCAAAACCAGCAATCACAGCACATGTATCAGTTATCAAATATGATTTAAATATTCCCAGCTAGGAATTGGAACTGTTCTGTCTGAAACTTAACGTTTCAGCTAAACAGCTGTCAATTACAGATTTCTTGGAAAATAATTGATTGGCACACAGGTGTTAAAACATAATTTACTATATTTGCATGCCTAAGTGGAAAATCAACTCTTTTTAAATTCTACTGTTATTTGCTTCATGTTTCTCACACATTTAATGCTTGCCTGCAACGTCATTTACCATAGTCATCCACCTTCCCCAGTTCCCCATTAGAAAAAATGGATACAGATATTTCACTTTACTCTAATACTGCAATGAATGACACAAATTTCTTTCATGATATTATAAGAACTGCTGTTACACTGTATGTGCAGTCCTGTTCCAGTGGGAATGATAACGAAGCTTCCTTTCTTGGAATGTTCTTCATAAAAATCTCAACATCCAATTGGCATATATCTTATTGTATAACACTGCCTCATCCCTAAATGTGAAGCAGGATGTACCAGTTTATAGTCAGATGAACACAAAACATCACATAAACAAACTGGTTTAATAATAATGCTGCAACATGGGGGGCTGCATGAAAAGAGATGTTAGTATACAATTTAGAAGCACATAAATAAAAACCTGCATGGACATGCTTTCTGAAGCAGTGCTTCTAGAGTGAAGGGAAAGCTACCCACCTGCGCCTGCAATCGGATGCACACCTCCTTCAACAGGTTCTTCAATATTGCAGGCTGGTTCTCCTGGTTCTGCAACACAGACAATATGTGTTAACAAGACACGCAACATACGAACAACGTAACAATGAGGTGAATTCACATAACCATTGTTGCCTTGGACAAGTGTTATATAGTCTGGATGTGTTTCTGAAAATTCCTCACTCTAAGAAAAATTCCCATATATATATATATATATATATATATATAGGTCTTCGTATAAAGTATTCTTGTATAATTTGAATCAAACTTCAGTTTTCTCACACATTTTCGACAAAAACTCAAATATCAAATTTCATGAAAATCTGTCTAGTGAAAACAAGTTGCTTCATGTCCACAGCCAGACAGACAAGACAAAGCTACGTAATAAGAACAACAAAATGCACACTTTTTACATTACTGTTTTAAATTAATTACAGTGTCTTTGACATGTTCTGAAAATCCAAGTGTTTATCCTCAGAAACACTTGAACATGCAATTTTATGGTATTCTTTCATGCATTCATACAAGCAGTCTGGTTGATGGCAGGATATGCTTCATATGCAAAGCTAAAAATCACTTTTTGCAATTTTAAGAATGCACCCAAAAACAAGTACTAACTACAACTATAATTACTAATACACACCTCAGGATTCTGAATGATTTAACAGTTTAGGTCTTATTGCTGCTCTTTCCATTCGTAGCAGCAGTCACTGTAGTACCTGTGTAATTTAATACTTTATGGCACATTATCAGCTACTGTTACAAAATCTTCAAACCTGTATTTGAATTTAGAACCTTGCTGCAACATCTCTATGACATGCTTCAGATATAAATCATAACTGCAAATGGTTTACTCTATGCAACAAAACAGACTTCACCATTGCGCACTTTATTTACAAAATGTCCTGTGGTTTCACAGAACAGACAAAAATGTCATTTTACTTATGCCCATTAGAAGAGAATGTTCTTACCCTGCACAAATTCTCACAAAACTCAGCATGCTCAATAGCAACATATGCAGATCCCTTATAAGACATATCACCCAAATCACACTCAGAACATGGGCAATTCATTCATTCAGTAGTCTGTCTTATGACAGGCCCAAAGCCTCTTCCAAATCGAGCTCTCCACGTAGTGCAATCTAGAGCTTCCTCCTTCAAATGTGAGTATCCTCTCCTTTCCTTAAGGTCATCCAGTAGCTTCCTACGTTTTCGTCCTCGGCTTCCTGTCATTTCTATACCTCCTTTTATCTTTCCTTCAATAACCCATTGTAGAAGGCAGTTTCTATGGAAAATGTGACCAATCCAGTTAGCCTTCCATTTCCTTATTTCATGTAGGATATTCCTCTGCTCCTTGACACTCAGTAATACTTCATTTCTCACATGATTGGTCCAACTGATCTTTTCCATCCTTCTCCAGCACCACATCCGAAAACTTTCCAGGTGTTTCTGATCTACTGCCCGAAGCGTCCAAGTTTCAGCACCATATAAAGCTATGCTCCGTATGTAGCACTTCACAAGCTTCTTCCTCAATTCCAAGTCCAATGTGCTAGTAAACAGAGCCCTCTTCTTGTCAAACACAGCTTTAGCCATAGTAGTTCTACATTTAATACAGATGGAAATTCATTAACAAGAGTATATGGAGTAAGGCTTTCACTGTGCCAATTTTTACAGTGCTCACAATTACACAATAAATTTTTTTTATTGAAATCTCTTCTACCAAATTTTATCCAAAATGGACAAAACGTGCAAAAACTTTGGTAAAGCATGGCTTGCAAAATCCATTTTCATGAAAGTCACAACTGCTCAATGGCATTATGTGCAGATTTCCTAAAATGAACGGCACCTAAAGCATTCAAGAATTTGGACGGTACAGGCAGTAATTAATGTACCCTCTACATGAAGTATGACTGCCAATAAGCTTGTTTTCATGAAACTAACGCTCTCTCAACAACTTACTGCAAATAACTCCTGTACCATACTTCATAACAATCTGACAAATGGTTCATCTACTGATACTAGGTCACAGATGGACAAACTGATGTACAGGCAGGTACTATCACCATACAACCCTTTCTTTCTCTACTTTGTAAAATATGCCCACAACGAATAACACAAACTATGGAACAGGAGACAGACTGCTTAGTAGTTGTGATAAATTAGTCTGTAATCAATTATTAATTGTGACAGTTTCACCATCAAGAAATGGATTATTGCTACATGCTATAAAGTCTTTTAAACACATTACATGGGAAACTTTTGTACACACAAAAATAAATGAACTTCTACAACAAGAAAACTCTTTACTTGAGATTTCTACATGGAAAAAAATTTTAATACCTTTCTCATCAGAGTTTCAGCAGTACTGTACTTAAAAAATCTAACTTCTTAGACAGGAAAACTTTGTATCTGGGAACATGTTATCTTAGAAACAGTGTGTGGTAGTAGAGATGATCTTCTATTTAATGCAGTAATAGGAGGGAGAGGTGTCTATTAGGCTCATACATCAAAATGGTCATCAACTTTGTAGTTGACAGATTTTGTCCAACCTTGCATTTTTATAGTGACTGTGAATTACAGCATTCTGGGGATTGCCTTCTGAATTCCAGTTCACAGACCCTTTCTCACATTTCACTGATCAAAATATGTTTTAACACGTCCCCTTAAAACAAAACCATCCCAGAAGAATAAAACATTCCTCATAGTGCACTCACTGTTGCAGCTCATCTAAATGATGTGACTCCCATTTGGCAGCAATCTTTTGCATTTCAAGTTATTTCATAAAATCTGAAGCACCACAGACTTGGAAATCCCTGTATACTTGGCTAATTCCCACATAGACCATGCTCTGTCAAATTATGGCTACTGACATGTCTGTGTGAACAGATGCAAAATGTCCACTGCAGGGCACATTGGCTGTTGTCACTCTTCTGCTTTTGAATACCTGTTCCCACCTTGCAAGGGTTCAATATACAATAACATAACGACCTAGTGCTTCACATAGCTCTGCATAACATTAATGTACATTTCTGCAACAGATAACTGCCATTTTCTCTGCTCACTTTATGGACCTCCCATCTCCAAACGAGGTCGCCATACAAGGACACTTGTGCACGAAATGCACAGGCACTCATGCTGATATTCTAGCTGATAGAAAAATGTACAGGTACATGTCACACACTTTCACCTGTGTGCACAGGTACTATATTTCTCCACTTCCCACACTTCCACATACCTGGCAATAAAAAAAAAAGTAGTTGCTACGTCTAATGGAAGGACCCATGTAAAAGAAGTGGTTTTTTGGAATAGAAATACATCACTCGCCAAAGTATTACCTGATCCAGTAAGACAGTCGGAATGAAGCTCACTCTTGGATGTAATGCTTTAGTTGCCTCACCATAACGTTTCAACAGCTCATCTCCTTCCATACTTGCCGCACACTCTTCTACTAACTTCCAACTCACACCATGCTCCTGGGCACACTGGAATCACAGGAAGAAAACTGCCTCTACACATGGAGTTAGAGTAATTTCCCTATACCACAAACATGAGATCTGGTACATTGGTATGTAAAAGTACTAAATGTGATATTTGTTAACAAAGGTTAAATATTCATTTGTTACACAATTTCAAGACTTACACCAAATAAATATGACACTACTCCTTACTGTAAATTATAAATACTTCCTGAAGGGCTCACATCATACACTATTACTTACAAAAGGCTCATTTTTAAATAGATGTAAATGAGATTTCTGGACCACCTATCACTGGCATGGTCTAACCTCTTCTCCAATCTTCTCTGGGTTCATGTTATCACTGATCATGCAGGTTGTGTACTTGAGCAGTATGTCAGGCTGTGTCACCTTGGCAATGGCACATGCATGTATCTTGTTTGCTTGGCACTCCAATGGGCCATGTTGACAACTGAAAACGTAGCTGCCCCCCATTGTCTCTGTCTGCAACAAGTGAAATTCTCTTGTTCATATCCTTAGTTTTCTAACAGCTATAATTTGTAGAAGTGCAGTTATTAAAGTACATACAATAGATCTGACAATGATACAAACATGACTCATTTCATCACAGTATTCCAAGAATGAGCTCAAGGGTAACACAATGCTCTTGGTAGCAAACAATACTGGTAAGAGTGTTCCACCTTCAGACTACATTCTTGCTTGGGACTGCGGCCAGGCTATCCGAAGTACCACAATCCCAATACATATTATCAGTTGCATTGTTTGTAGTCAAAAACATGGAATTGTTTATGCCAAATACAGACATACATACAATAAATACTAGAAATAAATCAAACCTTTTTTTACCACAGACAAGATTAACAAAATGTCAGAAAGGAGTATACTTCGCTGGTATAAAAATTTTTA
>Ga0123357_10001412_pt1 | contig 25434 bp, 21 predicted proteins | sample TergutEmb28metaG_FD_89873 | JGI IMG/M metagenome (GOLD analysis project Ga0123357, IMG submission 89873) | Embiratermes neotenicus P4 segment gut microbial communities from Petit-Saut dam, French Guiana - Emb289 P4 | ecosystem: Host-associated > Arthropoda: Insects > Digestive system > Gut ...
AAAAAAAAAAAAAATTAAAAAAAAAAAAAGGGGGGGGGGGGGGGGGGGCACTTGCTTCCTCCCCCCCAAGTTATGCCTACAGATAGGAAAGTAGGACTACTTATAGGAGAATACAGCAGAAAACCAATATGAGGGTTTTAAGGTTCATTTTTCTTTGTGATCTGGGCCACAACCCAATACAAATAATGTACAATATTTGTGGATTTCAGTTCTCTCATTTCAGGGTTTTCCTGCATTTAAGACAAAAAGTTCAGTCCATGCACCATTTTGGAGCCTCAATTTATGGTTCATGTTTACAATGTGGAGTTTGAGTTGTGTGAACAGATCCATGATTATGTGCAATGGAAGTGAATCAATGCCAGAACTGACTGCAATCTACACAGCACGGTACTACTGATTCTGAAAAGTAATAAAGACCCTGACAAAGATAATGAGGAGTATGTTGTGGAAGAGGGGAGGAAGTTAATTTCAAACCCACTAAATAAAGTAGATTTTGTAAATGCAGATGAATGCACTATGACAACTGCCACCATAACTACAAACAAATTCTGTTAGTTAATCATAAGTGGAAATGGTGGAGGAAGTGGTGGCTGTGATAAACAAGTACATGGAAAACCCACACTTAACCCTCAGTTTACTGACCATGTACAAAATGTACCCAGGCTTGGTCTTTTCTCGAACAGTTTTTGGTGGTATACACTAACCATCTCACCAATTTTTATATTTGTTCTCTGAAGTTCCCTTGACACAAAATTATCATTGTGTGGTGAATATATTTTTTTAGAATGCTGTGTTTTTTCAAACCTCACTGGACCATTTTTTATCTATGTTAGTAAAAAAAGCCTCAAATATGTGTTCTGACAAAACTTATACAAATCGTCTAACACATAAGAATTGCAAAAGTGTCGATACTAGCTCATCTGCAGGACAGCTAACTAAAAAGCTGTTTTTTTTTCTTTTTTTTTCAGTCACATGTTGGGAGCCCTCACTGCTGGAGTTGTGACTCATGACTCCACTGCCACACCTCAGTTCACTACAGGGTGAATCATCAAAAGTTTGCACTTGCTTGTCTGTGAACAGTATGGATCCTTATAAAGCAAGATGGGAGGCTACAGAAAAAACTGCATGAGGAACTTGAAGCCCAGTCACATAACAGTGACATATATAAGTGAAACTGACAGATGTGAGATGAGTGAAGACGCATAAGTACCTAGTGAACATTCTGGTCAAGAAGAATGTAACCAGGTGTCTATAGATACAATTGATTCTGATGGATATAATGTGATTGCATCAGATAATAGTGATACTGATAGTGAAAGAGTAGCAGGTTATGAAGCAAAGTATGGACAAAAAAGTTTGGAATAAATTACCCCCTCTTCTGAGTCACCACAGGAAACAAAATATGAATAGAATAGAGTACAAGGAGGGCAGGCATGTTAGTGTCCCATGCACTCGATCATATTTGATCCTTTGAGCAGACCTTACAATAATGCATCTAGCAGCCCTGCACCTGGAATAAAGCGCAGTATCCTGCTGATACAAATGTCTTCAGTCACTTGACTTCATAAAATGTTAACCCAGGTGCCTGAATCTTAATATGGCCAAAGCCTCACAGTCACAAAGAACTTGTGAGGCCGTTTCAGATGCCTGCTTGTACGTATTACACTTGGGACTGTTTACCAGCCCTGTCATTATTCTTCATTGGTTTCGGTTCAGACTGATCAATTCTACAGTTTTTTTTTTAGCAGACAGTGATTTTTAAGAAAGCCCTAAGCCTGCCATTGTTCATGTATGGATTGCCAATGCTGCTCATGTTTCCTGTTCATCCAGTCCCTGACCACCTCCTTGGAAACCTTCACAGATATTCAAAGTGCAGGCCTATGAGTGGATGTGAGGAGCCTTCTCTCTAGCCAGTTGGTCAGCTACTTCATTTCCATCAATTCCAATATCTCCTGGCACCCATACTAGTTGAACCCTGCTATGTTCTGCCAGTTTCAACAGGGACTGATGACAATCGCAGACTAGTATGGAGTCTATCTGGAAATTATTACATGCCTTAATGGCTGTTTGACTATCCGACAGAATGTAGATGTTCCTATCTTTGTAGCCATTTTTTGTATTCTCCATTATGCATGCCTTGGTAGCATATATTTCTGCCTGGAATACTGTGGGGGGAGCTCAAGACTGAAGCAATGCCCCCTTTTCAAGCTCCATCTATAAAACCCAGCATCAGTCCCTACATTAGTTTTGGACCAGTCCATATATCAGACCAGACCCCCATCTTATTTGGGCTAAACTCATTTTGCCATTCACTCTTGTCAGGAAGCTGGATCTTGAATGACTTATGATATGCATATCTTGGTATCATTTTATCTGTCCCCATAAGTAAGATGGGTTCATGCTCCATTCCGGAGACTTTTTAGTGTGACAATAATTAGTGGATTTGGGTTTCTACTGATGGTTGTACATAACTCTGTAGATTGCTGCTTTGGCCTCCGCCTCATTTATCACAAGTAGAGGTGCAAGTCCCAGAAGAACCTCTATCGCTGCTGTTTATTGAGCTCCATCCTGCTGACTATGTATCTTACCCTGGCCACCAAACCATGGAGCCATAGGACAAAATGGGTCTGATTACCATGGTGTAGATCCAATGAAGCACTCTAGGCTTCAGGCACCAGGTTTTGCCAAATGTGTCCCCTACAGGTCCAGAAGGCCCTGTAAGGCCTTATTTATTGCATTCTCCAGCTGTGCCTCCCACATCAACCCCTTGTCCAAGTATGAATCTGAGGTATGTTAATTCAGTAGTTAGCTGTAGTTTATGTCCAGAGATGGTTGGTTCCTTGCGGCCCCTTAAATCTGTCTTCCTTGTAAATGGAACTACCACCATCTTTTGTAGATTGAATGACAGCTGAGTTCTATCACACCACTGCTGTACCATTCCCAAAGTCTCCTTAAGAAGCTCTGAGACAGTGATTGAAAATTTTCCACTGATCAGGATAGCGATATCATAGTGTGTAGCAGCCATTCTCAGTAAGCCCCTCTACAAGTTCATCCACAACCAGACTCTACAGCAGGGATGGTAAAACTCCTCCCTGCAGACATTCCCAGGCCCTAGAGAAGCTTGCTGAGGGAATATACTTGTATGAGAACGAAAAGGCATTGGCCTTTGAAAATATTCCTCTACTTCATTGATTTTGTTTGTGTCAATGCATTTGTCCTTTGGATGCTAAAATATCCTGATGGGCAACAAAAGAAGAATCACTGAAGATGTCTGTATCTGCTGTCTCTGGGAGAAGATATGGTAAGACCATATACACAAAGGGATGAAAGTGGAAATATCAACATACTTATAGGGCCAAGAGAACAATGGGTGTCCCTTGCAAACGAGCTTTCCCTACAACTGTGAGGAAAGACAGAAGAAGATGGCATGGAAGATGTTACATTCACCCAACAGCTAAGCACAGGAAAACAGACTGGAAATCTTTTCATTGCTCAGAATGGGTATGCAAGGACCATTCTATCAAGACTCTTCAAATAACAAGTAACAATTGCAATTCACACTTATCCTCTAAACTATTTTCTTGTCCTCAAAAATTTTTATGTATTTCATTCTATATAGTTGTATAAGAAACGAAACAAATAAAAGCAATTTTTGCCTTTGAGTCTACAAATCAAACTTTGCGGGGTAAAAATGCCAAGAAAACGATTTAAAAAATATGGGTACACACAATGTATCCAGTACAGGCAGGTACTGTTTTATGCAATTTGCTTTAACACAACTTGAAAATTTACACCACCTTTTGAAATCACGCAATAATTTTTGGTTGAATGTCCTTGGTACTAATGATCTGTGGCTGCACTTTTCTTCTATAGGAGATATAATTAAGCTGCTCATTCAGTTTCCTCTTGGACAGTGTTAGCTCTCTTACCAACTTCAGTGAGAATTGTAAAGCTACATCACCTACGGCCATCCAAGTGAAATAACAGCAAAGACAATCAGTACTGACATAAATAAAGTGTAATAAGTCGACTGGAAAAAGGTGACCGATTTGTTGACATATGCTGTGATGTTAGACTCACTCATAGTAGAGTACTGAGTGCATGGAAACAGAGAAATTAGTTGACATTTTGTTTGTGTTTAGAATTTGGGAATTTGAAAAGACTTTGTTTGACTTTACTGATGGAAAAAGCTATGATGCGGGATGCATCAAAGTTTAAGTAAGGGAGAACTGTACTGAATTGTGGTGACTTTATACATATAACCATGCAAAGTTTATTTTTGAAAAATTTGTATGTTGGCACATTGGAAAATTTCAAAATTTTAATGATATAGTAGGATCAGCAATCTACATGTGCTAACAGCAGGAAGACTGTATCATGTTGCATCCACTTAGTAAAAGTCACATTCCTTTAGGCCTGTATATGTGGACCCCAAAAGTGCCAAGTTACGAGTTTTTGTGAACGTGTGTACCGGCCTGTACGACTGACATGCAGTGTCTTTGTGATCAGTCTTTCACGGAGAGCAGTTGCATAGCTTGAGTGCTCTGGAAAAGTCCTTAAAATGAGTGTTATAGCTCAATTTTCCTGTTCATACCATGTGAATGGTGTGTAGTGCATCCATAACCTAAATAGCGATGAAAAGTTTCTATATTTCAAAGTGTTGTAAAATTGGAGTGACTGAAATTATGTAGATGATCCAGCCTTTTCGTTGATAAGCCTCTTGGTAGAACCGAGTTGAAACCATGTATAATTAAGCTTTTACGTGTAGCATAGTAGATTACTTGAGAATATATTTTCACAATGAATGATGCAACCCATATTCTGTCTATATTCCACTGGGACATAAGCTGTGGTAAAGATTTAGATATAATCCTGACCCACATACTTTCTTGAATAGGTTGATTTGTTACAGGAGTATTCGTAAATTTTGATTAGAACTTTGACGTACTAGATTTGTGTGAAACTTACTACTTAAAATTGTTCAAAGCATGCAAAATTGTGATAACAACCACAGTAATAACTTTGAGGGAAATATTTTAATTTTATACTTCATGAGCCTAGTACACCTGGAGATAGGTAAATTCTTTAGTGGATACTTTTAATACATGGAAATGAGAAGCTTTTGTTGTTTTTACAATGGAAGAAGGGAGTGATTATGTAACATGTATAAGGTTTTCCCTAGCAAGTTGGTCCTGTAAAAGATAATCCCACATCTGCCTAACCGTTCAGTACTCATGTTAGCTACCAGTAAAGTGTGGGCATTGCATCTGACCTGTACAAATTCTTTTTAGCTACTAATTGAACTTTCAGTCTTGTGTGGTTAGCACATCTTGGTGAATGCTACGTTGGTACAGCAGTTCAAGTCTGTTCTACTAAAATGTTAAGTGGCAATGGCGAGGATACAATGCCAGCCACTATAAAAAGGTTGGCAGGAGTGGGTTTACCAACCCCCACCAGCCACAACAGTATGTACAATTCTTGATAATGCTGATAGAATTCAAGAAAGTGCTAAGTGTTTAGATAACATCATATGCCAACACTATGAAAAAGGTTTTTATTTGTGTAGCAAGACTACCACAGTTCTTTCAGAATGAACCATACCAAAAAGGATGGATGTGAGTCTCTTACAATTTGATTGCATTAGAAATGAACATATATATAGATATACATATATATATATATATATATTGTACAGATATGTATGTATACTGAATAGAATTGTATATATTCTGCATATATAGTACACATACACAACATATATACTCTACAGGTCTGTATATCCACTAGTGGCATAGTAGTTGTGGATTAGACTGGATGAGGTTGGCAAACCCCTAATTGCAAGGAAAAACACTGTTTTAAATGGAAATTTTGTGTTCCACTAGTGCCATGTTTTTCAGGAGCATAACCTTGGTGTAAAATGAGACCTGCCTGTACAGTAAATGTAGGAAGCTTTTTGCTTGTTAATATTATACATGGTCTGTGCAATAAGCTGGAAATAAATTCATATGTATTGAGAAACCCACAGTTCCTATATTTGATAAGGAAGTCTCAAGTTTTGAAGTTTTCAGAAGATATTTTCCTGCAAGACTAATGATGCCAGGTACAGCAGACCTGAACATTTGGACAGTGAGCTGCTTTTCATTCAGCATCTGGAAGGAGTTGCTCTTTATTAATCATACCCGAACAATAAAGCATGCATAGCTCCTCCATTATTTCAAGCAGTAAAATTCCAGGCATCTGTGCATGCAACTCCTTTTGTATTCATACTTCACTTAGCAGTGTCTGACTGCTCTTAATGGGGTCTTGTGTTGCAACACCTATATGTTATCCTCTTTCCAAAGTTGCTGAGAGATGAACACACTCATAGAATGTATGGTGCAGTTACCCTTAATTTTAATCTATTTTTCAAGTCTTAGTCATGTCCCAAAAATAAATATAAAAACATATACATAAAAGTGATGGAAGCAAAATCATTACGTTTACATTTGCAGTGAATATAATGCTCATGTAACCACAGCAGAAATTCCCTGCCTGATTTTGGCACAACCCCCATTTAAGCCTGATCTCAACACATGCTATGCACACCTTGTCCGCCAGTTGAATCTTAATAAAATGGATAGTATAGTATTCTTTACACGAAAATCACTTATGTGATATATACACTGTTAAGTTCTCACTGACACGTGAACAAGATGTGGTGTGTTATGGTTTATTGAGTCATCAAATTCAAAATTTCTCTTTACTTGCCAAACAGCTGCTAGCTACTCCATGACACAGTTATTACAACCACAGCCCACAATTAGGCACTTAAAATACTGACAATAAGTATGGTTTTATATGGAGGTCAGTCAGAAAGTAATGACTCCTATTTTTTATTTCATGTTCTGTCGGAGGTATACATGTGAAACTGTCACACAACTTTGCTACAGCCATGCTGAGGGCATAGTCATTTTTCAATATAGTCTCCATCTTTGCCAACAGCAGCCTTCTTTCGTCTTCTATAAAGTGCCTGTGTTTATGCCTCACAGAAGTTTGTCTTCTTCCATTGCAGTGGCTGGAATGTGGCATTCTGCAGTGTCCCATCATACATAATAAAGTGTCTTCATAGGCTTCTTGCAAGGGACCAAACAGATGAAAATGTAACAGTGCAAGGTTAGAGAATAGGGTGGGTGTGCCAACACTACACATAAAACTTTCATGATGGTCTCAGCAGTGTCCACAATTTTGGGCAGTCAGGCATTGTCACGGAAAAGATACACTTCTGACATTTTTTTTTGTTGGACAAACTCTATGAAGGCATGCATTCAGACCCCTAAGTGATTCAATATAACTGTCAGAATTTACTAGTGTCCCCCAGGGAAGAAGTTCACATGAAAAACCTTTCTCAACCCAAAAGACTGCAGCCATGATTTTGTCTGATAATGGCACACTCTTGAATTGAGTCTTCCTTGACAATGTCATGTGGGCCAATCCAGTGACTGTTCTGAATTGTGGAACTAGGTTTCATCCCATGACAATTTGCAACATGAAGCCCTTACCACTTACACTGTATCGCTGCAAGAGAAAAGTGGCAATTGTCTTCCTTTCTTCTCTGTGTGCGTCTGATAGCATGTGCGACACCCAGTCAGTACAGACCTTGAGACAGCCAAGCTCTTCAGTAACTGATATTATATTTCTTCATTAATAGAAAGGGAGAAGTATAATTCATGTATTTTATGTGCTGGTTACTGTGTATAAGTTCATGCACCTGGTGAATGTTCTCAGGCACTATAGCAAGCAGAGGAGAACTCTCCACCTGTTTGTTTCTTCAATCTGGTACAAAACCACTGCTTAGAAGAACTTATGTTCAAAGTTGCTCTGCTTCACCATACACTTTGGGCAAACTCATGAATACAAGTTGGCTTCTCACTGTCAGCAAACAAGAACACGATCAATGCTCAATGTTTTAAAGGCACATCAATCCCTGCCATTTTAGATTCAACTACAGTGCTGCCATCTCATGAATGAAACAGCTGTGACTACTGGAGAATGATTAAGAAAGTTCAAGGACTTCACTGATCAAGCATTTCTTTCTGCCATAAAAGGAAGGGTCTATGGAGATAAAAAATATGAGATATTTCTTTCTGACTGATCCGTGTACAAAAACAAATCAAATAAAACTACACTAGATTCTTTAATTAACTTCTTTAAGTTCTACGTTCTACTTCCCTAAAACAAATTTCTTCTCTACATGAACATTAACACACAAATGCAAAACATTACAGTACAAATCTCTTAAAATGTAAGGTACAAAAAAATCACTCAAATTGAAACATTTTTCTATGACTTATATGTTTTGGATCAGACTTAATGAAACACATTTTCATTTGATATACCAGGCCTATGGAGTATGTTTCTGAATGTTCTGAATAACATGAAATTCATGTTCCTTAGCTCTTCTGCATGTGTGTTCAGATGTCGGTAAACATAATGCGTGCGCACATGCACATGCATGCACACACACACACACACACACAAAGCAACTCTCACACACACACACAAAGCAACTCACACACACACACACACACAGAGAAAGGAATAATCAAATGTGAAATCAATTAGTCCCTGACTTTCTGAAGAAGATGCACTTTTGAAGGAGGAACTGTATTAATGTAAAAAAACACCAGGAAGATCATGGAACTCAGAAAGAGGATGTTGACTGCATAAGGGTACATAAGGATGTAGTGGGAAATGAGTTCAAAGAAATCTATCACTTATCACATTTTGGAATTTCATATAAGGTCCAAAATTGTTCAGGGGATGACTAATGCTATATGCTCAGAGAATAAACTGAGACACAAGAGCAAAGGCATTTACACACTGAAAAGAGTCAAATATGCAAATCTCATATTAAATTAAACTGATAATGATGGATATTTACTAACACAAGTATTTTTCACAGACCAGATACACTTCACATTGAAGACCACATTAATCATACACACTGTATAATCTGTAGAACAGAAGAGCTGCATGATATTTCTGAGAATGTGTGTGTCATCCCAAATGCAAATGTGTGGTTTCAACTTCTGTACAAATACACAACAAAAATGTACTTTTCACAAAACATGCCACTAAGCCAAATGCTTATTGCGACGTTGTGGAATTAACTGCTCTCCTACAAGATGGAAGGGTATGAAAATGACAAAAAAGACCCAACCAAACAGAAGTTCAGTTTCAACATATTGTTAAAATCAGGTTTGCTAATTGGCAAATATGAAGATGTAGACCAAAAACTTAGATTCCCAGAATGTTCATGTAGTAATACATCAGCAACGTCCTCTGTGCAGAGAAAATTTGTGATTTATGTCTCCTGTAAGACAAAATTTATGCTGCTGAGGTGATAATTACAATAGTCATGCTATGTCATAATGTGAGATGAAAATGATCACTGCTTGAACATTTCCAGGGCTACAAACATTGCTCACATTCAGACTCATTTAAGATGTTGGTATATTTCGACTGTCTCTCTATTTACAAACACAAACACACACACAAACTTTGCTCTGTTTTGTTTCAAAACTTACTGCATCTTTGGTGTCGTGAGTGAATTTTTTATACCTTAATGTGATACAGTACAATGAGATGTTGTTGCACAATATTTGTAAATTGCTTAAGCTAACATAACACTTCTCACCACCACTGATCCCTGGCCGACCCAGCTGCTGCTTCTGACTGGCATTAAACTCTTCCAGCAGCCTCACAACAGAATCATGGCCACTCTTCACTGCAACTCTCAATGCATTGCGTCCACAGCGATCTGAGTGGTTGGGATCAGCACCGTGGGTTAGAAGTGCCCTCACGCATGCTTCATGACCTTCTTGAGCAGCTATTCCTGCAAGAAAAACAGAAAAGCCTAGCACATGTCACAATAACATTAATTAAATAAATTCATAAACTCATGAAGCCAATAATTTACATAGAATGAAAGTTCCTTATTATATGTGTGCCTTATTACGAGCAGTCTGCTGTAACAACAGTTTTATGGTAAAATGTTACATTTTGTAAGTTAGACGGTGTACAGACTTGGGCATTCTGCTGCAACATAACAGTGTAATGTAACACGGATTCAGAGATGTGGACGGTGTTACTGTAACATTCGCTGTGTCTGGTTCGCTGCTCGGGCTGATCCATCTTGCTATCGTTTACACCACTACAGCAAGTTAGGACATGATTCTGTGCTCACTGCGATCTGCGCCAGGAGGGGTTTTAAATGCTGTCTTATGCCTGGGATGCACGGACTCTAAAGATTAAATATTTAGTAAAGTTGTATATTCAACTGAAAAATATGCATTAATTGAAAGTACAGTACAATATGATTCAGAAATAGTTGGTATTTGATTGTTGAAATTTTCCATATTGTTAGAAGTGAACACATGGCAGCAGAAGGAGACCCTCTTGCAGGATGAAGTACAAATTAGATAACTGATTCCCTTCCTGTGCCTATCCCACCAAAGAAGCAGATGAAAGAAAAGGAAGAATACGAAATGCTGGAGAAGGTTTACTGGTCTTTCAGGTTGAAGTCCTGAAATTGATAAATAGATGGGCAATTCAAGTTCAAGCCCTGAACAAGCTTGATTCAGATAAATTCCTTTGGCTGTAAATAACAAAACTAGGGAGAAGAGCAGGAGTGTGTAAGAGCAGTTAAGGCATTCAAAAGCTTGAGACTGGACAAAACATCTATCAAGTGTCAAGTTGGTAGTAGTTTTGCTGCTCAGTGTTTCTTAATACATAGGGAGGTATATGGATTGGACAGTGTAGAATATGCAAGCGAGGTGACATATTGTTTTGGCAATTAGAGTAGTGTGTGCATAAAAATTAGGTGCTCCGTCAGTTTGGGACTGTTTTAACATAAATTTTCAATTAAAAAGTGACATGTAACTGTGCATGCCAGTACCATGGATACACCTGCTAATGTTCATAATCTGATAGTTCCTGTAAACCAAGAGTGAACTTCTAAAAATAAAATAAAGAAAAACCCCAAGAACTACGTACTGTGTATGCAAGTCAGCCAGAATAGTCGACTGCGGGCCTTGCAAGGACCTCCCGTGTAAATTAGCCTGAGATAAGATCTTCAGGTTCACTAAGCGACAGAAGTGAAGCTACAAACCCACCCATCCCAGGGCGAATAGGACAGTAACAAAGGCATTCGCTATAAGCAGCGGCAGCCACCTCCACAGATGACGAATGCTGAAATTTTGGCACTTTCATTGCAAACAAGTTGTGAAATTATTGGCCGCCCACCAGGAATAAAGTGCAGCACAAAATAAGCCATAACATATCAGCTGCCGACCTGTGGCTTTTTGATGTTTCATATCAAGTCTCTACTCCATCACCAACATTCCAGGTTTCCTCTTGCACCACTCCTTCCTTTGCTGCTGGTTCAGAAGAAGTAACTCTCAGTAATCTGTTGTGCCTTTAAATTCCGTAAACTAAAATTCAATTATTAAAAGTAGTTTGTTAGTTACATATTTTGCAAAACAGTGTGCTCTGTACATCAGTGCCTCAGCAATAGCTTGACACACTTCGGGTACAATGTGACTGTTTATTTGTTTAGAAATTTGGAAAAGATATTGCAGATGGGAGTATGTGTCACCTGTGGCCCAAAATCACAATGTTACTGCCAATCTCTCTTGAACCAGAATAGCTGCTCGGAATCAGGCACCCCTTTTCACAATTTTCAGACTCACTAAATTCACCAGTAGTTCAAAATCTGTTGGTGCCATTCGAGTAAATTTTTTGGACCGTCCACTAAATTCTTGGCACTTCAAATCTGCAAATGAACCAGTACCACTGTACACAGATCTCTTTCTGTACAACTCTGTTTACCACAAGCGTCTTTCTTGTCACTTTCTACTTCCGGACAACATGTGACGTACAAATATGAAGGCCGTGCTAGCTACCTGTAAAGACATCTTCCCACCAGCAGCAGTGAACACTGGTGGATCACAGCCGGCAGCCCGTTTGCAGTAATGCGCACCGTCTTGTCAGAACCTAAACCTCGGGGCGAGCAGAACCCTGTGCGATCACGTTACACTGATCCTTTCAACAGAATGCTCAAGTCTGTACGTGGCCTTATAAATAAGTTACTCATAAACATGGTGCCCATTCTTCCAATATTATAAGAAATTGAAAGTCCTTGTTTATGTTTAAGCACTGCTGCTGCAGCCACATACCAGCTGCAGTTTTTCTTTCTCTGGCTTACTTAATAAAAAGAAAGTGGCAGATGGCAGAACTGGAGTGTGACCTTGGCAGCCACAATCACTGGCTATGAAGTGTGTCCAGAGCAGTCAAGATATGAAGTGAAACCTGTTCTATGAAAGGGCATATACCTACCATTTCTTTACACCATCTCCCCTACATTAAAGCCACTGCATGATATTTTACTTATCTTTCAACAGTTACTGGTGCAGACCGAAGCCCATGTACTAGCCACAGTTCTTTTTACTCAAGATCATATAAACAAAGAGTGAGGAGGCATCGGAAACAACATTATCATGTGTTTCAAGAGTACGAGAAGTACAGGTGTGAAGTAAAAAATTTTCACAGGCTACTGCTACTGCCATGTAACATTTTTTCTCACTCCTTGTTATAAAATGTTTGGGTACATTGTTGTCACATGACACATGATGGTCACAGATGGTACATCTCTTTATAATAAGCAAACTTTTTCATTAAGATAGTGCAAGGCAATGGAAATCATTTATTTTGAACTTAAGCCCTGCTGATAAAAAAAGTTAATACCTAACTGAGATGCAACTATTAACTGGAAAAAAACTCTCAGTTCTTGTTAAGATACAAATGCTAAAACACAGAAGTATTAAATTTACACAGAATGAGATTAGGCATGTGAATAAACAGAAAATAACATGCAGTTAAACCAGCTGAAACAAAAAATAGAGGATAAGTACATTGAAGTTTCAAGACATCATTCAATGCCTGTGAACAAAAACAAGCCACAAAAACACAGTACAAAATTACAAACAATTAACAAAACATAAGAAATACCAAATTATCTATAAAGCAAATTTCTTGACACTAAAGCATTAGCTATCAGTCACACTTATCAAGTTTTAATTAACTTACATTACAGTACCTGCTATGTCTTATTTGAATTAGATTTCAGCAACATGCTGTAGAAATTTGTTCAACTACAAAACACAAATAAAATCACAACTTCATCTTCAGTATAGATTTTAATGAAACTTGAATTTTGGGGGTTTTTTTTTAAAGTTTGTAGGAAGAGAGAAGTTATAATATAAAAAACTTGCTACACAGTGTATTTGTGTTTCATATGACAGATCAAAATTTTCCTTCTCCTTTGAATGCCATCTCACCTAGTGCAGTTGCACCCTGATTGCAGGTATGATCTGGCCTTGCTCCATGTTCCAGGAGTAATCTCACAATAGAAGCATGACCCTGCCATGACGCTGAATGAAGTGCTGTCCGATTTTCATTGTCTGTTGCATTTACATCTGCACCACCAACAGAAAGCAGCAATGCCACCATATCCACATGACCCTGCCATGCACTGACATGCAAAGGTGTTCTGCCCTGAAAACATTACAATAAAATAAACCATAAATTTTGGTAATTGACCACAGTAAACAACAAAAAGGGACATTTAATTCTTCAAAGAAATAACACACCACACAAACAGCATTCTGTATCAGGGAATGACTGCCTTCATAAAGCAGCTTCACACCAGCTCAGCTGGCCACATAATTATCTGCTGTTGTAGAACCTACAGACTCATTTGATGCCCGCACTTGCCTGCCAACTGACCCTATGCTGAGCCAGCTAAATCCAATCTAGACCCTCACACCTTATTTCTCTGAGATTCATTTTACTATTATTCGCCAATCTAGGCTCAGATATTGCAGGTACTTCCTACCCAAGAAGTTTTGCAATCAAACTATCAAACTCCCTTCTCACTTCCAAATGGGTGATGGCAGGGTGAGGTGGTAACTCAAGGTTCAACAATTTAATACAGTTACACAGATTCATTGTATACCTAAAACTTTATGTGTGAATATTGCAAAATGAAATTCTGTTTGGAATCTGTTCATATGTTCAAAGCCTGTAAAGTGCCTGCCTGTTCATGCAATAATAAAAGAAAATGTAACAATGTGGCTTTGTTTTTGTCTAAAAGTTTAATTAAACCTTCCACATGATTCAGTTCAGAGCTGGGTCAAATGGCATCAAGAGACAAATTAAATATGAACAAGGCTCTTTGAATGGTTAAGTACCTAGGGGCAATGGATGAAAATGGTACATCAGCTTAGCCAGAGTCAGTTGCAGATTTGTACAGTGTTTTGTCCTATGTAAAGCTCATTATAAGAGATGAAAGCAGTTAGTGGCTGCTGACAGCCAGATTGGGAAGCAATATATTGCAGGTCTGTTATGAAGGCTGAAAAGCTGGCACATATTACATTATTGCACTATGGGTGAACAATGTGAGACACATTTGTTCCTCTGTTGTGAAGAAACTACAATAAACACAACTAATCAGCACAGAAGTGTGCTGTAACTGTGTTTCAATGCAAATTAAATCAGCCACCAGACTGTCATTCCACCAAGACTCCCTGCAAGTGTCTTCTGGAAAAAATACCCTTGTGTCTACCACCAAACAAAGAAAAAGTGCAGCAAATATCTACCAGATGGTGCCCTAATTTAATCAAATTAACCTTGTATCACACAGCCAAAGTAAAGTGACCTGGTAGATAGGTATCTGGCATCAGCTGGCTTTTGAGTCACCTTAACCTTCATTTTGACCCTGTACCAGTATGGAATTCTACTGCATCACTAGTCTTGCACTTGAAGCAGACACACACTACCTGTTTACCTACTAATAAGCAAGACTTTTTGAAATATCAAATAGCAAGAAATGTTACCATATACTAAATAGCAGAATGGGGCAGTAGCCAATAACAGAAAGACTAAGGAAGGAAATTAAAGAAAAATTACATTCACATAAAGCTATCATCAATAAAGTAGACAGAGGAAAAAAAAAAAAACATATTTACCCTGTATAAAACAGAATATCACAACAGAATAAAAAATTAATTAAAATTCGTTTGAACCCATAAACAAATATCCTTCCAAGCATTTTAAGAACTATGAGACAGTACACTAACACATACAAAAAACTAATCACAAATAAAAGGGGGTGAGGAAGCGGTGAACAAAGGGGCGAACAAGGAAACTGTTAGACCTCAATGTCACATCAACAACACAGGGTTTCACAAAATCACACAGAACCTGAAAGAACAAAAACAAACTGCAGTCAGATATAGGTTAACCTTTATCGTACGGACATTTAATTCGGTCTTCGTGCTCTAGGTATGGAATTTTCTCCCTGAAGGCTCTTTAAATCATTGCGCATGTTTGACAATAAATGTTTATATATTATGAACCAAAGATAATGAAACAATGCAATAATTTGCATTTTGCCAGGAATAAATCAGAGATACTTCAGTTAAAAAAAAAAACAGTAGAAATATTTAGTGCCTAAATGCAGGAAGTTAATTAAAAAAAAAAATTATAATTTTCAATTTATTTTACTTATGTTTCTGTTTTGGGCCCAAAGTTTGCATAGGAAATTCCAGCTTCAGGATTTGTGGATTTGTGCCTTGGTGTGGTGGTGTCAAAAACATCATCTTACTTCACACATCATACTTTCTCAACACTTCACTAACAACTTTTCTCTGCACATCACTCACTATTCACACGCGACACCACCATGAATCAAAAAGACCTACTTTTGTTGAGTTTTGTTCCAGTATACTGATATGCGTTATCATTTCCAGTATGTTTTTCACAATGGGGAATCGAGAATTTCTACATGGTATTTCCTTACTCCATCAAGGAAAGAGTAACTAAAACAGGGACATTTCAGCAGTTGTCTAAAAATTCATAAAATTCTATTGCCTAAATAAATGATGCAGTTGCTTGATGCCCCTGCTTCTTCACTCTTGCTGTCCCAAACCAGTTCAGATATCTGGTTTGGGGACAGGAATGTGGCTCTCTTAAGCACAGATATTGCAGACTGCTGACTTAGAAATGAATATTCAGTCCAGCTTATTATTACGAAGTTGGAAAAAGTGGTAACGCACTGAAATGCCATATTATTTCAGCTCTACTATTTATAGATCAGTCTGTTTATTTCTATATATCAAACTGCAGTTGGAATTATAAGCCCAGTGGTGTTTGCAAACAAGGCTTCTCACTTTCAGTCCTAATTTCCACTGTCACCTTCCAAGTAGTCACCTTGGGCTTGTTTACAATGATTCCAGCTATTTTGTCATTTTTGGAAGCACTCATTAAAGTCTGCTGGTGTTAGTGTGTAGTACCTGTTGGGATTCTGCTTGGATCTCTTCAATGGATATGAAATGCTGCCCTTTCAACCAGAGTTTCATTTTAGGGAACACGTAGAAATCGCAGGGAGCCAGGTTAGGTGAGTAGGCAGGGTGGGGAACAGTGGTCATGTTATTTTCTGTTAGGAATTTCTCACAACGAGCACGGAGTGTGCAGGCGCATTGTCATGGTGCAACAACCAGTGTCCGTTCTTCTACATCTCACGCCGTTTGCGCCTCATATTGTCCCTCAGTCATCTCAAAACCTTGCAGTAAATATTCCCATTGACAGTGTGACCAGGTAGAACAAACTCCTTACGCACAGTTCCTCGAATGTCAAAAAAAAAATGATCAGTGTTGACTCGATGCTGCTGTGAAATTGACACGCTCTTCTTGGTCGCAGAGAGGATGGCATCTTCCATTGCGAAGACTGCTGCTTTGTTTCTGGGTAATAATTGTACAGCCATGATTCATCACCAGTTATGACCCTGGACAGGAAGTTAGGATTATGTCTAACAGTTTTTTGCAGCTCGCTGCGTACCTGAACCCGATGGTCTCGCTGGTCATTGTTCAAGAGACGTGGAACAAACTTTGCTGCAATTCGTCTCATGTTCAGTTCATCTGCTAGAATGCGTTGACATGACCCGTATGACAGTTAAACATGATTACAAACATTGTGGATAGTCTGTCTTCTGTCTTTTAGGATAACTTCATGCACTTTCGCAATCATTTCCGGAGTTGTGCAAGTGGACGTCTAACAGAATGTTTACGAACTTCCACAGATTCCCGGCCATCTCTGAAAAGGCTTAAACCATTCAAATGTTCTTGCTTGGCTTAAAGCTTGCTCATCTAAGGCTTCCTTTAGCATCCGGTGGGTTTCAGCTGCAGTTTTGTTTAGCATGAAGCAAAATTTAATGCAAATTAGTTGCTCCTTAACATCTGCCATTTCGATATTAGCAAACACACATGAAAACGGTGAAAGGAAAACAGCCAAAACTCGGAAACACATGCACTTATAAAGACGCAAGTTGGCTGACTAATGGTTGAAAGATAAAGCAAGAGGCACCTAGCGGAGCAAGTTCGTAGGGCTAATGGTTTGCGCAGTATATTCAAATTCTCGGAAATTTTGGGTAGCACCTCGTAAGTTATGGGAAAATCATGTCCTCACCGTGCAGCCAGTAATTACCTATATTTATTTGTGTGGGCGAATTTATGCATCCTGTTTATCTTATTTTTTAAACTGGCTTTCTGGAATTGAGCAGAAACAGAACTGAAATGTAACACAGGCATTAGAGAAAATACACCATTGGCATTTTATCATATACAGACAGTTGGTGCTTAGTCCCTTTTAATATTAACATATCATGTGACCGTACATATAAAGTGTGTCTCTGTTTTGGCTACAGGATCACGAACAGTCTATTATATCAGTCACTAAATGACACAGTTCTTTGTGTGGGGGGGGGGAGAGCGAAAGAGCGGGGTACACAGCAAGAAAATTCTTATACAAAGCATGCCGTCACAAACAGAATTCCTGTAACAGCAATGCTTGGCAGAGTGAATGAGGCTTTGCACTGGAATGTGTTGACGAAGTACTGTGATAAATGGAGTAGCAGCATGGCTAAATGTTTCTTCAGAAGGAAATGAAAGGGGTTAGTTGCTTAACATAAAAACAAACAGACGAGGTTTCGAAGGTTACAGGCTGGCTAGAAATTTGGTATTCATGAGGTGCATAAGTACATAATTGAGTAAAGTGGCTGGAGTGTGAATCCGACAAAAACCATTATAAAATGTGGAGAAAACGAGTGGAGCTATAATTCTAAGACTCTACACGAGTGTACAGAGCATTTAAATGGCCATAGCGCACCATATCGGTGCATTTGGAGGATGCTGATTTAAAAGGATTCGGTGTGTTAATTGGATAAAGTTCAAACAATGCAATCAAACAAAGAAATACTAAAAAAAAAAAAATCATTGGACCCATACTACATAATAATTGATTCCAAATTCAAGACCTAACAACCTATCAAAACAAGTTCAGAAACAACAAAAAAAACATTGATAACAAATATCGTAACAATGCAAATAAGAAATCTGTGAAGTTTACATACATTATTCAAAAATATGCATCTAAAAAGTGCTTATATAACCAAAAGAAATTTAGAGACAATTTCTTGGAAATAAACTAATAATTAAAACACATATATAAAAAATGGTATGTGTCAGCTGAAATGTTTGGACTGTCCCGTAAAACAGAGGGGTCTAACTGGATGCACATTTTCCTTGAGATTCAAACAGAACTTCAAGGCACTTAAAAACAATTCCAGACAATAACGCTTCACAGAACATATAATAACAAGGAAACAGAATGTGTCATGTCTAATATTTCTATTGCAAATAAAGGTAACCATATGAATACTGAACAGAAGTTTCACGACGCTATAACCAAACGTACACAATGCCAAATGTGCAACTTCATCTTCACCCACCCAAATGACATATCCCAGTTAGTTCAGAGCCAACTACACTGGCATGCACATGCACTCCTCAATCAGCTACAAATTGTAAGTAACACCATTCTTGAATATCATAGTATTACATGACACTTCCTGGATCTTACCTTATAGAAAAATATCTATTCTTTCAGAAAACACCTCCTGTAATAACTAGCATGCAACAATCCACAAAAACAACTTACTACTTACGAACATAAAAGTAAGTAATGAAGACATATTCAATAGGACACAATTTTATACAGCTAAAATTTTTACAAACTAACATTCACCTCCCCATTCTAGATGGGAAGGGAGAAGGAAATATCAATTCCTATTTTGGACAATCTTTACACACCACATATTATGTATGAGTAGGACTTATAATTTGTGAAAGGCTTGTTTTGTGTTCTATGTATATTGTATGTAAAGCCCAAGTCTAGTCGAAGGAGACGCACATTGAACTGTAATAGATGATAGTCTGTGTAAGGTAACATTGTTTTGGTAAGTCGTAGGTCGGCTTGTTAATGTAGGCATGAAGCCTGTGTATACACGGAGTGGTGTATGGTTATGTTACAAGAGAAAGAGAGACTGTTCAGTGCGATACTGATTGGCTTGTATTTACTTGCATTACTGGGTTCTGTACATGTTACTCTGATTCCTGTTTGGTTGTTTTATGTGTAAAATTGCAGAATATATTTATATTTATTTTCGTACCACAGCATTTAGTGCCGGTAGAGTGGCAAGTTTGTTTATACAATCCCCATAAGAGTCTGGCGTGACAGGGCCCGGCCACCCAAACAGCAGACAGACATCCTCCAGTGCGAGCCCCCGTTTCTTTCATCAAGAGCTACTTTCCGTTTTCGGGTTGCAACCGCGAGGGCTCAACACACACACACACACACACACACACACACATTATTTTTCCCATACATAAAAGAGAGAATGAAAACCACGATACCTATCTCAGCTGAATTTACGGCTATGGTAATGGGTCACGGTTTAACCAGATCGTACCACCATAGAATCAAGATTATTTCCAATTCAATGTACCCTTGTGGACTAAAAGAAGAACAGAGAATTAACCATACAATTTTGAACTGCACACAACTAGAAAGGATCCTACAAAATGCCATATTCCGAACAGGTGACACCTGGCCCCCTCTGTTTGAACAACTCACAAGAAAACACATCAAGATGTTCATGAAGTTTGTAAGATCAACAGATTTTAGCGCATTATAAGCCATTTATTGAATATATACATACTGTACCTCAGTTAGTTTATTTAACTAATAAGTTCATTAGTTAATAATTCAGTAGATAGAAGATAAAAAAGCAATAGGTACTAGATTAGAAAACCGAAAGTAAACCTGCCGTAACTACAGAAAACAGAAGAAGTTTTATATAAGTGTAAATATATTTTGATGTTCTGCTGATCATGCATCTCAGTATATTTATCTTAGTAATTAACCAACTTGATGCACAAAATTTTTATTTTATAATAGAGGCATGAAATAAACTTATTGTAAAACAAAAATTTTGTGCATCAAGTTGGTTAATTACTAAGATAAAAAAATGTAAATACATGTAACCGTATTGTAAATATTTGACTCTAAAGCATGTAGTATTACTTTGTAATGGAGCATGCTGAATTTCAATAAATAAATAAAAATAAAAAATGCGCGCACACGCACACACACACACACACACAGACGGACGGATGCAGGCACGCACACGCACACAAATGTATGAGTCCATCACAAATCTTAACACAAAAAAATAGTAACATTTTTTTCTCTAATAATTCTGCAAACTTGTAATAAGCAGAGGAATAGAGGCACATCATTTGAAAGAAATCTCTCTTTATTACTGCATCATTTCATGTGCTGTCTCATAGCAATGTTTGCTTTAATATGTCACAAATCAGAATCACTAAACATATAACTGAGTAACTAGTACACTAGGTTCATTAATAAATGAATAAATAACTAACCATCTAACCAACCAACAGTTTTGCACATTGTTATGGCCCTTGTACTCTTTGCATCTTCTCTTCATCATTCCAGTTTCTACACATAAATGTGGTTCCTACATAATCTTAAAGGCTATCCTACCTCAGAGTCTCTGCTTTCAATATCTGCTCGGCCTTCCTCCAGAAGAAATCGTGCCATTGCAAGTCGATTTTCTAGTGCCAAGACATACAGAGTACTCCTCCCATCTGCATCCCTCATGTTCACATCAGCACCATGACTAAGCAGGCTCTGCACAACCTCACAGTGTCCTTCAATAGCAGCCAGTCTGTGAAGAACAAAATGGTTATTGTGCTATACATTACGTGACAACACATGTGCAACACTTTTTTCCGTCCTTCCTGCTTGCCCATCCCATCCGCCAGAAAGTCTGAAGACTTATAATGTATGATGGTATTTAGTTCTGCCCTCGGCACCAATTGGTGCATTCCTCTTCCAAATGCTGCCTCAATACCCTGTTTGTAAATTGTTTCAACTGTCCTTTGAAGGTGAACACTCATCGAACTGCCTAATACACTTTGGTTACCTCTGAGATTTAGGTGAATATGCTTATTATGTTACAGGGAGCCATGGTGATTACTTGACCTGAGCACCAAAAAAACTTAGCTATGCTGCCACTGGATCATGTTGGTGTTTGGTGGTAATGGCAGGGGGGTGTTCATGTTGGCAGCCATGGAGGTGTTGGTGCTGAGTGGTGATGGTATTTGGTGGTGGGGGTTGATCTGTAATTTCACTAACAACCAGGAAAGATATACAGAAGAAGGAAAACAGCAGATACAGTTTCAAGTGGAGGGCTTATGTGAGTAAACTGTGGAGTGGAGAAGTCTCTGTTACATATTAATTCATACCCATGCAAATTCCAATGAATGATGAAAATAATCTGAAATTTATATGGAAGATCAGATGAGAATCATATAAAAGCCTTATTTTAAAAGGAACACATTAAGGTAAATGGCTGCATCTCCTAATTAGACTCCTAGATTCCTATAATTCCTACACTTCAATACAGAACCCAGTATTGTATACAAACCTCTGCAATGCTGCAACCTGGAAGACACAGAATCTGACCACTTTTCCTTATGACATAAATAGAACGGCAGCAAAAACTTACCTTGACTGTGTTGTTCCAGTTCATCTGCATTCTTTCTTGTGATCAGCAGACTTTCCATTTGGCTCAATCCCACAAAAACACTGGGACTTCAAAGGCCATTCTATTTGCCTTGATGCTCAATCAACCCAACCCGGAAAATGGTTGATAACAATGATTGGAAAGTAAGCACATATTGCCACAATGCCATAAATAATGATACGATTCTTACACCATTTTAGAGCTTATATATTACCATTGTAGGTCCAGCACAATTTTCACTTCTTTGCAGGTTACTATTATGTATTTAGTTTAACCTTTTAAAGACTACTGGTTAGGTGATGCATCAAAAGGTTTAACTTTCAATAATTGTATGCTCTGCCCACACCGTATTTATGTGTTTTGTATTTATTTCAGAACAAAGAGCGACTTGTGCCACTTACATCATAAACTGATTGGTTTTATAACTGAGATGAAAAGTGTTTACAGTGCAGTATGGACTGGGTCTTTAAATAAAGCGCTCTGCGCTTCGTCTTTAAAGGGTTAAAACACTCTGCATGTACGTCCCAAACGTAACTCAAAATGCACTGTCACTATAGCAATCTAACATTCCTTACCTGAGACCTGTTTTACCATCATGGGCCCGCTGATCTGGTGGAGCACTGTGTTCAAGAAGCAGCATGTTTACAAGTTGTATGTGACCTTCTTGTGCAGCCAGCATAAGCGGTCCCTTGCCATCATTATCAGCCTCATCCACACGTGCACCAGCTTCTAGCAGCGCTGAACATACTTCACCATGCCCTTCAAATGCTGCATAATGTAATGGTGTCCAGCCTGAGTTGTCACGGTGTTGCTCATCAAGTCCTACAACGGAAGATTTAATACTTGCATTCAACTGAAGACACCACATTTTACATATGAATTCTTTGCAATTTTTCACACCTCATGTCACTTGATGTTAAATTATTACACAGGGTGGCCAGAAAGTCAACACAGTCCTACCTAATATATCTTGTGGATCTGTATGTTCACACTATCAGTTGTGACTATCCAGCCTGTAGCCAGTTGCTATACCTACCACGCTACTCAGTCCACATTCTGTTTAAGGAAGTATCAGAAAACAAGCAAGAAGCAAATTTTATTCTGACTTCGATATATACATGGCACATGGGTAGCAGCAGATGGTACATTTCAGACCTCCACCTAGTCACCATTTGGATGTATGTTGTTGTATCCCTTCCCAGAATAGGCCAAGTGGCATCAAGTTCACAGCAAAAGGAATGTACGCCAAACTCCACAGTAATGTGAAGTTTAGGAATTGAATGCAAGATCAGTATATGAATCCAGATCAGCTGCCTAAGTTCGGGCAGTGGCTGACTTCTCCTGTTTCTTTATGCGTTGTTAGCACTCGAATTCGAAGAGTGACAATGGGAATGTTTTACAGGGGCTTTATACTCTAATTCACTGATTTCCCTTTTAAAAATCACATTTTTATGTCTGGTGTTGCTTCAATGACAGTCCAGAAGCACTGCATGTCAACATCCTGTTAACGTAAATATCTGTGTGACCGCAAAACTGTTGGCGAGGCAGAAGCAGTTACAAAATGATTATAAATTATACAAATCTGTCCATGGCCTTAACAATTCCTGATATAATTAAATTCACCGTTATAAAAGTACCTCATGCAACACCTCCCCTGTTTAAAGCAAGGTTAATTTACTCCTTATATGGCCTTCATTCAGAAATACGACTTGGGTAGTTGAAGCTCGAATCCCAGAGCGGGATGGTTTCTGGCACTGCTAGGTCTTCACTGCTTGTCCCAGTAGTGGCTCCAGTATTGTTGTGCTTTCCAGTCTCCTTCTCCATTAACTGGGTCTTCCCTAGAGGTGCAACCATTCTTGTCTGGTGTAGCAGCCAGGGTTTTATACACTGGTATGTATTGCACACAATATAAGAGCAAACCACAATGAGCAGTATACAGAGTAACCAACATGACAGGTGTGGTGATTTTTCTACTCTTGATCCTTTATTCCCTTTTCAAGGCCTGCAATTTTATAGCTGTCCATGGCCATAACAATTCCTGCTATATAATTAAGTTTATATTTATAAAAGTACTTCATGCAACAAAGCATTTGTTCCACAATGGAATCAACACTTTATTCCAACATATAAGAACTTGTGGTATTTATGGACAGGTTGGTATTATTTGCTTCAATAATACTTCTGGCCAATTTAAATTTTGATTTATTACAACAATCAACTATTATAAGGGAACTGCTGTTTTGGTTTTATGGCTTCTTGTGATATTACTCCAAATGTGCATGTAAAGCACAGACTGCTGTGCTGCAGTGAGCAGCGTGCAAGGTGCCAAAAATGTAGCAGTATACTGCATGTGCAAAAGCTGCTGCATCAAGCACAACTTAGCCTGCGGTTGCTAATTCTTCATGGCAGAGTGTGTGGCTGTAATGTTACTGCTGTTGATGGCCTGTGGGTGGCTGTAGTGATGTGCAGAGATACGACTTACTCCCCTGAGATGAATGGTTGTGTGCTCGGAATGTCTCGCCCTTTATACAACGTGACCACCTGACTGGCCCTTATGTGATTGACAGGTGAGTGAAGCAAGTCACAGCAGTGGGATAAGTGACTACCTGTGTCCTGCCGGTCGGTTCAGGACACAGTCATGTAAAAGGGCCATTTCTGAGTTACAATCTGCTCTGGTTGCTAAAGATGGTGTCAGGGCACGCGAGAGGGCCATTTCTGACTGCAGTGAGAAGTTCCCACAGTTAAGTTACAGTTTGCTTCACACAGGCACCTGCTGCAAATTGCTTGCCAGCCAGGTGCTTCTTACACGGTCTAAAGAGACTGAAACTACTGAGCCCCATACTGACAACCGGACTTCAGAACTTTTGGTATAGGACTTGAAGGTTATGTACAACCCCCCTAGTTCTCTCACAGATCCTCTTAGATGGCAGGCCAAGCTGATGTTGAAGGTTGTATCGAAGAAAGGACAGTGACAGTTAAAAATGCTGCAACCAGGCATGTAAAATCTGGTATGGAGGTAAATAACCAACATAAAAATTACACCATTATGGAAGAGATACAGTACTTCCTTGAAAACCCTGCACTCTCTTTTCCCCTAAAAAAGAAATACAACATAGAATTTGGCTGCACAGCATATTTATGGCTAGAATGGCTAGACTGGCAAAGGTGTGCAGGTTACTTGTGAGGAGGAATGCACAATTCATACATGAGGAGGATGAAAATGGGCACAGTCTGATCTTGACAGGTTTGGCAATAGTAAAAAAAGGAAGGTAAAGCAGTCCCATTACAGGCCTGGACAGGCCCAGAGGGTTCCAGGAAGTTAAGGTTCCCAGATTTCGTGACAACGGCACAGGATGGTGGTTAGGTTGTCAGCCTTACGCACCGGCCGC
>Ga0123357_10001415_pt1 | contig 25412 bp, 24 predicted proteins | sample TergutEmb28metaG_FD_89873 | JGI IMG/M metagenome (GOLD analysis project Ga0123357, IMG submission 89873) | Embiratermes neotenicus P4 segment gut microbial communities from Petit-Saut dam, French Guiana - Emb289 P4 | ecosystem: Host-associated > Arthropoda: Insects > Digestive system > Gut ...
GCGCCGGTCAACTGGCCGATGCCACCTGCGCTGCCCCGTACATAGTCGAGATCCTCGCTATAGCGCAATGGTTTGGGCAGGTGAAGCTTGTGCAACGCGGTGCCGCCTCGAAACACTAGTTCGGTGCCAAGATAGGTGTGGTCGGCGATCGCGCACATCGCCCGCGACAGCAGCAGATCCTGTTCTACTTGGTCGGCGCTGGCCCATGGATGGGTGGTGCCCCACGCGGCGATGTCGTTGACGGATAGCATGTTTCACTCCACTTCCACGTTGGTGTTCAGCCGCAGCAACCATCGTCGATCCAGTGTCCCGGTCAATGGCAGCGCTGGGTGCAGGCGGGCCGGGTGCGGCGGGCTGTCGGCGACGCGGGCGGCCAGTTGGTCGAGGCGTTGGTTGGTGTGGGTTTCGATGATCCAGCCGAGCCGACGGGACGCCGCGTCCGGGTACAACGCGGCTAGCCGGGTCAGAGTCGCATCGTCGAGGCCGGTCTCTTCAGCAAGGTCCATGATGACGGTGGCCGCATTGTCCAACCCGCCGGCCAAGGCGATGTCGTTGGCCACATCCAAGGCTGTGATTTCCGGGGTGGACAGCAGGTATGGGCCGCTGCGAGCCATTCGCTGCGTGTTCGGCAAGACGTCGATGTGTTCACGGACATGGAACCGCAGGTCGGCCCGGCCCACCAGGCGGTCACGCACCAACTTGGACACAGCCACGTGAGTGACCTGCGGCGCTTGGTGTGATGCTCCGAACACGGCGGCGGCAGCGAGCCAGCCAATGTAGTAGGACACGCCCAAATGCCGCATCAACGAGGCGATGAACTCAGTGGCCGGCGGGCCGCCCCAAGCGCGGAACTCGGGTGGTACCGGCACCCACAGACCCCGCGCCGGGCTGATCCATTCGCCGCGTTGTTTCGGCACGGCGAGGCGTTGCGGCACCTGCGAGACGGGCGCCCCGAGTAACTCACCGACTTCGGCGGTTGTCATCGCCCCGATGCCCTGTGACAGCGCCCAATCCGCCGCCTGCGCGGCGCGGACGCGAGGCACCAGCACACTGCTGATCGTCATATGATCTATCATCATATATTTTGTGAGAAAACGCAATATCTCGATGCAAGTGTGAGGGAGTACTCGCTTCTGCCAAGACATCCGATGGCACGCCAGTCGCATAGGGGGCGACCATCTCGGCTGCCTGTTCAGGGCTCAATCTGGTTTGAAGATTTTCTATTTTGCGCCGGTTCGGGCCCCGAAAATCAGTGATTCTCGGCTCGCTAGGACGCCCAGATTCGCCGCGCAGCATCCGTAACCTGGCCTTGACAGGCAGCTTTAGCGACGGCCGCTGGCAGTCAAGTCCCTGGAAGTGGTGTAGCTGATTTTTCGGGTTTTTGGTTTTAGAAGGGTGGTTCTCCTGGTTCGGGCGGGAATGATCGCCCGGGAAGGGTCTGACCGATCTGGACGTTGGGTGCCCCTCAAGTAGCCCGCACCAGGAAACATTTATGCCAAAACTGCCCAATTTCAGCACCCTCGCCAACTGATGAATACCGTTGTGACAAGCCATTACATCTGTCGGCCCACCAGACTCGCGAGGTGACCTCGCAGGAGCCTGCCGGTCAGCGTAGATTCTTTTGCCGGGCGTCGCGGAGGAACTGCCTGGTGGCCCAAGCACCGGACACGACCGTCAGGCCGAGGAAGATCCAGGCGCCCCACCACTCCTGCTGGGGCGAACCTGAACGGGGATCTTTGCCCGGATTCGACGGGTTGATCCAGATGGCGAACTGATGAGACCCACAGTTGGCATCGGGGTATTTCCCGTTGCATCCCAGCACTCCGGCATACGTCTGGCCGTTCCAGGCGTAGACGTAGGAGACGCCATCGTTGGAGGTGGCCACGACCTCTTGGGTGTTCGACGACGAGAACGCGAAACAGACCACGGCAACGACGAGGCAAAAAACCGGGAGGATGAGGCGGTTGACCACGGTGCGGGCGAACGGGGGATCGGGCGTCGGCTCGCCGGCATGTCGCCCGTCATCTGGGTAGCTGGCGTACTCGCGCTCAGGTCCGTTTCCGTCACTCATCGCGACCCTTCCACGACCAACTACTGGCTCCCGGTCGCCAAACCGATGATTCCGGTGACGATGCCGATGACCACGAATGCCAGCAGTACGGCGGCGATGATGATCCACGCGCGTCTGCGCCACTGCGTGGACGTCGGCAGGTCGGCGTCGGCGAGTTCGTGGGGAACCGGCCCGACAACGTCGACCGGCTCGCTGGGGTCCATCAGCGGGTCGGGCGGGGGCATGGGAACCGAGCGTGGGGCGACCGTCTTGCCCCACGCCTCCTCGTCGAATAGTGATGTCATTGCATCGCTAGATTACTGCGAGTGTGACGGGGTGGCGCAGGATCGTCTTCAACTTTTCGGGGGCGGTTTTGCGCGGGTCGGACAGGTAGAGCTCGTGGTGGCGGCGTTGGCCCGCCAGGTCGATGGCGTAGCCCTGTGCGGTGGCGAAGCGTTCCATCGCGGCGACGCTGGCCGGTTCGAGGTCGTAGGAGCCCACATGCAAGATCTGGACGCACAAGCCCTCGGCGAGCGTTTCGAGCCGCGCGGAGGCCACGTCGAGGGCTGGTTTGCGTTTGGCCAACGTCGCTTTGGCGTCGTCCAGCACCTCGGCGGTGACGAAATCCGGCTGCCGGATCACCGCCGTCCAGCGCAGCTTGTCCTTGTCCAGGACGCCGGACTGGCTGGCTCCCTCGCCGGTCCAGAAGCCTTCCAGGGGAGGCACGACGTATTCCAAGACGTGTTTGTGCGCCATCTTGATGCCATAGGACAGGCCGTACAGCGTCTCGATGGCCGCTGCGTAGGCGGGGCTGGTGTTCGGGTCGCCCGCTCCGTCGACGGCGAGGAACACCATCGCCGGCACGTCGACGACCGACGGCGCCGTCGTGGGCTGGTAGAGGTCCTTGCGGTCTTTCTTGAAATCCATCATGGCCGGGGCTTTCTGGCTGGTTGGTCGCCGGACGACAAGGTTACGTCACAGCGGGTTTCGCGGCACGTCGAGGGCGGGGTCGCTGCCTTCGGGTGGGGCGAACGACGGGTCGGTGAGGCGTCCGTAGGTGCTCGCGAAGTCGGACGGCTGGCCGGGGGGCACCCGGCGGGCGGGTATCCCCGGAAGGCGCAGGGCGTCGGGGCTGACGGGGGAGCGTTCGGCCAAGCCGTCGGCGACGAGGCTGGCGACGGCGCGGTCGAGTTGGGCGTCGTCGGGCCATAACGGGCGCAGGCTGGCGAGGGACGCCTCCCTACGCGCGCGCAACGCGGCCATGATGATGCCTCGGACCTGGCGGTCGGTGCCTGCCCAGGGTTGAGCGCGGCGGCGGGCCGCATGGGCGTCGGGTGGTTGGCCCGCGGCCACCCAGGCACACGATGTGTGGATGGGGCAGTCCGCACACAAGGGCGTCGCCGCCTGGCACACCAGCGCGCCCAATTCCATGACGGCGGCGTTCCACGACGCGGATTCGGCTGGGTCTGCGGGCAGCAGCCCCTCGGCGCGCTGGCGTTCGTCAGCGGTCGGTGCGGGCGGCGGCAACGCCTCGCCGCCCACCGCCCTGGCCAGCACCCGCCGGACGTTGGTGTCGAGCACGACCACGCGCTTGCCATACGCGAAGGCCGCCACCGCCGCCGCCGTGTACGTTCCGACGCCGGGGAGGGCGCGCAACGCGTCCACGTCGTCGGGAACGCCGCCGCCGTGGTCGCCGACGATGGCCACCGCCGCCTCACGCAGCCGCAACGCGCGGCGCGGGTAGCCCAGGCGTCCCCATTGCACCACGGCGTCGGCTGCCGTCGCAGCGGCCAACGCCGCCGGGGCGGGCCAGCGCGTCATCCACGCCCGCCAGGGTTCCAGGACGCGCCGTACCGGCGTCTGCTGCAACATGATCTCGCTGACCAACACGCCCCAGGCCGAGCGGTCGGCGCGCCGCCACGGCAGGTCGCGCGCGTGAGCGGCATACCAGGCCAGGACGGGCGCGTACAGGTCTTCCACGAGGGTCAGTATGCCCGTGTCGGCGGGCGACGGGCGGCGGCGCGCGCACAATTCTCGCCGGACCTGGCTTGTGTATGTCGCGCTGTCCTGCGCCCAGCACGCACCTCCATGTGGCGCACCCCGTTGCCCGCGCCGGTTTCTTGGCATACTGGGGCCACAGCCCCTGGAGGCAAGGAGACACGGTGGTTGACGACATGGCGACCGACGACATCGGCGTAGTGCTGGTGAACCTCGGCACGCCCGCGTCGCCCGCACTGCGCGACGTTCAGACCTATCTGCGCGAATTCCTCTCCGACCGCCGGATCGTCCCCCTGAGCCCCGTGATCTGGCGCCCAATCCTGGAACTGAGCGTCCTGCACGGGCACGCCAAGCTGTCCGCCGCCAAATACGCGAGCATCTGGACCCCCGACGGCTCGCCCCTGCTGCTCCACACGCAGGCGCAGCAGAAAGCGTTGGCGGAACACCTGCCCGGCGTCCGGGTCGCCTACGCGATGCGCTACGGCCAGCCCTCGTTCGATTCGGTGCTCGGCGGCCTGTACGCGGACGGCATCCGGCGCCTCCTGATCGTCCCCATGTACCCGCAGTTTTCGACGACGACGGTCGCCACCGTCTTCGACGCGATGGCGCGTTACCTGCTGACCTGTCAGGACCAGTTCGAGTACCGCACCATCCGCACGTTCCACGACGACGCGGGCTACATCGAGGCCGCCGCCCAGCGCGTCGAGGCCACCTGGGCGCACACCGGACGCCCGGATTTCGCGTCCGGCGACAAACTGCTGCTCAGCTTCCACGGCATCCCGGTGTTCACCGCGTCCGCCGACCCGTATCCGTCCGAATGCGAACGGACGGCCACCCTCCTGCGCGCCCGCCTTGGCCTAGACGCCGACGTGTGCCCGATGACGTATCAGTCGAAGTTCGGACGCGGCGCATGGCTCACCCCGGCCACCATCGACACCGTGGCAAAGCTGGGGGAGTCGGGCACGAAACGCCTGGACGTGTTCTGCCCCGGTTTCACCGCCGACTGCCTGGAAACCGAGGAGGAAATCGGCCTGCTGAACCGCGACGCTTTCCTCGCCTACGGCGGGCAACAATTCGTCCGAATTCCGTGCCTCAACGATTCCGCGCCGTGGATGGACGCGCTGGCCGCGATCGTGCGCACGCACCTGTCGGGGTGGGTGGATTAGGCAGTTGATTCTTTCTTGGCGCGCCGACGGGCGTTGAGGTATTCGATCACCATCGGAATCAGCGAGATGATGACGATCACCACCAGGACGGCTTCGATGTTGTTGTGGATGAATGGCACGTTGCCCAGGAAGAACCCGAGGATCGTCACCCCCCACGCCCACACGACGCCGCCGATGGCCGTGTACCCGATGAAGGCGCCGAAACCCATCCGCGCGACGCCCGCGACCAGCGTCACCAGCGTGCGTACCAGCGGGACGAACCGGGCCAGGATCAACGCGCGGTTGCCGTATTTGTCGAAAAACTCGTGCGTCATCGTCACGTATTTCGGGTTGAACACCTTACCCCAGAATCCTGGTCGTTCCTTGAAAATCGGCGGCCCGATCAGCCGGCCGATCCAATAACCGCAGATATTGCCCGCGATCGCCGCGACGGTCAGCGTCAGGCATACGATCGCCAACGTCCACCCCGTCGGCATTGCGCCGAAATGGATCGACCCCAGCGCGACGAACATGCCCACCGTGAACAACAGCGAATCGCCCGGCAGGAACGTGAAAAAGCCGCATTCGGCGAAGACGAGAAACGCGACGCCCCACAGCGCCCAGTTACCCATCGCGTTGATAAGGAATTCCGGATTCAGCCAATTCGGAAGCAGCAGCGGCATCAGGGCCGTGGCAGGGATGAGGTGCACGACGAAAGGCTACCCGCCCGCCGGTAAAAATGCCGACATCGTGTGGTTAGTGTTCGAGCGCCGGTGGCGCTGCGGTATCCGCCACGGTGGATGAGGGCGGGTGCCGCAGCGCGCGGGGGTATGGGGGTCGTCCCCCATTTATCAGTGGAGTACCCTGCGGGTCGTGGATATCGTGGACGACGACCAGATGAACGCCCTCATCGACCCGGGCGTGGGCCCCCACCCGGCCCCGTGGCCCGACGACCCGCGTCTGGACCCGCAGCTTTTGGCGCAAGGCGACCGGCGCAACGTCGTCGACCGCTACCGGTATTGGACGGTCGAGGCGGTCAAGGCCGACTTGGACGCCCACCGCGCGCCCCTGCACGTCGCCATCCAGAACTGGGAACACGATTTCAACATCGGCTCCATCGTCCGCACCGCCAACGCGTTCAACGTGTCCTGCGTCCACATCATCGGACGCCGACGCTGGAACCGTCGCGGCGCGATGGTCACCGACCGCTACCTGGACGTGGAACACCACGCCACCGAGGACGATTTTCTCGCCCGCATGGCCCAGGCGGGCGTCGTCCCCATCGGCGTCGACAACCTCCCCGGCTCAGTCCCGTTGGAAACCCAACGCCTTCCCCAGCGCTGCTGCCTGATTTTCGGCTCGGAGGGGCCGGGGCTCACCGACTCGTTGGTGGCCGGGTGTCAGCGCCTGGTGGCGATCACGCAATACGGCTCGACGCGCTCCATCAACGCGGGCGCGGCTGCGGCGATCGCCATGTACCACTGGTCGTGCCAGTGGGCCGGCGCGACGCCGCAGCCCCCGGAATCAACCGTGTGAACCGACCCTCTACTATGGACAGCGTGATCGACGAACTCGGCGTGTACTTCCGGCCAGGCCAGGCCGCCGGTCGCGTGCGCCAGGCGCGCGGGACGCTGGTCCGCCGGGGTTTGACCACGCTGGTGTTCGTGGTCGCCGTGCTGGTGGTGTGGCTGATCGTGCCCGCGTTCGCGCCCTATGTGCCGTGGTTCGTCGGCGTGTCGGTGGTCACCGGCGTCGTCGGGGCGGCGTTCGACCTGGTGACGTGGCGGCGGGTCATCCAGGACGCCGCGCGCGCCGGGGACGGCCTGGCGTTGGGCCTGAACCGCGACGGGGCGCTGGTGGGCCAGGTGTGGTACCCGTGGGCCGAAGTCGGCGCCATGCGGGTGACGCCGGGCCGGCTGGGTGCCTCGGACCGTCTGGAGGTCGTCGGGCGCGATGCCGCCGCACAGTGGCTTCCGTTGAGCTATATGGACGCCATGCCGGCCTGGTTGGACGGCGCCGTGCGCGCCTTGTCCGCCGGGCGCATCGGCGTCGACCTTTCGCGTCTCGACGCCTGAGTCCGTGTCTGTCGCGTTGGACGGAAAACCTGTGTGCCGCTAAGGCTGCGCGTCGTACAATGAAGTGCGCGCCCAACGTCGGCGTCCTCTACCCGAAAGAAGACTTGTATGCCTATTGCCAGCCCTGAGAAATACGCCGCGATGTTGGATGCCGCCAAGGCCGGTTCCTATGCCTTCCCGGCGATCAACGTCACGTCGTCGCAAACCATCAACGCGGCCCTGGCCGGTTTCGCCGAGGCGGGGTCCGACGGCATCATCCAGATCAGCACCGGCGGCGCGGAATACGCGTCCGGCCCGACGATCAAGCACATGGTGACCGGCGCGGTCGCGCTGGCCGAATTCGCGATGGTCGTCGCCAAGAACTACCCGATCAATATCGCGCTGCACACCGACCATTGCCCCAAGGACAAGCTGGACACCTACGTCCGCCCGTTGATCGCCATCTCGCAAGAGCGGGTCGACCGGGGCCTGGAGCCGCTGTTCCAGTCGCACATGTGGGACGGTTCCGCAGTGCCGGTGGAAGAAAACCTGTCCATTGCCGACGAACTGCTCGCGCTCACGTCGAAGGCCCGCCAGATCCTGGAGATTGAAGTCGGCGTCGTCGGCGGCGAGGAAGACGGCGTCAAGGCCGAGATCAACGAGAAGCTGTACACCACCGTGGCCGACGGGATGCGGACGGTCGAGGTCCTCGGGCTGGGCGAGCAGGGCCGTTACATCACTGCGTTGACGTTCGGCAACGTCCACGGCGTGTACAAGCCCGGCGCCGTCAAACTGCGCCCCGAGGTGCTCAAGGAGATCCAGGATGCGGTGGGCGCCAAATACGGCAAGGCCAAGCCGTTCGACCTGGTGTTCCACGGCGGTTCGGGCTCGTCCCCGCAGGAGATTTCGGACGCGGTCGACTACGGCGTCGTCAAGATGAACATCGACACCGACACCCAGTACGCGTTCACGCGCCCGGTGGCCGACTTCATGTTCAAGGCGTACGACGGCGTGTTGAAGATCGACGGCGAGGTCGGCAACAAGAAGCAGTACGACCCGCGCGCCTGGGGGCGTTCCGGCGAGGCCGGCATGGCCCAGCGCATCGTCGAGGCGTGCCAGAACCTGCGGTCGGCCGGGAAGACCATCGGCTGATCCTGAGATTTTCCCACGGTGGGCTCCCCGGTTTTCGGGGGGCCCACCGTGTTTTTTCCAGGGGTGTCTCACGGGGGGGGGTGCCGGGTTCTCGTGCCGTCGCTCATATGGTTTACTGTTGATGGCTGCCCCGACAGTGTGGGTGGTCGCCGGAGAACCACCTTATCTTTTGAGGAGTCTGCAATGACCTATCAGCCCCCGACAACGCCGTACGAACCCCCCATGGGCCAACAGCCTGGCGGTCCCGCACCCATGGCGCCGAGCAATAACATCGTCTGGAGCATCATCTCGATCTTCCTGTGCTGGCCGTTCTGCATCCCGTCGTTCATCGCCGGGTCCAAAGTGAACCAACTGTGGTCGGCAGGCGATGTCGCCGGTGCCCAGAAGGCGTCTGCGGATGCCAAGAAGTGGGGCAAGATCGGCATCATCGTCGGCGTTATTCTGTGGGTTTTGTACATCGTGATCTCCATCATCATCGGCGTCGTCGCCGCGAATAGCGCCGCCAACGGCTAACGAGCTATCTGGACCAGTTCCGATTCGTTCGCTGTGATCCATCGTCATCCAGTTGTCCTGACCCCACCAGAATCCGGGGTCAGGACAACTGTTTTTACGCCGGTCGCATCGGCGTACACGCGATTGCGTGCATGGCTGCGCACCCTCCCGGCGTGGACGGGGCCGATCGGCGTCGGCTGCCTCGCGGCGGGCGCGTTGGCGGTGGTGGCCGGGGTGGATCCGAACGTGCCGGGCCACTATCCGGCCTGCCCGTGGTACGCGTTGACCGGGACCTACTGCGTGGGCTGCGGGACGTTGCGCGCGTTGCATGCGCTGCTCCACGGCGACCTGGCGGGATTCCTCCACGACAACCCCGCGCTGGTTTTCGTCATTCCTTACGTGGCCCTGACGTGGGCCTCTTGGTTGCGGCGGTCAGTCACCGGACGCCCGCGCACATGGTTGGCGCCCGCGTGGGTCATCTGGACGGTCATGGGCCTGATCCTGGCCTACTGGGTGGTGCGCAACGTCCCGGCACTGGCGCCGTGGCTCGCCCCCGGCGGTGTGGTGGCCCCCTTGTTCTCCTCCCGCTGACGGCCTCCTTGTTCCCCTCTCCCCGCTGACGCGGCACCCCTGTTCCCCCGCCCTCTCTCTCGCTGAGGGCTGCCCATTCTGCCGAGGGCTGGCGCATAACGGCAGTCCTCGGCGAGTTGGGCAGTCCTCGGCAGAAAGGGGAGCCCTCGGGACGTCGCGGGAGTGGTGACCGGCTCACTAGGCGTATACTGAGGCAGGTATGTGACCCGCCGCTCGTGCGAGGCCGTTCCCTGATCCAATGAAGAAGGTAGTAGTTTCCTATGCGCTCGGCATTTCTCGCGGCTGATCATCCCCGGTACAAGTGGATTGCGTTGAGCAATACCACGCTGGGCTTGTTGATGGCCACGATAAATGGCTCCATCGTCATGATTTCCATGCCTGCGATTTTCTCCGGCATCGGCCTCAACCCTCTGGACGCCGGCAACGTCGCCTACCTGTTGTGGATGATGATGGGCTACACGTTGGTCATGGCGGTGCTGGTCGTGACGTTCGGGCGCCTGGGCGACATCTACGGGCGCGTCACCATTTACAACCTGGGCTTCGTCGTGTTCACCATCGGGTCGATCGCCCTGGCCTTCGACCCGTTCATGAGCGGGCCGGGCGCCATGTGGCTGATCATCTGGCGGTTCTTCCAAGGCGTCGGCGGCGCCATGCTGTTCGCGAATTCGACGGCCATCCTCACCGACGCCTTCCCGCCCGACCGGCGGGGCATGGCGATGGGTATCAACCAGGTGGCCTCCATCGCGGGCACGTTCATCGGGTTGGTCGCCGGCGGCCTGCTGGCGACGGTCCACTGGCGGGCCGTGTTCATCGTCTCCGTCCCCGTGGGCATCATCGGCACGATCTGGTCCTATTGGTCGCTCCACGATCTGGGCGAACGCAAAAAGCACGGGCGCATGGATATTTCCGGCAACGTGCTGCTGGCCGTCGGCCTGACGGTGTTGCTGGCGGCTATCACCTACGGCATCCAGCCCTACGGCGGGCAGGCCACCGGATGGCTCAGCCCCATGGTATTGGGCGGGCTCATCTTGGGCATCGTGATCCTCGTCATCTTCGGATGGGTCGAATTGCGCGTCAAAGATCCGATGCTGAACATGCGCCTGTTCAAGATACGGGCGTTTACCTTCGGCAACCTGTCGGCGTTGTTGGCGTCCATCGGGCGCGGCGGGTTGCAGTTCATGCTGATCATCTGGCTGCAAGGCATCTGGCTTCCGTTGCACGGCTACGACTATGCCGAGACGCCGCTGTGGGCGGGCATCTACATGCTGCCCATCACCGTGGGCTTCCTCATCGCCGGGCCGCTGTCGGGCGCGTTGTCCGACCGCTTCGGCGCGCGCGGGTTCGCCTCGGCTGGGCTGCTGCTGGTCGCGTTGACGTTCGTGGGGCTGTTGTTCATCCCGGTCAACTTCCCGTACTGGGAGTTCGCCGTGCTGACGTTGCTGTCGGGCATCGGGTCGGGCATGTTCGGCGCGCCTAACCGCACCGCCATCATGAACGCCGTCCCGGCGGGAGACCGAGGGGCAGCGTCCGGCGTCACCAGCACCCTGCAGAACTCCGGCATGTCGCTGTCGATGGGCATTTTCTTCTCGCTGATGATCGTCGGCCTGGCCGGGCATCTGCCGCAGGCGTTGACGGCGGGGTTGACGGCCCACGGGGTGAGTGCCGCGCAGGCGGCGCAGGTGGCCTCCATCCCACCGGTGGCCAGCCTGTTCGCGGCCTTCCTGGGATACAACCCGGTGCAATCGATGTTGAGCGAGGCGGGCGTGCTGAACTCGTTGTCGTCGGCGAACGTCGCCGAGTTGACGGGGAAGACGTTCTTCCCGCAGTTGATCTCGCAGCCGTTCCAGTCGGGGCTGGCGGTTGTCTTCGTGGTGGCCGCGATCATGTCCGTCATCGGCGCGGTGATGTCGCTGTCGCGCGGCAAGATGGTGGTTGTGGACGCGGAGCGGCCCCAGACGCCGTCGTCGTCGGCCTCCGACGGCCACCCGATCGACGTGACGACCGAGCACATCGGCCTTCACCACGAACCAGATTCGGCTGACGCCACGAGCTGAATCCGCGACGTCGAAAGGGGCAGTCCATGCCGGGAATCGTGATCGTCGGCGCCCAGTGGGGCGACGAGGGCAAGGGCAAAGCGACCGACCAACTCGCCGACCGGGTGGATTACACCGTCCGGTATTCGGGGGGCAATAACGCGGGGCACACCCTGGTCGTCGACGGCCAGACGTACGCGCTGCACCTGCTGCCGTCGGGCATCCTCAACGCCGGGACGCCGGTCATCGGCAACGGCGTCGTGATCGATCTAGACGTGCTGTTCGAGGAACTCGACGGGCTGGGTGCCGTCGGCGTGGACACGTCCAAGCTGATCGTCTCCGCGAACGCCCACATCATCGCCCCCTACCACAAGGTGTTGGACAAGGTCACCGAGCGCTTCCTGGGCAAGCGCCGCATCGGCACCACGGGGCGCGGCATCGGCCCGGCCTACTCCGACAAGGTCAACCGGCTCGGCATCCGCGTCCAGGATTTGCTGGACGAGTCCATCCTGCGCCAGAAGGTCGCGGCGTCGTTGGAGCAGAAGAACCAGGTGTTGGTGAAGGTGTACAACCGGCCCGCGATCGACCCCGACGAGGTGGCCGACGGCCTGATGGGCCACGCCGAACGGCTGCGCCCCATGATCGCCGACGTGGCCCGCGTGCTCAACGACGCGCTCGACGACCAGAAGGTGGTGCTGTTCGAGGGCGCCCAGGCGCATCACCTGGACATCGACCACGGCACCTACCCCTACGTCACGTCGTCCAGCCCGATCGCCGCCGGCGCGTGTATCGGCAGCGGCGTGAGCCCCCGGCGCGTCGACCGCGTCATCGGCATCGTCAAGGCGTACACGACCAGGGTGGGGGAGGGTCCGTTCCCCACCGAACTGCTGAACGACGACGGCGAACGCCTCCGCGCCGACGGCCACGAATTCGGGACGACGACCGGGCGCCCGCGCCGCTGCGGATGGTTCGACGCGCCGCTGGTCGAGGCGGCCACCCGGATCAACGGGTTCACCGACCTGTTCGTGACCAAACTGGACGTGCTGACCGGCTGGAAGACCATCCCCGTGTGCGTCGCCTACGAGGTCAACGGCAAACGCACGACGCACGTCCCCATGACGCAGACCGAGTTCCACCACGCGACGCCGGTCTACGAAGAAATGGACGGCTGGGCCGAGGACATCTCCGGCTGCCGCGAATTCGGCGACCTGCCCGCCGCCGCCCAGGCGTACGTGCGCCGGCTGGAAGACCTGGTGGGAGCCCGGGTTTCGGGCATCGGCGTGGGCGCGGAACGCGAGCAGACGGTCGTCGTCCACGACCTGCTGTGAGGGGGAGGCAGCCATGATGACGGTACTGGTGATCGGCAACGGCGGACGCGAACACGCGCTCGCGTGGGCGTTGGGCGAGGACCCCGGTGTGGGTGCGGTGCATGTGGCGCCGGGGAACCCCGGGACGGCGCTGGTGGCGACGAACCATCCCATTGACGCGCTGGACCCGCAGGCGGTCGCGGCGTTGGCGCGCCAACTCGGCGCGGACCTGGTGGTGATCGGCCCCGAGGCGCCCCTGGTCGCCGGGGTGGCCGACGCGGTGCGGGCTGCGGGCATCCCCGTCTTCGGCCCCGGACGCGACGCCGCGCGGCTGGAAGGCTCCAAGGCGTTCGCCAAAGACGTGATGGCCGCCGCCGGGGTGCCGACGGCGCGGGCGCGCGTATGCCGGACCCCCGACGAGGCCGCAGCAGCCCTGGACGAGTTCGGGGCCCCCTACGTCGTCAAGGACGACGGGCTGGCCGCTGGCAAGGGCGTCGTCGTCACGTCCGACCGCGACGAGGCGTTGGCCCACGCGGCGGCGTGTCAGACGGTCGTCATCGAGGAATACCTCGACGGCCCAGAGGTGAGCCTGTTCGCGCTCTCCGACGGCGCCCACGTGCTCCCGTTCCAGCCGGCCCAAGATTTCAAGCGGGTGGGGGACGGCGACACTGGCCCGAACACGGGCGGCATGGGCGCCTACACGCCCCTGCCGTGGGCACCAGCCGGTTTAGTCGACGAGGTCGTGGAGACGGTCATCCAGCCGACGGTGGACGAGTTGCGCCGACGCGGGACGCCGTTCGTCGGCCTGGTGTATGCGGGACTCGCGCTCACGTCCCACGGCATCCGCGTCGTGGAGTTCAACGCCCGCTTCGGCGACCCGGAGACCCAGCCGTTGCTGACACGCCTGGCCAGCCCGCTGGGCGAGGTGTTGTACGCCGCCGCGACGGGAAACCTGGCCGGGCACACGCCGCTGGAGTGGAACGCGGGCGCGGCTGTGGCCGTCGTCCTGGCTGCCCAGGGATACCCCCACGCGCCCCGCAAGGGCGACGCGATCACGGGCGCCGACCAGCCAGGCGTTTTCCACGCCGGCACCGCGTTGGATGCCGACGGGCGCCTGGTCACCGCCGGTGGCCGGGTGCTGGCGGTCGTGGGAACGGGCGACGACATCGCCGCCGCGCGCGCGGAAGCCTACGCGAAGGCGTCCCGCATCCACTTCGATGGGGCGTTTTGCCGGTCCGATATTGCTTCGGGTGCCAGCGCTGCGTGACGGCGACTGCCTATCACGCAGCGTGAGGCGCTTCGGTGCCGAAATAGGCTTTGTGCCACACCAGGAACATGTAGACCGTCCAAATCTTTCGGGAATTGTCGGCCTTGGAATTGCGGTGGTCGTCGAGCAGCCGGAGGAGTTCGGGAACCTGGAAGAACTGGCGGGCGGCGTCGCTGTCGAATTCGGCCCGGACCAGGTCGTAGTACTCGCGCTGGCGCAGCCAGACGCGGATCGGCACCGGGAAACCGAGTTTCTTGCGGCCCGCGCTGTTTTGCGGAACATGGCGTTTCGCCACCTCGCGCATGGCCGCTTTGGTTTGCGCCGGGGAAACCCGCAGCAGCGTGGGCAGGGCCCGCGCGACCGCGAAAACGTCCCGGTCCAGATAGGGCACGCGCAATTCCAGCGAATGGGCCATGCTCATCCGGTCGGCGGCTAGCAAGATATCGCCGACGAGCCACAGGTTGATGTCGATGTACTGCATTTTCGTCATGTCGTCCCAGTCGCGCGCGCAGTCATAGAACGGGCGCGTCAGGGTTTGTGGCGCGGTGGCCAGCCCCGGCTGAGCCAGGAGCCGTTTCTTCTCGGCCAAAGAGAAAATGGACGCGTTGCCGATGAACCGTTCTTCGACGGTTTGCGCGGCCCTGGCCAGATAGCTTTGCCCCTTGAATCTGGGCAGCCGCAACGCCACGGCGGCGGCGGCTTTCCGCAGCGGCAGCGGCAAACGCTGGGCCTTCCCGACGGCATACGGCTCCTGGTAAATGTTGTAGCCCCCGAATAGTTCGTCCGAACCCTCGCCGGACAGGACCACTTTGACCTTTTCGGCGGCGATCGCGGAGACGAAATACATGGCGATGGCGGCCGGGTCGGCCAAGGGCTGGTCCATCATGTATTGCACGCGGGGGACGACCTGCCAGAATTCCTCGGGCTCGATGATTTTCGTGTAGTGGTCGAGGCCGCAGTGGGCGGCTAGTTCTTTGGCGTAATCCGTCTCGTCGTAGCCGTCGTTGGCGAAACCGACGGTGAATGCTTTTTGCCCGGAAAAATAGGACGCGATCAGGCTGGAATCGACGCCCCCGGACAGAAAACATCCCACTTCCACGTCGGCGATCCGGTGCGCCGAGACGGAATCGGTCATGGCGGCGTCGAGACGCTCGACGGCCTCGTCCATCGTGATCGATTCGTCGATCTCGAAGGACGGTTCGAACCACCGTGCCAACGTCGTGTGGAAATCCACGAGAACGCCGTCGGCGTTCCTTTGCGGCGTGACTTCCAGGTAGTGGCCGGCGGGCAGGCAGGTGATGTCGGTGAAGAATGTCTGCTCGGGAACCCCGTACTGGAACGACAGGTAGTTATCCAACGCCGCCAGGTTGAGTTTCTTGTCTACCCCCGGGTGCAACAGGATGCTCTTGATTTCCGAACCGAAAACGAACACGTCGTCGCGGTGGTAATAGTAGAACGGTTTGACGCCGAAATAGTCGCGGGCCGCGAACAAGTCGCCGGTTTGCGCGTTGAAGATCGCGAAAGCGAACATGCCGCGCAGTTTCGGCAGCATGTCGGCGCCGTATTCCTCATAGGCGTGGACGAGCACTTCGGAATCGCTGTGTGTGGTGAACGTGTGCCCCAGATCGATGAGTTGGGCGCGCAATGCCTGGTAATTGTAGATTTCGCCGTTGAAAACCAGGACGAGCGAGCGGTCCTCGTTGAAGATTGGCTGCGCGCCCTCGTCAATGTCGATGATGCTCAGCCGCCGAAATCCGAGCGCCACGGTGGCGTCGGAATACTCGCCCTCGTTATCCGGCCCCCGGTGGACGATGCTGTTCATCATCGCGTGCAACACGTCCGTCCGCGCGTCGCAATCGCCGTAAAATCCAACCAGGCCGCACACAGGAACCTCCATCTAGCCGCCGGGATTGCCGGGCGGGGGAGACCCCAGTCTATGCGATGCGCCGTCGGCGACCGCGTCGCCCGCCGTCCCCCGCAGCGCGCAGGCCACCCGTCGCGGCGCTACAACCCCCGCGCCTTGAGCCCCGCGACCACCTGCACGTAGAACTCGCACACGTCGAAATCCCCGATGTCCTTGCGCATCAGGTCGATCATGTCGCCGTGCGAGATGCCCTGGTTGGCGGTGGGCTCGACGACGCCCAGGAAGTTTCCCCACGGCATGGACGTGACCGCCACTAGCCCGTCGTTGGCGCCGTCGAGCGGCTGGATGAGGCTGTAGCCCAGGTTGAGCGGGAACGGGGACGCGAACCGCGACGCCATCCGGGAGCCGGAGCTTTGGTAGAGCACGCCCGGCGCGTTTGGCATCAACTCGTTCAGCCGGGCGCATTCCGTGTCGGTCAGGTCGGCGATCGCGGCGATGAAACTGGGGTCGGGGTCGCCAAGTTTGGTGAACACCGCGTCGTAGCCGCTGCCGATGGCCGCGACGGCGGTCTGCGGGATGCGTTCCATGAGTTGGCGGGCGAAATTGCAGCCCTGGTGCGGCGTATTGATGGTGGTCAACGACGCCACCTTGTCCGCGCGCCCCAACTGGCTGATCGCCCAGCGGGAGTCCAGGCCGCCCTTGGAATGGGCGATGATGTTCACCTTCCCGCAGCCGGTTTCGGCGGTGATTGTGTCGATGGCAGCGGCCAGTTCGCCAGCCGCGTCGGCGACAGACGAGGACGCCTGCTGCCCGCCGTAGTAGATCGTCGCCCCGTTGGCGGTCAACGCCTTGGGGATGCGCCCCCAGTAGTTGAAAGCGGCCCAGTCGCGGAAGAAGACGCCGTGGACCATCAGCAGCGGGTAGCGCGTCTGGCACACACGGTCGCCGGCCCTGGCCTGGTCGCGGCGGGCCCGGAAAACCGCCGTTTTATATTCGCGCAGGGCGGTGCGCCCGGCCCGTCCCAGCAGCACGACCGTCAGCGGCGGCAGCCACCAGAACATCACGACCAAAATCTTGGTCGTCAGGCTCACCTGCGACGACCGGAAACACAGCCGCAGGAACCCGCCAATTGCCATGACGACCGACGTGAGCACGCCGACGACGGCGTTGCCCGCGAACGCCAACCACGGCGCATTGGGAACGCCCATCGCGCCGCCGACGAGCAGGTACACCCACCAGGCGAGGTCGGCCAGTTGGCACACGCCCGCCGCCAGCAGCAGTTCGTAGCCGTTGACCAGGCTGGCCAACCGTTTGGCGTCCGCCGCCGCCCGGCGCAGCGTCGGGCGGACGTTGACGACGCAGAAGAAGGCGAACCCCGCCACCGCGAGGAGTATTTTGACCACCGGCGGCCACGTCGTCTGCGACGCCCACCACACGACGTTGCCCCACGCGGCGAGAACGGCCCACGTTACAATGCGACGGACGATACGCATTGTTCCTCCTTGGCGCGCGCCGACGGGAAACGGATCCGAAAGGGTGTCATGAGCGTCCCCGATGTGCTGGCAACACGATACGCGAGCGAAGCGATGCGCGCGATCTGGGCGCCGGAAACCAAAATCCAAGCCGAACGGCGCCTGTGGCTGGCGGTGCTGGAGGCGCAACGCGACCTGGGCGTCGACTTCGGCGGCGACGACCCGGACACCGTCATCGCCGCCTACGCCCGCGTCATCGACCAGGTGGACCTGGCCTCCATCGACGCGCGGGAACGGGTCACGCGTCACGACGTGAAGGCACGCCTGGAGGAATTCGACGCGCTCGCGGGCTACGAGCACGCCCACGAGGGGCTGACCTCCCGCGACCTGACCGAAAACATCGAGCAGGCGCAGGTTCTCGCCTCGCTGAGGCTGGCGCAGGCCAAGGTCGTCGCCGTGCTGGCCCGTCTGGCCGACCTCGCCGTCCAGTACGCGCAACGCCCGGTGGCCGGGCGGACGCACAACGTCGCCGCCCAGGTGACCACGTTGGGCAAACGTTTCGCCAGCGTCGCCGACGAGCTGTTGGTGGGTCACGCGCGGCTGGAGAACCTGATCGCCCGCTACCCGTTGCGGGGCATCAAAGGCCCGGTGGGCACCGCCCAGGACATGCTGGACCTGCTGGGGGGTGACCAGGCCAAACTCGCCGAATTGGAACGCCGGGTGGTGGCCGCCGTCGTCGGCGATCCGGAGGTTGGAACGGATGGGCGGCCCATCCTCGCTTCCACCGGCCAGGTGTACCCGCGTTCGCTCGACTACGAGACGCTGACCTGCCTCGTGCAACTGGCCGCGCCGTGTTCCAACCTGGCCACGTCCATCCGGCTGATGGCCGGCGGCGAACTGGTCACCGAGGGGTTCAAACCCGGCCAGGTCGGGTCGTCGGCGATGCCGCACAAGATGAACACCCGCTCGTGCGAGCGCGTCAATGGGCTGTCCGTCGTGATCCGGGGGTATGCGTCGATGGCCGGCGAGTTGGCCGGGGACCAGTGGAACGAGGGCGACGTGTCGTGTTCGGTGGTGCGCCGCGTGGCGCTTCCGGACGCGTTCTACGCCCTCGACGGCCTGTTCGAGACCTTCTTGACCGTCCTGGGCGATTTCGGGGCATTCCCGGCGGTCATGGACGCCGAACTGGCGCGCTATCTGCCGTTCCTGACGACGACGAAAATCCTCATGGCCGCGCTGCGCCAGGGCGTGGGCCGCGAGACGGCGCATGAGATTGTCAAAGAACACGCCGTCGCGGCGGCGTTGCGGATGCGGGAAACGGGTGGCGCGAACACGTTGCTGGACGACCTGGCCTCCGACGGACGCCTCGGCCTGACGCGCGCTGACCTGGACGCGCTGATGGCGGCCCCCCTGGAACTGACCGGGGCGGCGGCCCATCAGGTGGCCGAGGTCGCGCGGCGGGTGGCGGACGTGGTGGCGCGCGACCCGCAGGCCGCCGCCTACCGTCCGGGTGCGGTGCTGTAGGGGCCCGATCCAGGGACCGGACGTTAAGCTACGAACGTGACTGAACTGACGCCGTTGCACGCGGGCAAGGTCCGCCGTCTCTACGAGTGGGACGATGACCGGATTCTGATGGTCGCCACCGACGCGATCTCGGCCTTCGACCACATCCTCCCCACGCCGATCCCGGGCAAAGGCGTGGTGCTGACTCAGTTGTCCCTGTGGTGGTTCGGGCAACTGTCCGGCCTGATCGCCAACCACCTGGTCTCCACCGACGTGCCCGACGAGTTCACTGGCCGGGGGATGATCGTGGAGAAGCTGGACATGATCCCCGTCGAATGCGTGGCGCGCGGCTACCTGACCGGCTCTGGCCTGGCCGAATACCGGCACAGCGGCGCCGTGTGCGGAATCCCGCTGCCCGACGGCCTGGTGGACGGCTCACGCCTGCCCGCCCCGATTTTCACCCCCGCCATCAAGGCCCCGATGGGCGAGCACGACGAGAACGTCGATTTCGGCACCATCGCCCGCCTGCACGGCGCCGAGCTGGCGGCGCGTTTGCGGGAGGCGACGTTGGGCATCTACGACCGCGCGGAACACATCGCCCGCGAGCGGGGCGTCATCCTGGCCGACACGAAATTCGAGTTCGGGCTGCGCGCCGACGGCACCCTGGTGCTGGCCGACGAGGTCCTCACCCCCGACTCGTCGCGGTTCTGGGATGCTTCGGCGTGGGCTCCCGGCGGCCCGCAGCCCAGCTTCGACAAACAGTACGTCCGCGATTGGTTGGCCCATGATTCCGGCTGGGACCAGGCGTCCGGCACGCAGCCGCCAAACCTGCCCGACGACGTGGTCGCAGCCACCCAGGCCCGCTACCGGGAGGCGTACGAGCGGATCACAGGCAGCACGCTGATATGAAGATGGGGGACGACCCCCATACCCCCGCGCGCCACGTCGCCCGGCAGTGAGCCATCATGGCAGGCAGCGTGGCGCCTTTGGCCCTTGCGGTCTTGGGCCGCCCTGACGAGGCTTACTCGTCCTCGTCCAGGCGGGTGAACTCGTTGACGTAGGACGTTCCTTCGGCGCGATGCCAGCTCAGGATGATCTCCTGCTCGGCTGCTTCCCTGCCGACCCACACGGCGCCCTCGACGGATTTGCCCGGCTCCAGGTCTTTGTAGACCGAGAAGAAATGCTCGATTTCCAGCAGCGAGAGGTTCGGCAGGTCGTGCAGTTCGCGGATGCCCGCTTGGCGCTGGTCGGCCAACGGGATGCACAGCACCTTGTCGTCGCGTCCGTTCTCGTCGGTCATGCGGAACATGCCGATCGCGCGGCAGGCGATCAGCGCGCCGGGGAAGGTGGGCTCGGGGACCAGCACCATCGCGTCCAGCGGGTCGCCGTCTTGGCCCAGCGTGCCTTCGATGAAGCCGTAGTCGTTGGGGTATTGCGTCGACGTGAACAACGTCCGGTCCAGACGGATACGGCCCGTGGCGTGGTCCATCTCGTACTTGTTCTTGGTGCCCTTGGGGATCTCGATGGTGACCTCGAAATGCAGGTCGGGGGCCATGTGCGGGCGTGCGAAGGAAGAATGATCCATCTTGGCTAACAAGCCTCTCTGTCATGATGGGTGAAGACCAGATACGGAAAGTTTATCGTTGCGGAGGCGGACATGCGCGGGCGAGCCGGATGGGCAGGGCGGGCGACGGCTTGCGCGGTCGCCTTGTTCCTGCTCGCGGGGTGTGGGCAGGTGCCGCCGTCGGGCGTGATGCCGACGCCGCCCGCGGTGACGGCGACCGTCCAGCCGTCCGCGACCCCGACGCCGACGCCGGCCCCGTTGCCGGACGGGTCCGTGCTGGCGGCCGACTTGGCAAAAGTGCCTACAACGCATCTGGGACAGACGGCGATCGTCGTGGCGGACGCCCAGGGCAATCCCCTCTATTCGCGGGGTGTCACCCCCATGACGCCCGCGTCGACCACCAAACTGCTCACCGCGATGGCCTCCCTCGACGTCCTCGGCGCCGACACCCGGTACCAGACCACCGTGGTGTCCGCGAAACCGGGCGCCATCGTCCTGGTCGGCGGCGGCGACCCGTTGCTGACGAACAACGCGTCCACCCTCTCCTACGAGCCCGCGTCGCTGGCCGATCTGGCATCGCAGACCGCGACCGCGCTGAAGGCGTCGAAGATCACCAGCGTCATCCTGTCCTACGACGCGTCGCTGTTCACCGGGCCGTCGTGGGCTCCGTCGTGGAAGGACGACTGGAAGTCGTACCAGCCCCGTGTCAGCGCCCTGGAAGACAACGGCGGGATGCGCGACGCCTGGAATTCCCAACCCGACCCGGCGAAATCCACCGCCCAAGACTTCGCGAAACACTTGGCCAAAGACGGCGTCCCGGTCAAGAACATCGTCGCGGGCAAGGCCCCGGCGGGGGCGGCCACCATCGCCTCCGTCACCTCGGCGCCGTTGTCGGACATGGTGTCCGAAATGATCTTGAACTCCAACAACCTCACGGCGGAAACCCTCGCGCGGCATGTCGGGCTGGCGGTGTCCGGGCAAGCGTCGTTCACGGGTGGCTCGGCAGCGATCGAGTCGTGGCTGAAGGGCCACGGGCTGTGGGCAGCCGGCATGAAGATCGACGGCGGCAGCGGCCTGTCCAGCCTGTCGAAAATCGATCCAACGGTGCTGGCCAAGGCGGTGGCGGACTCGCTGGCCGACGCGGAATACTCCCCGATCGTCGACGGCCTTCCGCAGGCGGGCGTGAGCGGCACCCTCGCCAAGCGGTTCAACGAGAAAACCGCCAAAGCCGGGCAGAAAGTCGTCCACGCCAAAACTGGCACCTTGTCGGGGGTATACACACTCGCTGGCTACGTGACGACCAAGGACGGCGCGACGCTGACGTTCGCGGCGATGGTGAACAAGTCGGCTGGCTATGAGGCCACCGCGCTCACCTGGATCGACACGTCTGCCGCGCTCTTGGCCGGGTGCGGCTGCCGGACGAGTTGACGCAGGCCGCGTCGCCGTCTGGCGGACGGCACAGCCCGCACCCCCTGGAACCACCCGGTTGACGCGCGGTTGTGGGTTGTCGCCTCTACAGTGGTGGGCATGATGGAACAGCTGGGGTTCATTGACTGGGATGCCGCCGTGAAGACCGGAGGCGCGCTGGTGCCGCCCGGGCCGGCCTTGCCCGCCGACGAGATCGCCGCCGTGGTCGCGTCGCTCCACGGGGCGGCAGACGCGGCCAACGAGCATGTGGCAGCGGTGACGGGCCTTCCCACCCCGCCGGATGCCCGCGTGCTGGTGGTCGACCGTCCCTCGTGGATCGCGGCCTGCGCGCGCGGCACACGGGCGATCCTCGGCGACGTGGGTGCTGCGGCTGGCGACGGCGTGCTGGCCCGGCTGTCCGGGGGCGTGCAGGGCGGCGGGCTGGGCGCGATGTTGGCCGCCATCTCCACCCGCGTGCTCGGCCAATTCGAGCCCTTCGCGTCGCCGGCGACGTTGCTGCTGGTCGCGCCGAATATCGTCGCCGTCGAACGGGATCTGGGGGCCGACGCCGCCGACTTCCGGCTGTGGGTGTGCGTCCACGAGCAGACGCACCGGTTCCAGTTCGGGCGGGCGCCGTGGCTGCGCGACCACCTCATCGGCCTCATGGCGCAGATGCTGGACGCCGAGGAGATCGTCAGCCTGCGTCAGTTGGCGCAGGGCGACAGCCTCCTCGACCGGTTCCTCACCCCCGCGCAGCGGGAGGTGTTCGACCAGACCACGGCCGTCATGTCGCTGGTGGAGGGATACGCCGACGTGATGATGGACCGGGTCGGCACCGACGTCATCGCCACTCTGCCCGCGATCCGGGCGGCTTTCGAGCGCCGGCGCGACCGTGGCGGATGGTCGGCGGTGGTCGGCAAGCTCATCGGCGCGGACCTCAAACTGGCCCAATACCGCGAGGGCGCGGCGTTCTGCCAGGCCGTCTTGGACCGGGCTGGGCTCGACGGGCTGAACGCGGCCTGGGAGTCGGCAGACACGCTGCCGAGGCTGGACGAACTCCGCGATCCCGGGCTGTGGATGGCCCGCGTCTGTTCATAGCGGCGCGGGATATGGCGCGCAAGGCTCTTGGCCCGGCGGCGCTGAGCGTCGTCCAGGCGGTAGGCGCGGCGGTGGACGGCCCGATGCTGGTGGCCTTCTCCGGCGGCGCGGACTCGACGGCGCTGGCGTTGGGTGCGGGCGTCGTCGGCGGTCGGCGCGGCTGGCCCGTGCGGGCGGTCGTCGTGGACCATGGCCTGCAAGCGGGGTCGTCTGCGGTGGCGCGGGAGGCGGCGGCGCGGCTGGAGGCGTTCTCGATTCCGGTGGAGGTCGTCGGCGTGCGCGTGGACGAGACCGGCGAGGGCGTCGAGGCGGCGGCGCGGCACGCGCGCTATGCCGCGCTGCTCGCGTCGGCGTCTGGCGGCGAGGCGATCCTTCTGGGCCACACGTTGGACGACCAGGCCGAGACGGTGTTGCTGGGGCTGGCGCGGGGCTCGGGGCTGCGGTCGCTGGCCGGGATGAGGCCGCGCCGCGGTTCGTTCGTCCGGCCCCTGCTGGGTGTGCGGGCCGACACCACGCGGCAGGCGTGCCGCGAGTGGGGCGTCGCCTGGTGGGACGACCCGCACAACGACGAAGACCGCTTCACCCGGGTGCGGGTGCGTCGCCGCGTCCTCCCGGTTCTGGAGGCCGAACTCGGCCCCGGCGTGGCCGACGCGTTGGCGCGCACGGCTGAATTGGCGGCAGCCGACGCGGACTACCTGGACGGGCTGGCCGCCGATGCGCTGACCGCCCAGGATGCCGACCTCGGCTGCGCGTGGTTGGCCGGCCTGGCGCCCGCGTTGCGCACGCGGGTGCTGCGCGACTGGCTGCGGGCGCATGGTGTCGACGAACTGTCGGCCACGCACGTCGGCGCCGTCGAGGCCCTGGTGGTGAACTGGCATGGCCAGCGCGGCGTCCAGGTGCCGGGCGCGACGGTGACACGCCGCGATGGCCGACTGACGGTGGCGACGGCGTCTACCACTCGCCGCCCCGTGACCCGTCCCGCATCCACCGCGACGGACAGCGCCGCGTCCCGGCGGCCAGTGGGGTAGGTTGGCTGCGTGGATGCTTCCGATATCGTCGGCGACCTCGACGAGGTCTTGTACACCAAAGCGCAGATTGACGCCCGTGTGGCCGACGTGGCCGCGCAGATCGACCGCGATTACGCGGGCAAGAACCCGTTGCTCGTCGGGGTCCTCAACGGCGCCGTCATGGTGATGGCTGACCTGTCGCGCGCGATGACGATCCATTGCGAGATGGACTGGATGGCGGTCTCGTCCTATGGGGCGGGGACGCAGTCGTCCGGCGTCGTCCGCATTCTGAAGGATCTCAACACCCACTTGGCGGGCCGGGACGTCATCGTGGTCGAGGACATCATCGACACCGGCCTGACGCTGACCTACCTCATGCAAAACCTCGCCTCCCGGGAGCCGGCCAGCCTGCGGATCATGACGATGTTCCGCAAACCCGATGCCTTCGAGGCCGATATCGAGATTCCCTACGTCGGATTCGACCTGCCGAACCAGTTCGTGGTCGGGTACGGTCTGGATTACGCCGGACGCTACCGGAACCTCACCGACGTCGGCGTGCTGGCCCCGCATATCTATAGTTGAGTCTGCCGGCGTGATTTTTCGTTTCCGCTTCGGTCGAAGTGGCCGTGGCTTGGTCGCGCTGGGTAGGGTGCGTATTTGCCAATGATTTTCTACGAGCGCTGCGGTGTCGGCCATGACGCATGGACGACGGGTACTGTGGCGCGCGAGGGGGTGGGGGGTTGTCCCCTATCGCCATGACAGCGCCGAAGGGCGCTGCGATGCCCGTCACGATGGTTGGAGGACGGGCAGCGCAGCGCGCGGGGGCATGGGGGTCGCCCCCCATTTTGATATCAGCAAAGGTAGGCGATGAAGACCAATCGGATCGTTCGGTCCCCGGTCCCCTGGATCATGCTCGGCCTCGTGATCGTGCTGGGGGTGTGGGTCGCCATGAGTTCGTCTAGCGGTTACACCGACGAGCCGATCTCGAAAGTGGTGGCGTTGCTGAATTCCGACACGCCGCTGCAAGAGGTTGTCATGACCGACGGCGAGCAGACCATCCAGATCACGACCAAAGACAACCCGCCGCAAAAGCTCAGCAGCACGTGGGTCGCTAGCCAGAGCACCGATTTGGTGCAGGCGTTGAACTCCCGGGTGTCCAACGGGACGCTGGCCGACTGGAAGGGCGAGAACCCCCAGCCGAGCATCTGGACGACCTTCCTCTTCAGCGTCGTGCCCTTCCTGATCATCGGCGTGCTCATCTTTTTTATGTTCAACAACGTCCAGGGCGGCGGCGGCCGGGCGATGGGCTTTGGCCGGTCGAAGGCGAAATTGGCCAACAAGGACATGCCCAAGACCACGTTCCAGGACGTGGCCGGTTGCGAGGAAGCCATCGAGGAATTGCAGGAAA
>Ga0123357_10001417_pt1 | contig 25394 bp, 26 predicted proteins | sample TergutEmb28metaG_FD_89873 | JGI IMG/M metagenome (GOLD analysis project Ga0123357, IMG submission 89873) | Embiratermes neotenicus P4 segment gut microbial communities from Petit-Saut dam, French Guiana - Emb289 P4 | ecosystem: Host-associated > Arthropoda: Insects > Digestive system > Gut ...
CCGAGCAGCGCGAGGCGCTCCGACGAGAGCTGCTCGTGCAGCTCGAGGAGGAGCAACGAAGCGATGCGATGGAAATCGGCCAAAAGACGACGGGAGCAACCTACGAGGGGTTCGAAACCTCGCATCAACTTGAAGGCGGTCCAAAGAGTGACCTCGGCCGCAATAGATTGCAACGTAGCGTTATTGCTTGATTTTTCGTCGCACCCAGATGCGGCGGCAACGACGGAGGACCCCTTCGGGTCGCATTTCGGCTAGCCTGCGCCGCGACCGATGCTGAAAAGAGCTCACCGGTTCGAAAGACGAGGCGCCTGATGGGCCTTCAAGACATCATTCGATTCTTTCTGCCGAAAGAGGACCATTTTTACGACTATCTCGAGCGTCAGGCCGCGTTCGCGCACAAGGGTGCCACCGCGATGGCGCGTTTCTCGGAGAACGGGACAACCGCCGGCGAAGCGTCCGCCGCGGTGCAGGACTACGAGCACGCGGGCGACGAGGTTGTCCACGCGATGGAGGAGGCGCTCGCGAAAACCTTCGTGACGCCGATCGATCGCGAAGATCTCCAGAAGCTGTCTTCGGAGCTCGACACCGTTTTGGATCTCGCAAACGGCGCCATTCGCGCGTGCGTCATGCTGGGGGTCGACAAGCCCACCGAGCCGATGTCGAAGCTCATTCATATTCTGGTGCGCTGCACGGAGAAGATGGATGAAGCCATGCCACAGCTTCGCAAGCATCAGTACGGTGATCTCGTCGAGGTCGCACGCGAGCTCCGCAAGATCGAAAAAGAAGCCGACGTCGTTTACCGTGACGCGATCTCGAAGCTTTTCAAAGATCCGTCGATTGACGCGAAGATCATCATCCGGGAAAAAACCGTGCTCGAGGATCTCGAAAACGCGATTGACCAATGCGATTCTATTGCTGACACGCTCGCAAACTTGGCCATCAAAAATGGTTAGCCTGTTCGTGCTCGTCGTCATTACGGCAGTCGTATTCGATTACATCAATGGTTTTCACGACGCTGCGAATGCCATTGCCACGGTCGTCTCCACGGGCGTATTGCCCATTCGCACCGCGGTCATGATTGCTGGTGTTTTGAACTTCGTGGGTGCCGTGACGGGCACTGCGGTCGCGAAGACGATCGCGTCCGGCTTCGCCGATCCGGTCGTTGTCTCGCAGACCGTCGTGCTCGCGGCGCTCCTCGGCGCGTGCGCATGGAACCTGATCACGTGGTGGTACGGCATCCCATCGAGCTCATCGCATGCGCTGATCGGCGGTCTTGCCGGAGCGGTCGTTGCCAAGGCTGGCGTCGGCGCGTTTAGGTGGACGGCGCTTTATCAGAAAGTGCTCGTGCCGCTGGTTGCTTCCCCCATGATCGGTTTCTTCGTCGCGTTCTTCGTGATGATCGCGCTTCTCTGGATCGTGCGTCGAATGCGACCGGGAACGGTGCATCGGGTCTCGCGGCGGTTGCAGCTCTTGTCCGCGTGCTCCATGGCGTTTGCGCACGGCTCGAACGACGCGCAGAAATCGATGGGCATCATCACTCTTGCACTTCTCGCGTTCATCAAAGCGGGTCACGAGGGGTTGCCGCACTGGGTGATGCCGAAGGATGAGAATCACATCCCCACGTGGGTCATCCTCGTTTGCGCGCTTGCCATTGCGTTCGGCACGATGGCGGGCGGCAAGAGGATCATCAAGACGATGGGGAGGAAGATCATCCGCATCACTCCGCTCCAGGGCTTCGCCGCGGAGACGGCAGGGGCCGCAACGATCCTCGGGGCGAGCCATTTCGGTGTGCCCGTCTCGACCACCCATTGCATCAACGCATGCATCATGGGCGTTGGCGCGAGCAAACGCGTGAGCGCCGTGCGCTGGGGTGTTGCCGGCAACATCGTCACCGCGTGGGTGTTCACGATTCCGCTCAGCGCCACGATGGCTTATGTCGCGATGCTCGCCTTGGGCTTGGTGTTTTGAAGGCAATCACGTTACTCGAAGGTGCCTCTCTCGCTACATTGGTGTTTGCATAACGCAACATGGGTGTGAGATCCCGTTGCCGATATATTTGAATTGTTTCTTCTGATCGAATTGCGGTTAGGCTGTGCCGCAATCCGATGATGATAGAGAAAAACAATTCCACAATTCGACGGGCGGGGCCTTTGATGGGCCTTCAAAATATTGTTCGATTCCTCCTCCCGGGTGAGGAGCATTTCTATGACTATCTCGAGCACCAGGCTGGGTTCGCCCGCAAGGGGGCCGCCGCGATGGTATCTTTTTTCGATAATGGCACGGCCGCCGCCGAAGCGGTCGCTGCGGTACAGGACTGCGAGCACGCCGGCGATGAAGTTGTCCACGCGATGGAGGAGGCGCTCGCGAAGACGTTCGTGACGCCGATCGATCGCGAAGATCTCCAGAAGCTGTCTTCGGAGCTCGACACCATTTTGGATCTCGCAAACGACGCCATTCGCGCGTGCGTCATGCTCGGTGTCGACAGGCCCACCGAACCCATGTCGAAACTCATTCACATTCTCGTGCGCTGCACCGAGAAACTCGATGATGCCATGCCGAAACTCCGTAAGCACCAATACGGAGACCTGGTCGAGGTTGCGCGCGAACTCCGCAAGATAGAAAGAGAAGCTGACGTCGTTTACCGCGACGCGGTCTCGAAGCTTTTCAAAGATCCGTCGATTGACGCGAAGGTCATCATCCGCGAAAAGACCGTGCTCGAGGATCTCGAAAACGCGATTGACCAGTGCGACTCAATTGCCGACATCCTCGCACACCTGGCCATCAAAAATGGTTAGCTTGCTCGTGCTCGTTGTCATGACGGCCATCGTGTTCGATTACATCAATGGCTTTCACGATGCTGCAAACGCGATTGCCACGGTTGTCTCCACCGGCGTATTGCCCATTCGTACCGCGGTCATCGTCGCTGGAGTATTGAATTTCGTGGGTGCCGTGACGGGCACCGCGGTCGCGAAGACCATCGCGTCGGGCTTCGCCGATCCGGCCGTTGTCACGCAGACCGTGGTGCTCGCGGCGCTCCTCAGCGCGTGCGCCTGGAACCTGGTGACGGGATCGTTCGGGATTCCATCGAGCTCGTCGCACGCGCTGATCGGCGGTCTTGCCGGGGCGGTCGTCGCGAAGGCAGGTGTGGGCGCGTTCGATTGGATGGCGCTTTTTGGAAAAGTGCTCGTGCCGCTGGTTGCGTCGCCGGCGATCGGTTTCTTCGTTGCATTCTTGGTGATGATCGCGCTGCTTCGAATGTCGCTGCGGTTGCGCCTTGGAACCGTGAAGCGGGTCTCGCAGCGTCTTCAGCTCTTATCCGCGTGCTCCATGGCATTCGCACACGGCTCGAACGACGCGCAAAAGTCGATGGGTATCATTACTCTCGCCCTCGTCGCCTTCGTGAAAGCAGGTCACGGCGATCTGCCCGTCTGGATTTTGCCGAAGAACGACAGCGTGCCCCTCTGGGTCATCGTCGTGTGTGCGCTTGCGATCGGGGTCGGGACGATGGCGGGCGGCAAGAAGACCATCAAGATGATGGGAACGAAGATCATCCACATCACGCCGCTCCAAGGGTTCGCCGCGGAGACGGCAGGAGCTGTGACGATCCTCGGTGCGAGCCACTTCGGCTTGCCGATCTCAACGACCCACTGCATCAACGCATGCATCATGGGCGTTGGCGCAAGCAAGCGCGTGAGCGCCGTGCGCTGGGGTGTTGCCGGCAACATCGTCACGGCGTGGGTACTCACGATTCCACTGAGCGCCGTGATGGCTTATGTCGTGATGTTCGCCCTCGACAAGATATTCTAAACCGCTTTCAAGTTGAGTCGAGGCGATTGGAGGTCTTGGCGTCGAACCAGAGGACGTGTGATTCGTCGATGTCGAGCCACACGCGACTGCCCGATCGCGCGGTGAAGTCGGCTGGAGCGCGCGCCACGATGCGCGCCGCGCCAACGTCGACCGTCACCCAGGTCTCGCCGCCCATGGGCTCGATGACGTAGACGCGGCCTTCGGGTGCGCGGGGATTCGTTGGTGATTGTAGGATGCATATATTCTCGGGACGGATGGCGGCGAGCACGGGCCCGAATGCTCCGTTCATGAGTCCGAGCGTCTCGGGCGCGGCAACGTTGATCTGCGGCGAGCCGAGGAACTTTGCGACGAAGAGATTTTTCGGATGGCTGTAGATCTCACGCGGTGGCGCGATCTGCTCGATGACTCCCGCGTTCAAAACCACGACGCGATCGGAGAGCGTCATGGCTTCGGCCTGATCGTGCGTGACGTAGATGAACGTCGCGTCGAGATCTTCATGGAGCTTCTTCAGTTCGCCGCGCATTTTCGTGCGAAGCGCAGCGTCGAGGTTCGATAGCGGTTCGTCGAGGAGACAGAGCCGCGGTCGTCGCACCAGGGCACGGCCGAGGGCGACGCGCTGCCTCTGGCCGCCCGAGAGCTCCTTCGGTTTTCGCTCGAGCAGCGCGCCGATGCCGAGGCGGTCGGCGGTTTCGATGACGCGTGCACGGATCTCGCGCGCGCCGAGCCGCGCGACTTCGAGCGGGAACGCGAGGTTCTTTCGCACGCTCATGTGCGGGTAGAGCGCGTAGCTCTGAAAGACCAGAGCGACGCCGCGATCCTTCGGCGACTCGCTGGTGACGTTGGTGTCGTCGATCCACACGAAACCTTCCGTGGGCTCTTCGAGACCGGCGATGATGTTCATCAGCGTGGACTTGCCGGAGCCGCTCGGTCCCACGAAGGTCACGAACTCGCCGTGCGCGATGGTCAGATCGATGCCCGCGACCACCGGAGTGCCGCGGAAGACTTTTCGGAGTCTCTCGAGCCGTACGGACGCCAACGTTTCATCCCTTCACGGAGCCGGCGGTGAGGGCGCTCACGATCTTGCGCTGGAAGATGATGGCGACGATGACGAGCGGCAAGGTTGCGAGAGTGCTTGCGGCGGCGATCTCTCCCCACGGCTCGGTGTGCTCGCCCGCGAAGAGGCTTATGGCAACCGGAATGGTTCGTTTGTCGGGCGACGAGAGGAACGTGAGCGCGTAGAGAAACTCGTTGTACGCAAAGATGAACGTGAGGATGGCGGCGGTGGCGATGCCGGGCATTGCGAGCGGCAAGAGGACTTTGCGGAATGCCGAGAACATCGAACATCCGTCGACGCGCGCAGCGAGATAGAGCTCGCTCGGGATGTCTTGGAAGAAGCCGGTCAAGATCCAGAGCGCGAGCGGCAGCGCGAACGTCGTGTACGGGATCGTGAGCCCGGGGAGAGTGTCGAGCAGTCCAACTCGGCGCAGCGCAAGGTAGAGCGGCGACACGGTGGCAATGGGCGGGAACATGGAGATGGCGAGGGTTGCGCCGAGCAGAACGCTTTTGCCGCGAACGCGCAGCTTTGCAATCGCGAATGCGGCGGGTGCGGCAATGGCGAGCGACGCGAGCGTGACGGCCGAAGCAACGACCAAGCTGTTTCGCACGATGTGCGCGAACGGCTGCTCGTGAACGGCGCTTTTGTAATGATCGAGGGTGAGCGCGCCCGGCAGGCCGGGGTGTGAGAGATCACTGTCGTGCGTGAGCGACGTTATGGCCTGCAGACCGAAGGGACCGATGCAGAAGCTCGCCCCAGCGATGACGGCGAGCACGAGTCCGGCGCGCGATCGAGATGTCATATGCGGATGTTCCTCGTCGGCATACCGAGTAAACGTATGTAGATTGCACTTATCGCCATGACGCATAGAAATGTGACGACGGCGAGGGTGGAGCCGTATCCGAAGTCGCCGGCGCGCATGAGCATCTTGTATGCGTAGATGGAGAGCGTCTCGGTGGTGTTCGCGGGTCCGCCTCCCGTGAGCACGTAGACGGCGTCGAACACGCGGAATGCGTCGAGCGTGCGGAAGACCAAGACGACCACGATGGTCGGCCGCAAGAGCGGCAACGTGATGGAGAAGAAGATGCGCAGAGGCGACGCGCCGTCGACGATGGCGGCCTTGTAGAGATCGACGGGGATCGTCTCGAGACCGGCGAGCAAGAGCAGCGCGACGAACGGCGCCGTCTTCCACACGTCGACGAGGATGGCCGCGTGCATGGCGTAGCCCGGCATGCCCAACCAGTTCATTTCCGAACCTGGAAGAAGACGCGAAACGAGGCCGTATTCAGGATTCCATATCCAGGCCCACATCTTTGCAGAGACGACTGTGGGGATGGCCCACGGGATGAGGATCGCGACTCGAAAAAACTTTTGACCGCGAAAGGACGTGTGGAGGAGCAACGCGAAGCCGAGGCCGAGCAGAAGCTCGATCGTCACGGCGACCAAGACGAAGTACGCGGTGTTACCGAGCGCGGTCCAGAAACGCGGATCGTGGATGAGGAACGCGTAGTTCGACAGACCCACGAAATGGTCTTCGTGGAAGACGACGATCACGCGCCGCAGACTGATCCACACCGCCGGGATCATGGGATAGACCGCGACGGCCGCGATCACGATCACCGCCGGCAGGACGAAGAAGTAGCATCGCGTGTCTTCGCTTCGCGCGCGCGTCATTGCGTGATCCTGTCGATGGCCATCTGTGCGCGCCCGAAGGCAACGGGCGTTGTCCGGATCCCCGTGACGATGGCGGAGAACTCGCTCTCCATCACGTCGCTGATCATGTTGTAGTAAGCCGTGACGGGGCGCGGACGGGCGCGCACGACGACCGGCTCGAGGCTCGCGATGAACGGAGCTTGGGTCTTCAAGCGCTCGTCTTCGTAAGCTGCTTTTCTTGGCGGAGGCTGGCCGTTCGCGATGGCGAAGGCGATGTTGGCGTCGAGCGACGTCAAGGTCCGTACGAGATCGATGGACGCGGCAAGGTGCGATTCGGGCGCGGCCGCGTTGATCACGAGCTCTCCGCCGCCGAGCGCGCTGAAGCCGGGGTCGCCCGTGATCGTGGGCAACGGAGCAACGCCGACCTTGCCTCGCACGGGTGACTCCTCCTTCTGCATCTCCGTCCATGCGTACGGCCAGTTGCGCATGAAGACCGCGCGACCTTGCTCGAAGACGCGACGCGATTCTTCCTCCATGGCGCTCGTGACGGACGCCGGACTCGTGCCGTGCACGATGAGGCCGCGCAGAAAGTCGAGCCCCGCACGCGCCTCGGGGGTGTCGAGCGTGACGCGGTCGCCCTGCGTGGTCACGCCGCCGTGGCCCCAGATCGACTCGAAGCCATTGCAGATGAGGCCCTCGTACTGACGCGCCTGCCAGACGTATCCGGACAGCGACGGATCCTTGTACTTTGCAGTTTTCGCAAAGGCCTCGAGCTCGTCGTACGTGCGCGGGGGCTGCGGCACGAGATCGGTGCGGTAGTAGAGAAGCCCTACGTCGATGTACAGGGGCACGGCGAAGGTGCGGCCATCCGCGATGACGGCGTCCGCCGCGCCTTCGATGAAATCGCGTTTGATGTCGGCGGGTGGAAATTCGCTCGACAGATCGCGCAGGAAGCCCGCACGCGAGAACTCGTGGATCCAGATGATGTCTGCCACGAAGACGTCGATGTCGCGGCTCCGAGCGGCGAGCGCGGTGAAATAGTACTGATGCGTGATGTCGGCGACGTTCGGCAGCACCTCGGTCGTCAGTTCGACCTCGGGATGCGCGCGCCTGAAGTCCGCGAGTCGCTCGCGAAACACCGAAGCATTGCCGACCAGCGGCCGGTGCTTGAAGACGATATGAATCTTGCCGGCATCGTCGGAGCCGGATGCACGCGTGCACCCTTGCTCTATCACCCCAACGGCGATGAAGACGAGAAGGGCACTCGCGACTGGGCGTGTCTGTGAACCGTCGCGAGCGACACGAGGTCGAGGCTTTTTTCGAGGAGCGCGCGGAGCGTACTTGACGGCGAGCGAAGCGAGCCACGCGTGGAGTGGGGACCCCGAAAAACCACGCTTTTTCGGGGCGGGGCGGCGCGTGCCGCCCCGAGATGAAAAGACGAGCACGCACCGCAGGAAAAAACGAAGAGATCGTGGCGCGCAGCAGGTTCGCAGATACGCCCCCTTCATCGTGCGCGTGCAATGTAGAGATGGCGCGTGGCCCTCGCGAGTGGTCTCGCCGTCGCTGCGACCGACTACTTCTTCTTATGTGTGTCTGGCTCGGTGAGCTTGCCTGTCGCGAGATCGAGCAAGCCGACGTCCCAGCGATCGCCCGCGTGGCGATGGGTTGGATCGCACGTTTCTGCGGTTCGGGCACCGCCGGTGAACACTTGAACGCAAACGCGCGGTCCTTGCTCGACGCGCTCAGTTGCGGCCCCAACCGCCATGGCTTCGCCTACGGCTACGCCATGGCCGCCTTCCCCTTGTCACGTGCTCGTCAGGCGCGAAGCGCGCCTTCCTGCGCACGAACGGGGAAGGCTCGTAGGTGTTGCCTCGTGGCAAGATCGAGACCGCAGATCTCGCGTAGGTTGGGGTGAGCTTGCGAACCCCAACATGGACTCGAAGACTTTCATGGTGGGCCCGCGGCCCTGTGTTCGCTCTTTGCGATGCTGCCTTCCGATTCGTGCGGTAGCGTGCGTGCAATTGTACTCTAGATGATAGTACAATTCTTGCGCCCTACTTCGGCTCGGTGAGCTTGCCTGTCGCGAGATCGAGCAAGCCGACCTCCCAGCGATCGCCCGCGTGGCGATGGGTTGGATCGCACGTTTCTGCGGTTCGGGCACCGCCGGTGAACACTTGAACGCAAACGCGCGGCCCCTGTTCGACGCGCTCATCAACATACGCCACGCTGAGCGACAGCGATTTACGGGCAGGCGCGATCTTCATATTCGTGTAACCTGCACGCATACGGACCTCGCACAAATCGGTCACGGGTGAGTCCGTCGAGCACTCGCGTCCGCGCGGGCCTGGTTCTTTTGCGTGAAGCTTCGCGCGCGGGAACGTTGCGGGATCGTCGCTCGCGTCGAAGTTCGACCACGCGAGCTCTACATAGATGTCCTTGGTCGTCGGAGGCAGTGCATCGATCTGTGCGGTGCCGACGCCGCGCCTCCCCGACTCGTCGACGGCCTCTGCGCGTACGACGTACGTGCCGAAAACGTCGATCGGAAAGGTTGCGCGGCTCGTGCCCGTCGTGAACGAGAGTTTGGTGGCCGAGCCGCCAGGCAGTGCGCTGAGCGAGAGCATCTCGTCGGTGAGCGCGAAGCGACCATGTGCACGCGCGCGGAGCGTGCATTCGACTGTGTCGCCAGGGCGCGCGCCGATCTTGGCGGACCACGCATTGGTCTGCGCGAGACGACACGTCACGGCCGCCGATGGCGGCTCTCCGCACGACTCCGCCTGCACGCTCTCGACGTGGAACTTCACGGGCTTGTCCACGCGCGGCACGACGATCGCCTCGAACGGTGCACCTTCGTCAGCCGTCGCACAGTTTGTACCGGGCGCCGTCTCACGCACCCACACGTGGACGAAGTCGCTTGTTTCGGTCACGTTGGTGATGCGCACCTGCGCCATGGTCTTCTCGCTCGCGACCGCCATGAGGAGCATCGACGTGCGCGTATTGAGTGTGCTCGGAAAAGGCTCTGACGCATCGCTTGGCCATGCGCTCCGCCAATCCTCGGCGTTGCGGACGACGTAGTAGCCGGCAAGAAGGCCGCGATAGGCCTCTTGCGCATTGCGACGGATGCCCAGCGAGTCACCCTTGAGAGCTGCGGCGTCGCTCGCACTCGTAGGAACGACGGTGACCGCGGGCGCTGGCGTGCATCCCATCCCTTGCCCCCCTAGCCCGAAGAAGAGAACGAGAACGACATGCCATGGCGACCGCGTGTGATACACGGCTCCCGTGATCACAGACCGACTTACCGCGCGCATCCTTGGTCTTTTGCTCATTGTGCTGCCGCTCATCATCGACGTCTCGTGCATCGTCTTCGTCAGGTCCGAACACCGACTGAGGCTCGGCTTCGTGATGCTCATCCTTGCGCCGTCGGTGCCCTTCCTTGTTGGTGGCATTCTGCTTCTTCGGCGCGCTGCCCGTATGAATGGATGATCGGTACTTTAGTTCTCCTCCGGAAACTGCTGCGCGCCGCAAATCGTGGGTTCGGCCTCCCTCAAAATACTCCGAGTATTCCTCGGTCGGCCTCGCTAGCTTTGCGTCGCTCGCGACGTTTCCGGATGGGAACTATCTGGAAGCGACGTAGAGGGCCGGATCTGGGCTGTCACTCGTGTAACTGGTGAAATACAGTCTGCAATTGTCGTCGGAAAGCCAGCCGGGATCTTCTTCTATGCTACTGGGCAATCGTTCGCGAATGCCAATGACCGAATCGGGCGTGCCGAACTGATCATTGACCGTGGCTCGCGACATCACGAAGATATGGAAAGGGGAGTCGATGTCGGACGTTTGCTGATATGGATAAGTCGATGAGAAATACATGATCAACCCGTCGCGACTGAGAACGGGGACTCCATCGGAGACTTGATTCGTTGCGTCGTGGTACGCCGGAATCGCGACTGCCGCGGGAAAGTGGCCATTCGTATCTGCCACGGAGCGGAAAATTCGCGATTGGCTGCTGTGCCAACTGAAGAAGAAAAGCTCGCCCCCGCTCGTCAAGAATGGGTGAGAATCGTACCAACGATACTCTGTGTTCGCTTCCGAGTAGATCGCATTTGGCTCCACCGTATAGGCAGTCCCATTGCGTTGTGCGCGAAAAATTTTGGAACAACCACCGTCGGGATCGGTCGTCGTGTCGGGACGATCCGATGCGAAAACGAGCGTGTCGCCAAGCAAAGAAAGCTGACCCTCGCTGTCGGACCAGGCTGCGTTATAGAGCCCGTCAACAAGCTGTGGAAGGCCAAAATCGTCGCTCGTTGACGTGCGGGTGGCCATGTAGAGGTGGGGGAGGTTGGTCGAATCCTTCATCCAAAAAGTGATCGTCTTTTCATCGGACGTAAGCGAAGGATCTCCGGCGGCGTAACTGCCCAATACCCGCTTGACTTGCTGAAACGGCGTTGAGATATCGCACGTCTTTATTCGTGGGTCCGGATCCTTACCAACGCAGGCGAATGAGATCCCGCCTGCCATGCCCGCCGCCAAAAACACAACGCCTACTCCAGTGATTCGTGAGATTCGGTTTGGCGTTCGGCCGTCAAGATCTTTTTCGTTCTTCATGGTCCATCGTTCCTTGTGCCAGCTCTGCTAGACAATAAGAGAGCGTGTGGGCACCGCCAGAGTTGTCTCCGCGTGCTCGACAATCCCAATGATACTTAGAATGAGGTCTCCGCGGATCGTCGTGAACTCTTCGAACGAGCGCGTCTCAACGAGCGCAATCACGTCGATATCGAACGACGATTCCGCGATACCCGTGAAGTAGACCAACACGTCTTGCTTGTAGATCCTGGGGTGCGCCTTGAGCATCGCTCTGATCTCGTCGACGACGTCGTGGATCGTTTTCGTTGGCGTGCTCCGCGCGAGCTGCACTTTCGTTGAGAAGCGGATGCGGTCGCGAGGTCCGAGCGACTCGATGCGCATGTCGGCGAGCTTGCCGTTCGGGATCACGACGAGCGTGCGGTCGGCTGTTCGAACGCGCGTCGAGCGGAGTCCGATGTTCTCCACGGTGCCCTCCACCGTGTCGAACCGGATGGTCTCGCCGACGGTGAATGGTTGATCGGCGAGGATGGAGAGCGATCCGAAAAGGTTCTCGACCGTCTTCTGCGCTGCAAGAGCGAGCGCCACGCCGCCGAGACCGAGACCCGCGACGATGCTCGTGACGGGATAGCCGAGCTCCGACAGAGCGACCATCGCCGCGAGCACGGCGACCATGACCTTGCCGAGCTTCACGCCGACGGACGTGAACGAACGCACGGTGGGACGCGACTGCGCCCACGGCGCGCGCGTCATCTCCGCGCCCGCGAACCTCACGAGCAAGAGCAGCGCCCAGAAGAATGCGAGGTAGCCGAGCGCTCGTAGCAGGCGCGCGAGCGTGTCCTCCGCGAGCAGCGTGAGCGCGAAATAAGGAACAGTAACCCAGAAGAGAGCAAGCGCGAGACCCATCGTGACGGGCCGCCGAAGAGCGTGCACGAGCGCTCGGCTCCACTTCCATTTTGCCGAAAGGCGGAGCACGACGAGCCCGCCGATCCATGCGAGCGCGCGCCCGACGCCAAGGCACAGGAGCGCGAGTGCGGGCAGCGCAATCCATTGCCAGTAGTAGAGCGCGTACCATCCGCGCTCGAGCAGGGGAGCGGCGAGGCGATCGCGCAGCCAGCGCGCTTTGAGTGTCGCGTAAAGGCTGTCGATGTTCTGGACTGTCGATCTCGCGAACACCCAACGAGGTTCGTCGTCGACCGAACGCGGATCGCGCCGGATGAGACGGATCGCGACCGTGCGTTCTTTGTCGTCTTTGAGTGTTCCGAGCTCCTCGGTGTCCGCCGAAAGGTTGTCGTTCTTGTTGCCGTCGGAGGACGGCGAGAGCCGATCGGGATCGATCCAGAGCCGTTCACTCAACACGTCGTGAAGCTTGCGTGCGAGCTCGGCGCCTCGCGCTTCCATTCCGCGTGGCACGGCGAGATAGCGAGCAGCGTCGCCGTAACGTCCGCGATCGCACAAATCGAGAAACGCGCGATAGTTCGCGCGCGGCGAATCGGGCGCTTCGTCGTCGGGCGCGCTTTTGTCGAGAGAAGCTCCGGGTATTGCGGTCGATCCCGTTGCGACCGGTACGGATGGCACGTGCGCGTGCGCGACGTGCCATCCGAACGCTGCTGGGAGCGCGCATGAAAGAACGAACGACAGAGCCGTTGCGAATGCGCGGAGGCCTCGCAAGGCACTCGTGCGGCGGAGACGAGTTCTACTTAAGCGTGCACTGTACATACGGTGTGAATGCTTGCGACGGCGACGCGTTGAAGGTGAGGACGCTCACGGACTGACCCGCAGGCACGTCGGCGGTTTGCGGTTGCGGGTTCACGTTGGTCGACACCGTGCACGCGGCGTCGCGCGAACATTGGTTCGCGAGCGTGACGATGTGATTGTACCCGTAAGGCACCCACCGAGCCTCGGCCCGTACCTGGATGCATGCGGGAGTGGGCGGCGGAGGCGCGCCCGCGTCGGACGCTTTCGCGTCGGCAGCGAAGATCAGCACACCGAAGAGAGCTGCGATGCGAGTGAGAGCGAGTTCGCCAGCCTGCTGCGCGAAATCGATGCGTCGGTTGGGCGCTGCGGTGCCTGCGCACGTACGAAAAGTACGCTTGCGCGGGCTCCTCGCGCTCCGCCCTAGCCTCGATTCGCTCGCGACGGCTGTCGAACTCGCTCTGAGGTGATTCATCGCTCGAGTGTCCTTTCACATGACGAGCACGGCCGAGCCGTCCACGTGGCCTTCGCGCAGCCGCTCGAGCGCCGCGTTCGCGTCCGCGAGCGGATGCGTTTCGAAATGCGTGCGAATGGGGATTGTGCGAGCGAGATCGACGAGCGCCGCAGCGTCCATACGCGTGTAATTTGCAACACTCACCAAGTTTCGCTCGCGCCAGAGCATGTCGTACGAGAACGTCGGGATCCGATCGAGATGGATGGCATTGATGGCAACGGTGCCGCCGGGGGCCGTGTGCCCGAGTGCGGCGATGACGACGTCGCCCGCCGGTGCGAACGTGATAGCAGCATCGAGCGGTTCGGGCGGCGCCTCGTCATAGCGCCCCGTCCATTCGGCGCCCATCGCGTGTGCGCGCTCGCGTTCGCGAGCCGAGCGCGTAGCCACGAAGATGCGGCAGCCCCAGTGACGAGCCACCTGCATCGTGATGAGCGCAGAGGCGCCGAAGCCGTAGAGACCGAGTCGCCCGCCCGGCCGGATCCCCGAACGAACGAGCGAGCGATAGCCGATGACGCCGCCGCAGAGCAGCGGCGCCGCGTCGAGATCGCTGAAGCCGTCGGGCAGCCGAAATGCAAAATCCGCGTGAACGCGTGCGTGCGTGGCGTAGCCGCCGTCTTCGTCCCAGCCCGTGAAGTGTGCGCGTTCGCAGAGGTTCTCATGGCCGCTCGCACAATACGTGCAGACTCCACACGTCCACGCGAGCCAACCTACGCCTGCGCGATCGCCCAATGACCAGCCCGTCACGCCGCGACCGATGGCCGTCACGCGACCGACGATCTGATGCCCCGGCACGATGGGCAGCCGTCGCGCCGCGAGATCGCCGTCGACGATTTGGAGATCGGTTCGGCAGACGCCGCACGCGCTGACGGCAAGCATGATCTCGCCGTCTTTGGGTGAATCGTCCTCGGCCTGCTCCAGTTTCAAGAGGCCCGGTGCGGTGAGCAGCATCTTCTTCATTTAAGTGGACCCCACCGCGCGTCTCGCTTCGCTCCCCGCGCTTGCTCCCCTTGGCCTCGTGCTCGTCGGGCGCGCTGCGCGCCCTCCTGCGCGCGGGCAGGGGAGCGCGTTGTGCCGAGGCTGCCGGCGTCGTGTCGCATCGCCAGCACCGGAACCATGAGCCGTGCGCCCTTTGCGGCAAGTGGGTCGGACCCTCTACGCGGAGTCGTCATGAATTCTCCGGGCTATGCCTAGCCAGATCGTGACGCCCGCGACGTCGGCGAGAAAATCCCAAATGCTCGATGTGCGGGTGGAACTCCAACGTTGCATCCACTCGTCGATGGCGCAAGGCACGAGCACGAGCACGGATGCGAGCGGAAGGCGTACGCGCCCTACGTGCAGATTGCATCGACCGAGTGCGCCGTCGAGACAGAACGCGAGCGCTCCGGCGAGCGTGAAGTGAAAAACCTTGTCGAGCCCTTGCCACACCTCGAGGATGGCAAGCCCTTCGCTGTAAGCGATCCAGCTTAGACCGAGCGCGATGAAAACGACTAAGACGAACGCAAGTCGGTATGCGCGCACGCTCTTCGGATCTGACGCGCCCGGTTCCACCAACGCCATGGACAAGGTTTCAATATACATGCGTACGGACATCGTGGTCGCAGGTGTTGTCATTGAAGACGGCAAAGTGTTGCTCTCGCGGCGTAAGGAAGGATCGCACCTCGCAGGGCTCTGGGAGTTTCCGGGCGGCAAGGTAGAGAGCGGTGAAGATCCGCGCGCGGCCCTCGTTCGCGAGCTCGAAGAGGAGCTCGGCATCACTGCCGTGGTTGGCGAGATCCTCGACGTGACGTTTCACCGCTACGACGACGCGGACAAAGCCGTGTTGCTTCTGTTCTTTGAAGCGATACGCGAACCGGGATCGAGAGAGCCGCGCGCGCTCGATGTCGCGGAGGTTGGTTTCTTCGCGGCAGGCGCACTCGATCCGGCGATGTTTCCACCGGCCGATGTCGGCGTTCTCGCGAAGGTGAAGTTACGCTTGAATGCGCCGTAGGGAATCGTGCTTTCGCCAGAGCGCGTGCTCGACCAGCGTGAGTATCGCTGCAAGAAACAAGGCAACGGACGAGAACTCGAGCGCCAGTGCAAACGAATGGGTGCCTTGTAAGATCAGGGCGGCAGCATAGGGTCCCACCATCTGTCCGAGCGCGTAACTCGCGGTGAGCCAGGCGATGAGCGATGTCTCGCGATAACGACTCTTGGCCTCATGCATCGTGACCATCACGATGACCATGAAAGTGCCGCCAACCAGGATTGCACTCACCATCAAGGAATGGACGCCGGCCCTGAGTTCTGGTGCGATGACACCGATGGCCTGCAGCAAGTAGGATCCAGCAAGCAGTCGCGTATTGTGATGCCCGGGCAACAAACCAAGCCCGATTGCACCCAAGGCAGCTGCAAGGCCGAGGAGTGGCCACAACGCTGCGCCGACCGATCCGATACCGAGGCGCTCCCGCACCACGAGGGGCAGGAACGTTGCAATGGTTATATAACCATACCCGGCCAGCCCATAAGCAACGATCAGCAAGGCCTTTGGCAAGCGAAGCTGCACCCCATCCCGTTCGGTTGTTCTCCCTTCCGCACTGCTGCGAGGTAAGCCATCCCGCGTCCGGCTGGCAACAAAGACCCCGCCACCACAAGATAGCAGGCCGAGCGCCACCCAAATGGTATCGGGATGCCAATGAATGGCATCCAGCCCTGAGACGAGCAAGCCGGAAGCGGCAATGCCAACTCCAGGGCCGGCAAAGACGAAGCCACGCCAGGCATTCGCGTGGATCGCGGTGAGACGAGCAAGGCTCCAGTGGGTGAGCCCTATCAGGCTCCACGCACTTGCAACACCGGCGATGGCTCGAAGTGCCACCCATAGCATGAGGTTCCGGGTGAGACCCATGGCCATGACACTCATGCTGCAGAGGCCAAGGCCTGCGACCAGGAGCACCCAGTGCCGCGTTCGCACCGTGGCTCCTGTCAGCGCACCAACCAGATAGGCAGCAAGGTTGATGCTGGCCATCAGTGCACCAGACCGGATGGAGACCTGCCCGTGCTCGAGCATCAAGGGCAGCATGGGCGTGAACGCAAATCGTCCGACACCCATGGCGATCGCAAGGCCGAGCATGCCGGTCGCCCCAATGCGGATCCCTTCCCATGGACTGCTTGCCGCACGCTGCTCTTGCAGTACCGTCACGTCCGTCCAAGTAACGTCTTTTTCTGTTGAAGAAAAGTGAATAGAATTGAATAATCGTTCACGAAAAAGAAATTTAGACGGCCGCACCATGAATTTCGACGAACTACGTATGTTCTGTGCCGTCGTGGACACCGGCAGTGTGACCGCAGCAGCCGCCCGTTTGCGCTGTGTTCCCTCCAACGTCACCACGCGCATCCACAACCTGGAAACCGCGCTGGGCACGGAGCTCTTCACTCGCCAGCGGCGACGCCTTCAAGTTTCCGCAGCGGGTGAACGCTTGCTCCCTTATGCGCGAAAAATTCTGGCGCTCAACGAGGAAGCGATGGGAGTCCTCTCTCCTGAAGCTCCGGCTGGTGCACTGCGCCTTGGTTCCATGGAGGCGACCGCGGCAAGCCGATTGCCGCCCATTCTGGGACGATTCCACCGAAGCTGGCCGCGGGTTCGCCTGTCACTCAAGACGGGGACAACGGGTGATCTGATTCGGACTCTGCGGGAAGGGGTGTACGACGCTGTTTTCGTCGATCTCACGCGAGAAGAACTCCATGCAGCCAAAGATCTCGCGAGTCAGAAGGCATTCGAGGAAGAGTTGCTCATGGTGGCGCCCGGGCGAATTGATTGGAAAATCAATGGACCGGCGGATCTGCGCGACATGCCGATCATCGTTTTCGGCCCTGGTTGCTCGTATCGGCGGCGGCTCGTCCGCTGGTACGTCGAACATGGCGCGCCACTCCCGAATATCATCGAGATGAATTCATATCATGGAATTCTTGCCTGCGTTGCAGCAGGTACGGGGATATCACTGGTTCCCACCTCGATTGCATCCATCTGCATGACGGACGATCTCACATTGGTAAAAATTCGGGAGAATCAAGTGGAGACTCGTATGGTATGGAAACGCGCCGCAGCGAATGCGTGGCTCGGCGAACTTCGAGCCTTGTTGCGCCAATAAATGTTTCGATCTTAGAGCGTGTAGGGCAGCCGTTGCGAGCGAATCGAGGCTAGGGCGGAGCGCGAGGAGCCCGCGCAAGCGTACTTGTCGTACGTGCGCAGGCACCGCAGCGCCCAACCGACGAATCGATTCGCGCAGCAGGCTGGCGAACTCGCTCTTACAACGCGCCAGTGATGGCGTTGGCGACGGCTTCCGCGGCCGCTTTCGCAAGCAAGATCCCGTTACGGTGATGGCCCGTGGCGATAAAAAGTCCGGGAAGGGGAGTCGTACCGACGAGAGGCACACCCGGCTCGCCTGTGCGCGTGACGACGAGCGGGCGGAAGTTGCACCACGACGAGACGAGCGCAGCTTCGCCGAGACGAGGTGCAATGGAGAGCGTGTTCGCGAGCACTTTGTGGATTCCGGCGGCCGTGATCTCACGGCAGTGTCCCACGCTCTCCATGGTGGCGCCGCACACGACGCGCCCGTCGCCGCGAGGCACGACGTACGCGTGATCGGAGAAGACGATGCTGCGGAGGCGCGGAGATCGCTCTTCGAGCATGACGATTTGACCGCGCACGGGACGGACGCGCGGCAACTGTTCCGGAATGCCTGGCACGAGCGACGACCAGCTCCCGGCGGCGAGCACCACGGCGTCGGCGCGGAGAACTTCGCGCGCGCCATCGCCGCTCACGATGGAGACGCCGGCGCACCGGCCGCCCTCGGAGAGGAGCGTGGAGACGGTGGTGCCCGTTCGCATCACGATGCCTGCCTGCGCGGTCGCGGCCGCGAGCGCGCGCACCAGGCGAGGGGGCTCGACTTGTGCTTCGTCCGGAAAATACGCGGCGCCGAGGATGTCGTCGGCAAGCTCCTTCTCGACACGCCGCGCGCCCGCCCCGTCGAGCCACTCGGCCGCGAGGCCGTGCGCGCGTTGTGCCTCGACCTTGCGCCGTGCCTCCGCCGCGAGCGCCTCTTCACGATAGATGCAGAGTGCACCAGTTTGGTGATGGCCAATGTCGATGCCGGTCTTGTCGCGCAGCGCCCAGGCCCACGCGCCGTAGGCGTTGCGCGCGGCGACGAAGCCATCGAGCTCGGCGTCGTCGCGCGATTCGATCTGTGCTGCGAGCATGCCGGCAGCGGCGCTGGATGCTTCGGCGCCGGGCACGGAGCGCTCGACGACGATGATCTCTTTGACACCTTTTTGTGCGAGCTCGAGAGCGGTTGCAGAGCCCATCACGCCTGCGCCAACAATGACGATTCTCATCGCGCGCTCGGATACACCTTCGTTTGCTGGATGACTAGGGTCGACGCCCGCCGATGATGCTATCGGGAAGTCATGGCAGGCTCATTCGACGTCATCGTCATCGGCGGCGGTCCCGCGGGGGCTGTCTGCGCGGCGCGTCTCGCTCAGAAGGGAAGACGCGTGCTCGTCCTCGAGAAGGAACACTTCCCGCGCTTCCGCCTCGGCGAGTCACTCCTTGCGTACTCGCTCCCGATCTTTGCCGAGATCGGCGTGCTCGATGCCTTGCGTAGAGAGTTCATAGTGAAGCGTGGCGCGCGCTTTCACGACGACGTGTGCGACCGAAAAGGTCGCTTCGCATTTGCAGACGGATGGCGCTCGGATCCAAGCCATTCCTTCCAGGTGCCGCGCGACGCCTTCGATGTCATCTTGCTCGACTGTGCCAAGGCCCACGGCGCCGAGGTGCGTCAGGGCGTGACCGTCACGCGCATCGTCCGTGAGGCGGGGCGCACGGTCGGCGTCGAGATGATCACGGACGACGGCGTCAAAGAATCAGCCGCGGCGCGCTTCATCGTCGACGCCACCGGACGTCATGCGATGACGGCGCACTCCATGCGCATGACGTCGCGCATCGAGGGACTCGATCAAACTGCGTTCTACATGCATTTTCGCGGTGTGCCCCGCCCGTCTGGAGAGACCGAGGGCGACATCGATATCGTGATCTTCCGCGAAGGGGAGCGCGCCCGGCCGAACTGGTTCTGGTTCATTCCTTTCATGGACGGGCGCACGAGCGTTGGCGCGGTCGTTTCGGGCTCGTGGATCAAAGATCGCCGCACACGTTTTGGAGCCCGAGTTGGCGACGCCGACGGCCTCTTCGCGCAGGCCGTCACCGAGTCCCGAACGGCAGGCGAGATGCTCTCGGGGGCGACGCGCCTCTGGTCGAAATGCGAAGCTGTTGCAGACTACAGCTATCAGGTGCGCGATCTCTGGGGTGAAGGTTGGGTCGTCCTCGGCGACGCCGGAGGTTTCATGGATCCCGTCTTCTCGGCGGGCGCTCACGTTGCCATGGTGGGCGCCATGACGGCGGCCGATGCGATGGTGAAGGTGCTCGACACGAACGCGGACGAGGCGGAAACGTTTGCTGCGTGGGACAACGATCTTCGCGCAGGGGCGGAGATGTTTCTCCTTGCGATCAAGGCGTTCTACGCGGGACCCTTGGTCGATCTGCTCTTCGCCGATGCCAAACACAACGCGCTTCGCCGATCCATCACCTCGCTCCTCGCCGGTGACGTCTTCAACGACAGCGTGTGGCTGCGCGACGCCCGCCTCCGCTTGCGGGATATGATTTACGCCGTGCGTTGAATGCTCTCGCGCACGAATCGTTCACGTCGCCGTCGCCGTCAAAGACCACGACGACGATCACGCTCACGTCCGTTGACGTGGTCGTCGTCGTTGACCTGATCGTTGGCGGCGACGGCGACGAAACGCGATCAAGTATCCTTCTGGTCGCGGACGCGCGCCGCTTTACCTTGCAGATCGCGCAGGTAGAAGAGGCGCGCGCGGCGCACGACGCCGCGCGAAACGATGTCGACTTTTTCGATGCGAGGCGAGTGCGAGAGAAACACGCGCTCGACGCCGACGCTGAAGCTTACTTTGCGCACCGTGAATGTGCTGCGCGCGCCGGCACGATGCCGCTTGAGGACGACGCCTTGAAAGACCTGAATGCGGTCCTTGTCGCCTTCAACGATTCTGTAGTGAACGCGTACGGTATCGCCCACGCGAAAATCCGGCATCCCGGTCCGAAGCTGCTCGTTTTCGATCTCCGCGATCTTCGCGTTCTGCATGACCCGTCTCCAAAAACTCTACGATTGAGGGGGCGCGATATAGAGCACGAGATGGCTCTGTGTCAATCCGCAGCCGCGAGCCTTCGAACGAGATCGCGCACGCCGTCCGTGTGCTTGTTGGCGCTGAACTCGCCGGTGAAGACGCCGGCGATCTCACCCTTCTTATCGATCACGTACGTGATGCGAGTCGTGACGCCGAGCCGATCGTGAAGAAAACTCGTTGCGCCGTACGCTTTGGCAAGCTCGCGGTTTTCGTCGGCCACGAGATCGAAGGAGACCTTGTATTTCTCAGCGAACTTTTGGTGCGATTCCTTCGAATCGGCCGACACGCCGATGATCTCCGTGTCGAGAGCGGCAAGATCTTCGTGGATGTCGCGAAAGCCGCACGCTTCTTTCGTGCAAACCGACGTGAAATCTCGCGGGTAGAAGTACAAGACGACGTTCTTGTTTCCTAGAAAGTCGCCGAGCTTTAGCCGCCTGCCGTCGCTCGAAACCACGTCGAACGCGGGTGCCTTCTGTCCAACCCGTAGCACCATGCCGTTCACCTTGGAGTGTGCATAGCACTTGACGAATCGGTTGAGGGCGACGAAACTCTGTGGCCCTCGAGCTTTGCTCGGGGTGAGACTTCCCGCATCCAAGACCTCGCTCTTGCTGGTCCAGCGCTCGGACCGGTCGCTCCTCGCGAAGGAGCGAATGCAACTCGGTCTCATTAAGGTTTCCCCGGCCGTGCCCCTGGCCTCTGTGAGGATCGGGCGCGTTGAGCGCAGAAGAGAGAAAAGACATGAACACGAAGCCCGGCATCATCGGCAAGAAACTCGGCATGACGCAGCTCTATAAAGAGGACGGGACCGTTCAGCGTGTCACCGTCGTCGACGTGAGCTCGGTCGTCGTCGTTGGCAAGCGGACCAAAGAGAAGGACGGCTACACCGCTCTCGTCTTCGGCATGACGGATGCGAAGGACAAGCATCTCGCGGAGGCGCAGAAGATCGCATTCAAGAAGTCCGGCGTGGCGCCGAAGCGCACGGTGCGAGAGATCCGCTGCAGCGAGGAGTTCCTTGCCAAGTTCGAGATCGGCGCGGAGCCGAAGCTCGACGAGATCTTCCAGGTTGGTCAGATCGTAGATGCGCAGGGCGTCACGCGCGGCCGCGGCTTTTCGGGCGTCGTGCGCCGTTGGAGCTTTGCTGGGTTCGTGCAAACGCACGGCACGCACGAGTACCGCCGCCACGGTGGATCCATCGGCACGAACATGACGCCGGGTCGCACGCTGCCGAATCTCAAGATGCCGGGTCAGTACGGCAGCGAGACGGTGAGCATCCTCAACCTAAAGGTTGCGCGCGTGGACGCGGACAAGAAACTCCTCCTCATCGAAGGCGGTATCCCGGGCGCGAAGAACCAGCTCGTGACGATTCGCGCGGGCGTGAAGGCGCGCGTGAAGGGCTCCGCGCGCATATCAAAGCAGCCACGGTAATTTTACAGCCTTTCGCCGCCATGATCCGCCTTTACACGTGGCCCACGCCGAATGGTCAGAAGGTTCACATTGCGCTCGAGGAGATCGGGCTGCCTTATGAAGTCGTCCCTGTGAACATCGGCGCGGGCGACCAGTTCAAACCCGAATTTCTGGCGATTACGCCAAATCATCGTATCCCTGCCATTGTGGATACGGAGGGGCCGGGAGGCGAGTTGCCTCTTTTCGAATCCGGCGCGATTCTCCTTTATCTTGCAGAAAAGACGGGCAAGCTCCTGCCGAAAGCGCAACGGGCACGGTACTTTGCAATTCAGTGGCTGATGTTTCAGATGGGGGGTATCGGGCCGATGTTCGGCCAGCAAGGGCATTTCCTCTTTTATGCGCAAGACAAGCATCCGTATGCCATCGAGCGCTATTCGAAGGAGGTGCGTCGCCTTTATGGCGTGCTCGAGAAGCGTCTTGCCGAGAGTGCATATCTCGCCGGCGACGAGTATTGCGTCGCGGACATCGCAGCCTTTCCGTGGCTACGCAATCCGGAGGCGCGCGGCATCGACGTTGGCAAGGACTTCCCGAGCGTCGCGCGATGGTTCGACCAGATCAGCGCGCGTCCTGCTGTGGTGCGCGGGCTCGCGGTGCTCTCCGACAAGATCCGCACCGCGCCCATGACGGAGGAGGAGCGCGATATCCTTTTTGGCAAAAAGCAACATCCGCTCTAAACCGCTTTAGATTTGACGCGATCTCGTCGTTGGGGCCTGCGGTGCGGTCCTCAAAGCCGGAACAGGCTATTCCGGTCCGCTCCTCGGCCCCGCCGGGAACCCCGAGAAGGTTGTGGACCGAGTATTTTGGCCGAGTTGCGAGCAGCGCGAGGCGCGCCGACGAGAGCTGCTCGTGCAGCTCGAGGAGGAGCAACGAAGCGATGCGACGCAAATCGACCAAAAGACGACGGGAACAACCTGCGAGGGGTTCCAAACCTCGCGTCAACTTGAAAGCGGTCTAACTGCGGCGGTCTGAAGCAATGGGCAAACATACGCGCGAGAACCCCTACAAAGGTGCTGACCACTTCACGCGAGCAGCGAAAAGCCGGGGTTACCCTGCGCGGAGCGTCTTCAAGCTCGAAGAGATCGATCGGCGCATCCGGTTGTTCAAGCCCGCGATGCGCGTGCTCGATCTCGGTGCTGCTCCGGGGAGCTGGACGCTCTACATCGCAGAGAAAGTTGGACCGAGGGGGCACGTGCTTTCGGTCGATCTCGGTCCTGTCGACGTGCCGCTTCCATCCCATGTGGTCTTTCTTCAGGGCGATGCGCTTGCGCTCGACAATGATGCCCTTGCGACGTTCGCACCCTACGACGTCGTCGTGTCGGACATGGCGCCGAACACGACGGGCAACAGACTTGGCGACCAGACGCGAAGCTACGAACTTTTCATCCGGGCGCTCGCAGTGGCCGAAAAGCTATTGAAGCCGGGGGGTGCATTCGTTGGGAAGATCTTCATGGGCGAAGACTTCCAGAACGCGAGAAACGCCATCAAGCGGGTTTTCGGTGAGGATCGCGCAATCAAACCGGAAGGCACACGCGCGTCGAGCTATGAGCTCTTTCTCATCGGTCTTCATCGAAGACCGCTTTCGACTTGACGCGATCTCGGCATCGCCGGCGCCTTCGGCGCTGTCGGCCCGCCTACGGCGGGACCTCAGAGCGAGTTCGCCAGCCTGCTGCGCGAATCGATTCGTCGGTTGGGCGCTGCGGTGCCTGCGCACGTACGAAGAGTACGTTTACGCGGGCTCCTCGCGCTCCGCCCTAGCCTCGATTCGCTCGCGACGGCTGTAGAACACGCTCTCAGGAGGGCCTGCGGTGCTGTTGTGACGCCGTGAATCCATGATTCGTTCTCCTCTGGAAACGTCGCGAGCGCCGCAAAGCTAGGAAGGCCGACCGAGGAATACTCGGAATATTTTGAGGGAGGCCGAACCCACGATTTGCGGCACGCAGCAGTTTCCGGAGGAGAACTATTTCTTTTGATTCAAATAGGGTCTAAGTGCCTCAATGAGACGATAGTGATCGATTGGTTTTACCAAATACCCTTCACAACCCGCTTTGAGGCACTCCTCCCGATACTCTGGTCCTGAATTCGCTGTCAGCGCGAGGATCGGCACCTGGTAGCCCTCCGCCCGCAAGGCTCGTGTTGCCGTAAGCCCATCAATTCCAGGCATCCGCGCATCCATTAAGACGACGTCGAAGTTGCCGCCCAACGCTCGCCGCTTTCCCTCCGCTCCATCCCGCGCGCCTGCGGCCTTCGCCCCAAAAAGCTCGAGGAGCTCGCAGACCGTATCGCGCAGATCGTCGTTGTCGTCGACGAAGAGCACTTTGAGACCTGTGAGAGGTTGCGGCCGTGTGGAGATAGGCACAGATCGACCATACGCGGGTTCTTCCCCGAGCGGATCAACGAAACGCCAGTTCCCCTGAAATTGACTCACTATTGCGCGTTCGTCTCCCTCGCGATCTCGCACGCTGTCGCGCTCCCGGCGGCGCACGCCTTTCGAGCGAACCGGTGGCCCCTCGCCTTGTTTTGCTCGACCCCTCGTCCCCCTTCCGCGTACGCCACCGCGAATTCCGTCATCGTCTTCACTTCCCCTGGCGTGGGCACGTGCCACGGCCTTGCCGCCGTCACCAAGAGCGCGGCGAACGCTGCCCCAAAGATTGCGCTCCAAACCCCCACCCGCCTCGCGGTCATCATCCAGGTTGCTCCAAACCCCACAAGGAGACCCCCAAAATGCGCCGCATTATCCATGGCGAGCGCCGTCGACCCGATCACCGTCCAAATCCCGATGTTCACCAAGATCGAGCGCGTGGGCGGATCTCGAAAGAACGCCGCAAAACTTGGCAGCGACCTCCTCCTCAGCGCCAGCATGGCTCCCACGATCCCGAAGAGTGCCCCGGACGCCCCCGCGGACACCGCATGGCCAAAAATCGCGCTCGTGCACCCGCCCCCAATCCCGCTCAGGAGGTACACCCCCAGAAACCGCCCCCGTCCAAGCGCCCCTTCCACCGCCGCGCAGAATCCCACGGATGCGTAAATGTTCCATACCAAATGCAGCCACCCCACGTGCAAGAACATATACGTCAGGACGCGCCAATACTCCCCAACCCATACGTGCAATGGTTCATTGGCTCCCGCGTCAAGCAGCGTACCAACGTCCATGTTCATGATCATCGCGTGTTCCGCCTCCAACACGACGAACACGATCACGTTCAGCGCCGCCAACCCATACGTTACGGGCGCCGTTCTTGCTCTTTCCAGTAGCGTCATTTCCGGGACCCTTCAGCCACGTGCCTTGTATGAACCGTCTGGTGGAAGCGAAGGGAATTGGTGGTCGAAGCGAGGAGGGGGCGCAGGGGAAGAGACGAAAAAGTTGTAAGCCTTGTGCAGAGGAGAATTCGGCAAGCACAAAAC
>Ga0123357_10001418_pt1 | contig 25386 bp, 15 predicted proteins | sample TergutEmb28metaG_FD_89873 | JGI IMG/M metagenome (GOLD analysis project Ga0123357, IMG submission 89873) | Embiratermes neotenicus P4 segment gut microbial communities from Petit-Saut dam, French Guiana - Emb289 P4 | ecosystem: Host-associated > Arthropoda: Insects > Digestive system > Gut ...
AAACGTGTGTGCGCGAAGTTTGTGCCGCGTTTGCTAACAGATGACCAACGTGAGCAACGTCAGACAATCGCCCGTGATTTGTTTGAGCGTTCATGTGAAGACGCGCAGTTTCTTAAGAACATTGTGACAGGTGACGAGTCCTGGGTCTACGGGTACGACCCGGAGACAAAACAGCAATCGTCAAAGTGGAAGGGTCCCAAGTCTCCGCGACCAAAGAAGGGGCGCCAGGTGCGAAGCAAAACAAAGATCATGTTACTGACGTTTTTTGATTCTGAGGGTATCGTACACCACGAGTACGCTCCCGACGGGCAAACAATTAACAAGGAATTCTACATGGAGGTCTTGCGATGTTTGCGTGAATCAGTTCGCCAAAAACGACCGGGAAAATGGCGGGATGGCGACTGGATCCTGCACCACGACAATGCGCCCGCACACACTTCACATCCTGTGCAGCAGTTTTTGTCCAAACACGGCACCGCTCAGACGAAGACGCTATTAGACATCCCGAAAAAGGAATTTGAAAAGTGTTTCCAACAGTGGCAGAAACGTTGGGCGAAGTGTGTAGTTGCGGAAAGGAACTTTGTTGAAGACAATTAGGGTTAAAACCCCGTAAGCCTTATCTACTTCATGTACTGTGCTCAGTCGGGATACTTTTTGAACAAACCTCTTAATCCTCCAGCTAACCTGTAAAACCAAACAGAAGATCCTAGAGTTACTTTTTCAAATTTCTCAAGGCTAAGCTGGTTAATCCTGCTGAGTCGCGTAGGGGAATCATTTTCATTTCTTATATATTTATGTTGTATGACCGATTTCCTTTAATTCGGTCCGTTAAACTGTGTCTGGTAAACACTTAATCAAATTTATACTTGTCAAAACGTCAGAACGGAATATAACATTTATTAGTCAGTTCAGTATTACAGCCTTCCGAAGTACGCAGTAAAGAATTTGTAACACAAGTGACTGCGTCCCCTAAAGCCAAATTGAACAAATTGGATGGGATTTTATATTAAATACACTAATTTTATAAAACGAAAATAGTCATACTAGTCACAAGAATGTGGCTCAGTTATTTTTTTTTGCAGCCTCAACTTCATATTTAGTTTGTTCCTCGTCCAAATAAGAAGTAATTGGTTCGAAGTTAAATCATATAGATTGCAATCACCTTTTTATTACTGCGCATAACGATCACAAGTGGATGTGTTTAGGTGGCATTCGTGTTCACATCGGATTCAACTTATTTCGTGGTAATTTTTTTCTCATAAAACGTAAGCCAAATGCATTGCGAATATTTCAGATGCTTGAAAATCGCGTTAAAAAGAAACTAAATTTTCTCGTAGGCTTTTAAGGGATGTTAATACCCCTTTTACGAATGGATAAATGAGTTTCTCACATACCCACGCCAAATTTAAAGGTATTGGTATTGATAAAGCAGCATTCTCTCGTGATGTCCATCAGTACAATCCCACTCTACATAACAAGCACTGCCTTGTTTCCCTTCTGTTTTAAGAACTTAGTGCATTTCCAACTTACTTCTGGTTTGGTAGTTATTCCTCAGCCACACAGTGCATTCGCAGTCTCTCCTCTGTTAAATCTACACGGAATTTACTGTGCATAAACATTAGTACTAGGGGGTGCTGAAAGGTCCTTAACCCGACCAGGAAGGAAACAAGCTACAGCGACCAAACTCGGGATTTATTCAACATACTCCCCATGAAGCTCAGTACACTTCTTATCCCTTTACTTTAAACTTACAAGCCACTCAAAAAATTCAGAAAATTGTCCGTCCAACCAAGTTTCCACAGCAGAATGACCTCCACGTCCGACGAAAAATGGCGACCTTTCAATTGTTTTTTCAGTCCAGGGATCAGGTGGTAGTTCGACGGGGCCAGATCTGGAGAATAAGGTGGGTGATCAATAAACTGGAAGCCCAGGTAGGCCAGTTTCTTCTGGCTTGCAATTGCCCAGTGAGCCGGGTTTGTCGTGCAAGAACAAGACCACCTTGGTGAACTTCCTGCGGCTTTTTTCCTTCAAAATGTCCTTCAATTGCACCAGCAGATGAGCAATACTCCGCGTTGATAGTTTGGGCTTTTGGAAGATAATCAATGATGAAGATTTCATCTTAATCCCAAAAAATCGAGGCGAGAATTTTCCAGCGGATTTTTGCACTCGGAATTTTTTGGGCGGGGTGAGCCGTTATACCGCCACTCCATTGATTGTTGCTTTGTTTCCGGGTCATAGTGATATAACCAGGTTTCGTCCATTTTCACCAATCGCGACATGAAATCTTTTGGATCGCGCCGAAAAAAATCCCAAAAGTTGTTCAGACGACTGGCACCGTTGACGTTTTTGATCCATGTTCAGGCATTTCAGGACCCACTTCGCGGAGAGCTTCCGCGTGTCCAATTCTTCATGAATGATGGACCCAACCCGCTCACGTGAGCTGCCCAGTTGCTCAGCTATTGATTTAGCCGAAATTAGGTGGTCTTCCAAAATTAGCTCGTGAATTTGATCAATAATCTCCGGGGTGGTCACTGTTTTCGGTCTCCAGGACAAGGCGCATCACAGGTGGAAAAATCACCACGTTTAAACTGGGCCACTCCGTTTTTGACGGTGGCATACAATGCTCCATATTCCCCTAATGTTTCTTTCAGAATGGTGTGAATTTCCTTCTGCGCCTTGCCTTGCAGGAAGAAAAAACTTGATGACAGCTCGCGTCCCCATACTGTTGAAATCGTACGCATCGCCTGATATGCTTCCTTTCAACCTCTGTAACAAGCAATGGCTTGCAATTCGACACACGAACAGGCCCCTCTTTCCAACGACATTATCGAATCCGTCCTACGACATTGGGGAGTAGGTCGGGCTAAGGAATTATCAGCACCTCCTCGTAAACTTTGTGTTACAGATAATCGAAGTTTTTTATTATTTCTTTTGAGCTTGGAAACACTATGCTAAGACGAGGGAGGATTAACCAGAAGTTTACAAGTCTTACTATTCGAGACGCCAAATACACTGTAGTTTCAAACTCTGTTACTACTCGTACACACCACAGACGACTCTAGTGTTAACATTAATGTGATTCGAGGCACATGCGCAGAAGAATCACAGATGCGGAAGTGCAACACTTTGATGCACATGGGAAACTGTTCTCACTTGGAAGTCCAAGGAGTTATAAGATTTTGTGGGCAGGAAAAATGTTCTTGTTCTTAGCAGTGGGGCGATACTCCTCCATGATACTTCCGACAGCACACGGCACAAGAGACTCGTAAACTGCTGCTAAAATTTTGGTTAGGAAATGCTGAACATTTCCCATACATTCCGGGTTTGGAACCCTGTGATTTTCATGTTCCTCGCCTTGAAGAAGTACTTGTCAGGACATCTTTTCATCTGCGATGAAGACGTCAAACGTGCTACCATCACGTGGTTATTGCAACATCGACATATATTCTGTGCGTCCGGGATGAATAGATTTCTCACATGCATGACAAATGCCCCAGCCGTGACGGGGACTATGTTGATAAGTAGCGTACCTGTAATATTTCTTTGTGTATTGTCAGGGTCCTCTAACAAAAGGTGGCCTTCGATTTATCAGAAATGTAAACTTTATCTCTTATTTATGTTCGTGGAAGTCTAAAACAGCAAAACTCCGATTTTCTACACATTATACAGTTTTGAATGTCACCGTAAACTTGTGAAAATTAACAAGTCATATAATTAGCGGACACCAAAGTTATTGGTGACACTCAAAAAACTTGCCCAGAATAGCTACGGAAGTAAAGGTAAAGCAGTCGCGTTACAGGCCTGGAGTGGCCCAGAGGGTTCCAGAAAGTTAAGGTTCCCAGATTTCATGACAAAGGCACAGGATTGTGGTAAGTTTTTCAGCCTTACGCACCGGCCGCCTTTACCCCCAGGAAATCCTCCTGGTACTCATTTCTGTTAGAGGCTGAGTCGACCCCAGGGCCATAGTGCGATCGGAAGGATTTTATGTTACTGGAAGTTCCAATGGCACCAGCTGGGATCGAATCAGCAACTTTCGGATTTGTAGCACAGCACCTTAATCACTGTGCCACGGCGGACCCACAGCTACGGAAGTACATCCCAAATTTTATGGCAACTTCGACGACCAATATGTTACGAAACTGATGAATATTGCTGACATTATGTTCCTCGCTTTAAATCCATTTTAGCACGCGCTGTCTGGCTTTGCGCCTCTTTTCTTGTCACATTTGAATGTGTAATCAAGACTCCAATAGCTGGAGCAAGCAAGGCTATGAAACATCTCAAATCACCCAGCAGTTTTCGTCTTCACATTATCAACCTTATTAAGAGATACTCTCACACTTTCATTGCGGTTTTAGTTTATGAACGTAAGATATAATCTTATTAAGAATATGAAAAGTGCATTATGTGCAAACAGTCTGCTACTACCTAACAGTTTAAGAAAGGCAATGCTAGGCCCTCTATGGCCACAAAGAATAAAGTTATATCAAAACTTAATTATTTTTACATTTTTAAATAATTTCTAACCATGATTTTCGATAGTATTTAAACACACATTATTCTGCTGAGCATGGCTTCCTGAAACACTGTTTTCCTACACCACTCCCTTTCTTCTTTACTAACCCACCCAGGCTCCTGCAAAATGGGTAGCGGGTCTCTGTCCCATGGGTAAAGTGGCTGAGGCATGACGTTGAACACCCACCCCTTCTAGCGCCAAGGTTAAAAGGAGAGTACAGCTGTTCATCTATTCCTCCTCTGCTCCTTCGTGGCCGGTTCTTGGGTGAACGCAACGATACGGTGCCGTTGCTACTCTCGTTAATACATCGTTAGGCAAAATGTCACTTTTGGTCGACTCAGTAATTCTGTGCTTTCCTTAACTTACATATGCTGGTAATGTAGCTGTCTGACTGGAACAATATATTATCTTCGTATTCCTTCATGCATGTTGCAAAATCTGAAGTTCCAAATGTATCCAATTGTATAAATGCACTGTTCTTTCATATATTAGTAACGATATAAATTATGGCATTCATAATTCTAACTACATTATATATTCGAGATTTCAGGCTTCAACTGGGGTGTGTTTGAGGTCTTCGCTCTTCTGCCATGTTACACAGCGCAACCAACTACCAACCTATGCTGTATAAAACACACAAGAGCGAAGATATCTCCTTTGCATTTGTCTGGCTATCACAGTCATACTTTCAACCATAACACTAATAATGTTGAGGGCGGTTGTTTTTCACAGTAAGATATTCATACCATGCAAAACTTGTGCTTGTAAAATGTTATGAAGCGCAGTGTAGATAAAAATCCGATCGCGTAATTTCCTTGTTAAGCTGACAACACGAATTTTAATAACAAATAATTTGACAACACTGCATCTCACGTTCCAGGTTTTCATAGACCATAAGAAAAGTGCGCTTATGTTTACCACTAAACTGACTGCGATTCCTTCAAATAATATAAATTTAGATTTTGACCTGGCATTTTACACTTTCTTATCCACGGTTTGTAGCTCGACGGTTCATTACCCGATCCAAACTTCCGTATGTATCTGTAGTTTGAAATTCCTTTACAGTAAGGAAGGACTGGAAGTTATCCCAACGGAAATTGCATTAATACCAAACAGATGTTTATGGTTTATGTGACAAAAAGATAAGAGGGGCTTAAATTTACTGATATATTAAATTTCTTGGCGGTTTATTCCATTAGGCGCAGTCTCTGGTTATGTCATAACACAAGTATAGTCCCTCCGTTATATAATTTTCTGCTGTTAGAGCACACTGCAGGAACGTTCATACTTTGAACAAAAACTGTGTTTCACTTGCTGACATTTTTACTCACTTGCTGTATAACTGCTTTGGATTCCATCTCATGAGATTTCACTTTGTTCATCTAAACGCTGTTGTCATGTTACTGTCATTGTTGTTATTATTATTATTATTATCATCATCATCATCATCATCATCATCATCGTCATCTGTATCTAATAAATCTTGTTTTATTTGCAATCCTTATATGTACTAATTGGCTTATATGTTGTTGTCAAGCACTTACATGAAAGAATCGATTTAAATTACTATTTCTCGGCCAGAATTTAACTGTAAGAATCTTAAAATTTGCGCATTTATCTGGCACTTAATTCATCACTAGTGTTACTGAGAAATACACAATATGGATAAAAACTTATAAAGAGTCGAAGAAGTGATTATGTTAATTCTTCTGTTGTATTTATTTGTTACTGTTATTAGTACCATTATCATCGTCAATCCTTTACAATGAACTTTCTTCGTACATATGATAAATTAATAACTTAGCAAGTTGTGACGGTCCTGCATTATGTCAACACAGTGGGGCACATAATAAAATTTTCACTCAATCCTAGTGACAGTCATCTGATACGATCCAAAAACGTATATTGTACCAATTTCTTTCCACTTCCAAAGGGTCTCAAGACAATTCTTCACATTATATTGTGAAAAATTCTCGTTTTCCCGTTACCCTTTAGGAAGCAGGACTTTAACCTTTCCTGTGAAATATATCCTATATAGCTGATGAAACAAAAAGGTACTTCACCAACATTCAATTATTCAATAAAGATACTTCACTTACATTCAATTATTCAACTTTAAGAATATATGTACTTTAGTTACACAAACGCATTACTCTAAACAGGAAAGTAAAATTTTGCACAAATACCAAAACCACAATTTTTAAGAATAAAGTAATTTTAAGCAGGTACTCAGTGTAGAACACATTCGACCTTCAGCAGATTTTCCTTCCTTTCCATTCTCTAACCAATTCACACGTAACACGGCTGTTGTTTCCAGCTGCGTAAAATGATGCACGGTCGGTGAACACAATGTGCAAAGCCCTGAGAGACATGTGTTACAGACTCGTCTGCGAGTTGAGCTTTACAAATTATTTTACAAGATTATTACAACAACAGTACGCAGAAGATCACACTAAGTATCTGGTAAGGGCTGAAAAATGACGAAGAAGCACAACTCGCAGCCCATAATAATTCATTTACACTTAACAATAATAATTCTTGAGAAGCTAATGGTTCCTCAGTTAATCAAGAAATCCCCCTCACTTTATAAAACCCCAGGGCTTAATAAACAGTTCACCAACGCCCGACTATTTTCCCTCTCCTGATCCGGAACCAATCCACACCCTGCCATCCAACTTCTTGAAGATCCATTTTAATATCATTCCCTCATCTACGTCTATACCTTCCAAGTGGTTTCCTTCCCTAAGGCTTCCCTACCAAAAACCTATATGCATTTCCCCCCCCCCCCCTAAGTGTCACATGCCCCTTAGATCTCATTCTTGATATCATCTCCCAGTCAGTAGTTGGTGAGGAGCACAAATCATGAAGTTCATCAGTACGCAGTTTTCTCCACTCCCCCGTTAACTCGTCCCTCTTAGACCCAAATAGTTTCCTCAGCACCCTAGTCTCGAACACACTCAAGCGATGTTTTTTCCTCTGTGTGACAGACCAATTTTCACACCCATAAAACAACGGGAAAAATCACGGTAGTTCATGTTTTAATCGTGATATTTGGATAGCAAACGCGAAGACAAAACATTCTAGGCCGAAGATTAGCAGGAATTTTCTGCCTTCAATCCGCTCTTAATTTTTTAAGAGTTCAATTTTTATCCGTTAAATAATCGTTCCAAAATGTTTTTAAGTTTACCTCGCATAGATGGGATTTGTTACATAGCTTAATACTGTGACTTTTTTCCAGTGGTCTCTTCATGAAACACCAGCCATACGTACTTATTTTTCTGTGTGTTTAATTCTAGAACAACCTCCTTTACAGAGATTACATGAGCCTCTGTGCTCTTCTTTGCCGCTTGTCGCATGTATATTTTAGTCCGACAAAATAGCATGACCAACCAACAACAGAAGCTGGTACAGCACATTAAGTTTTAATGCCTCGTTTTCTTGTTTGGACCTTCCTAATGGCACAGGATGAAAATACACTGGTGATAAAGCATTTCCCTTCTCCAGACCGTCCTCAACACGAAAAGTATCAGGTAAAAAGTTTGCTTATCCCTTCTTCAAGAAAGATCTAATTTCAACATATTTTTATTAACCTACCTATTTTCAAGAAAGTATCAAACGCCATAAATATATCAGACAAACCTCCCTACTAATTGTCTCATAAGCTTCCTAGAAGTTTGTGTAGCTGGTGCACTGAACCAATTTTCCCCTACTTTTTCCTCAAGTGTTTAAAGACGCAGAGTATAGGAATATGACCACTAGTCCTGTTATATCTAAATACAGACTGATGATCCACGGTGATTCTACCCACATATTCATAAGACATTAAACCTGAGAGTACAATTTTCGGTAAAATTATGTGCGTATTTGAAAAGAATGATAGACCTCGATACTTAATAGGTCACTTTTACCACACGTCTTAAAATTTTAGTTGAATTCATTAGCACGAATGCGAAACAGCGCGGAGCCACTTATTCAACCAGCCGGAATACCTGAACGTAAAAAGTATGACGAATTTACTCAAAAAAACAAAAACAATAACAGGAAGATAAATCAATAATAATAATAATAATAATAATAATAATGGAGGTGCTTTTTCTGTTGTCACGTACTTAAATAAATAAGTTAAATGATTAGGAATCTAATTACAATGGTAATTCAGTTCACCTACTTATTTTTGTACGCCGATTAACATCTTTTGAAGCTAATAAGAGAGTTGGCAGAAACAAAAGATATAAAATAATTCAATTCAATTTCAATAATAATAATAATAATGAAAAACCCGCTGTAACGCACAAATGCTGTCTTCGTGCCCTGTTCTTACAATGCACGGAGCATTCTACGCTTTCGTGTATTATTATCATGCATAATTAATATTCTTACTGCTATTCCTGCGGCCGAAGAGATTAGAGACTGTTGTAACGCAGGTAAGATTACCTCAAAGTGGGGTTATCGCGCCTGTTTAAGGATGCTATGAAGTGCGCGACGAAATTTAAACCGTAACATACTAATGGAAATAAAGTTTGTCTTTCTACAGCCATATGAAATTGGAATACTCAAATTATTTTCTAAAAATTTGATGTCAGAGAATTTCTATCTTTTGTCCAAATGTTAAATTTTCTGCTATTATCTGCGACGAGTGGCAGACATGTTGCATAAAGACATGCATTACTTAATGAAATTATCAAGAGGCAGTCAATTACATATTTACTGCAGTGAAACACGTCTGAGTAAAACTTGAAGGAAAAAATGAAACAAATGTACTGCCCGGCACATTTTCTGTCAGCTTTAGAGTTCTCTAGCTAACTAAGCAGAAATGTTTATATATTCTAACTAATTCAACCCTCAACAATGGCTCTTCAAACATAACTAAAGATTATAAACACTTTTAATTATCGACTGTGTGTAAAATATCCTTGACTGAGTTCTGACTGAAAGGAAATGAAATATGATCCATTCAAATATAATGTCGTGAATACATTTTCCAATTACGCAGACCTGTTCTAAAATTCTAGATTAGTCTGTGGTGATAAAGTTGAAGGCGTCTTGCAATAATATACTCTAAATGCTAAAAAATGCTCGATTTATGCTGTCCTAATGCCACAGTTAGAAAACCGTTCATTTCATTGCTTACAGAAATATACTGACACTTCTAAAAGAAAATCAGTCACTTTTGTTTCGAAGAATGACTATTTCTTCTTGATTTTAAATAACTCTACTGAGTGGCATACCGCGTAGCATTATTTCGTAATTGAAAGAAAACTTCAACATAGGTGTTTATTTTATTGACTGACTGACTGAATTTAAAAGTGTGCCCCGCGACACAAATTTAAGGAAGCCTACCCTAGGCAAATTTTAAGCTCTTTCCTCTCATCCTTTTAATTTCCAATTGATGTATTTATCTACTCTTTATGTACTCTCTATGCATCCGTTGACCTACTTTCTTTACACTCTGCCACACTGATGTCTGTTCTTTTACGCTGTATACGTATTTAACTGTGATAAAGAGTGTTTTCCAGTTTAGTTGGTGTCCGTTATTCTTAGGGACTTCTCAAAGCACGCAGACTTGTGTTACTGTTAACGAGACAGAATAAACACAGACAGCCTATTCGGAAATATTTTGTTTACACTGACTTATGCAGCCCCAATGTGTGTTTTTTATTATTATCATCACTTTCAGTAAAGATGAAATTTCTTATAGCAGTAAAAATTCTGTTCAATTTTACAACAAAGTTTTCTTTTAATATTATAATAATTTTTAATGAACTTCTTACAATGCCTGACGCTACCTACCGATTGACATCGGGTTTTCACAGCTGTGACCTGCACATTAGCATAAATTAAAAGTAGCTCAAGCGACCATAAAATCCGACACAATTCAATGGCTCATATCTACTGACGATAACTTGGAACTTCAATGCGAGCACGTCTCTAACTTAGAGATAAATGTGGCTACTAATATCTTAAAAGTTTGAAGCTAGTGGGGTACACTTAACAGCATTTTGTAAAATTGCCGGTAATTTTCTAAACATTCTCAGACATCATACCAATTCCTTTACCAACAGCTTTACCCTTAATTAACAAATGGCAAAAGCGCCGCAATTAATTTCCATTTCTAACTATGATGCTCGAAATATTATTAAAAAAATTGCCCACAAATATGTCAGTCTTGACAGTATTCCATAATTTCTTTAACATTCTGTTCAGAAATACTAACCAGCACTGAAGCTCATTTGTAACTTCATTTTGCCTCAGAAGAATTTTCCTAACTTGGAGGGGAAAACAGTTTATAAGATATATTTCTTTTATCAGAAAGTGCCGATCAAGAGCCATTATTATTAGTTTTTATACAATTATAGTGTAATTATACGTGACAATTTTATTTCATTTCTTGGCGTCAGAGTTAAATCCACCTCAACTGGATTTATCCAATCTAAATCACAGCTTCCAATTTAGTCACCTTCCTTAATTGCACTATTCCTTTTAATATTTCGTAAGATCAAATTTATTCCATTTACTTTGATGTCAGTCATTAATCTTAATTTTTTCGTCGTTCCACGCTTCTTTGAAGTTAATAATTAATCACTCTATGGATAATTTAATACCTACCTAGCTGTTTACTCGCAGGATATATTGCATAAGTTTCGCTGTTCGGCTGTCGACACCTTTAAATGCGCTTTCTGATCAATCCTAAGAATTAGTTAGAGGCCTCCGTTTTTAAATGTTTCTATTAATAACGTATGTGATATAACTAAACATTTCAAACTCGTCTTTTTAACAGTAAGTGTTTCTTGTTACAGAATATGCCATTGATTGCAATGTTCTATCGACCGTGTTCCCGACTAGTTTTTGACTGATTATATGAGATTTAACATTAATTAAATACGCCGAAATAGTACTGTATGAACAGTAACGAGATTACGGACTCGATTCTCGGCGGAAGTAACAAATTTGTCTCCTCTCCATAGTGTCCAGACCGACCGTGTAGTCCACACAGACATATATGCGCTGGGTAGCAGACGTTCCTTCCCTGGAGTCAAATAGGCCAGTGTGTGAAGCTGACCACTCACCTCAATCTAGTTCTGTGTTAAGTACTGATGGAGCTATATATGTACCATTCCATATACTTCCATAGTGTCGTACTTAATTAAGAATAGGAACAAAATTAGTTTTAATAATAGTAAATCAGGGTTATTTTTTCTTTCCAAAAAAAAGGAGGTTATTTATTAACATATATTCTGTAATTCCCCTGTTCTATAAACTGGGTTATTAAAGACTCACGAGTGTAAACTGACTGAGAATTTTACTCTCATTGTCGTGTTGATTTTCCTTCATCTCCAAGTATACAATTTTAGATCATAATTCGAACCACTACTTCATTTTTTCCGCTGTGGATATGTCATAAAACTGTACATTGTTTGGTCACATACTTCTGTTGCACGGAGTTCTACAATTGCCGCTGACTCACTACACTACTACACTAATACTTTTTTTTTACGTTTTGTGACAGTGAATCTCAGTATATTTATCTCAGTAATTAACCAATTTGATGCACAGCCTCTGGTATCATCACACCTATAGGTATAATGATACCAGAGGCTGTGTAATGCAATTTTGACCTCCTGATGATGAACACATGTGCTCGAAACATGTTGAGGCATGAAATAAACTTATTGTAAAACAAAAATTTTGTGCATCAAGTTGGTTAATTACTGAGATAAATGTTGTTTCATGTTACTCAGTATGATTATACTGACGTATCGTAAGACATTTTTGGACTTCCTAAACTAGGCTGAACTTCCCGAATTCTTTTGTTTATACTTAATTGTTTATAATACTCGATATTTTGTACCTCAATGATTGAAACAGTCGCCTTTCCCATTCCACTCCGGAACATATAATATTTTTTATGTTGAGTGTTTCCTACAGTAATTTTCCCTCTGATAGATGAAGGCAACTGATGATTCTAATGCAATCTGTAAACCTGTCAATATTTTTCAAAAGTTGCATATCAGTATCAAAAACATATTTTTTGAAGTTAAATATTTACCAGTTACCTTTCCAAGTCATCCATATATTTCAATAAAATTTAAAAACAGTCTTTGTTGACAGTTTATGTTGCAGTTGATTTCATCGGTCTGATTTATTTTTATTGGATTGTGGAACATATAAACCAAGAAAAGTACTAATCGACACGACCTGAATGATTTTTTCTCATCTCATTGTTTTCAAGGCCATAATTAATTCTCTTCAATGAAAAATAATGATAGGATTTATTTATTCATTTTTCCCTTATTTAATGGCGTTGACATTTGTGCTGTAGTATAGCGTCCAGTGTTAGTATAAATGCAAAATAAACTGGAAAAAATGTGGAAAGAATCGGTCGTGGTTGACTTAAAGTATGAGCACGACATTTTCTTGGAAGAACAGTGTAAAACACTAAAATCTGCAGTCGAGGCAACCTGTCTTCAGGGAAGGCTTTGAATCAGGAACTCCCGAGCCCGAGAGAGGAGTAAAACCAACATGCTCGTGGGTATTCGTTGTGTAGTGCACACTAATTTAAATAACAAATACTTGATAAAGAAAACAGAGCACGTCTCCGAACCGTTGACTTTTAACACAAATTTGACGTAGCTAATCATCTAAAAGTATTTATTTAATTACAAACTTCCCCACTTTTACTTTGAGCAACATTGTTACGGGCCGATCCCATTGGCTGCGCGGTATAAAGCGTGGGTTTGCGGCCGCTCGCTTGATGGGATTGTGGGTTCGAATCCCGCCGGGTTCATGGATGTCTGTTGTGAGTGTTGTGTGTTGTCAGGTAGAGGTCTCGGCGTCGGGCTGATCACTCGTCCAGAGGAGTCCTACCGAGTGTCGTGTGTCTGAGTGTGATCATGAATCCTCGGAAATGAGGAGGCCTTGTCCCACTAGGGTTGTTGCGCCATGGTAAAAACTTTGTTGTGATCTGTTCCTTTAGCTACAGATGCCAACGCTGCTAATAAGATAGTACAACAGTCCTACATATCAGCGTCTTGAGATAAAGATGGAACGTTGTTTCCCCGTCGAATAAGTTTTTTTTAATAAACATAGGTTTATATTTTTGGTTTGTTTCTTATAACATTTTATTCCTATTCTTATTTACATGCACTTTTAAATGCTCGCTTCTTCTACCTTTAGCTGTTGCAAGGCACCTTAATAAACTAATTTTATTATTTTTATTATTATTATTATTATTATTATTATTATTATTACAACCATTAAATCGATAGACCAAAAACAACTAGATAATGTGGAATCTTTTAAACGTTTGGGTAACATTTTAACAAATGATGGAATATGTACTTGTGAAATTAAATGTAGGATTTACGTAGTTCACTCACCAATAAATTCACTATTTATTAACTTGGTTAAAAGTTTTAAATTTACATTAAAATACACAATAATATCGCTCCTACATGTTTCGGTCTTTAATGACAATCATCAGGGAGCGTTATCTGTACCTAACTAAAGTTGTATTTATGTTAAAACACTCGGTAAAATTACGTCGTTATATGAATTAGTTGATGTGGCAGCATGTCGTAGAGCGGCATGTGTGTTGTGTGCAGTGCAGACATGCTGCCACATCACCTAATTTATACAAGTATAACGACGTAATTTTACCGAGTGTTTTAACATAAATATAACTTTATTTAGGTACAGATAAAGCTCCCTGATGATGGTCATTGAAGACCGAAACATGTAGGAGCGATATTATTATGTATTTTAATATAAATTTAAAACTTTTAACCAAATTAATAAATAGTTCATTTATTGTTGGGTGAACTGCGTAGATTTCAAAATGCGCGGTGCAACGATAAAAATTTTACATGTAGGATTGCTATGGCTAAAGCTGCATTCAACAAGGACAGAGTTCTTTTTACTAGCACATTGGACTTGGAATTGGGGAAGAAGTTAGTGAAGTGCTACATTTGGAGCATAGCTTTGTATGGTGCTGAAACTTGGACGCTTCGGGCAGTAGATCAGAAACACATGGAAAGTTTTGAAATGTGGTGCTGGAGAAGAATGGAAAAGATCAGTTGGACCGATCATGTGAGAAATGAAGACGTATTACTTACAGTCAATGAGCAGAGGAATATCCTACATGAAATAAGTAAACGGAAGGGTAAAGGGATTGGTCACATTTTGCGTAGAAACTGCCTTCTACAACGGGTTATTGAAGGAAAGATAAAGGGGAGGGGGGATATAAGTGACAGGAAGACGAGGAAGAAAACGTAGGAAGCTACTGGATGACCTTAAGGGAAGGAGATGATACTCTCATTTGAAGGAGGAAGCTCCAGATCGCACTATGTGGAGAGCTCGCTTTGGAAGAGGCTTTGGACCTGTCGTAAGACAGACTGCTAAATGAATGAATGAATTATAACCATCGCTCAGGGTATGTACAGGTGGCGGGCTCCTGTAAACACGGTAATGAACGTTCGGGTTCCATAGAACGCGGGAAATTCCTTGACTAGCTGAGAACCGGTCAACTTCGCAAGAAGGACTTTGTTCCATGGATTATGTATTATTATTATTATTATTATCATCATTATCATCATCAAACGCATTCCTTACTTCACAGCAGTTTAGCCGGTTCTCAAAACAGCACGGGTCTTACTGAGCAAGCTCTTCTTATTCACAGCTCTGCCAAAACTTTCTAACTATACGGCATGTATTCAGTATTACTGCCTTCTGCATGAGTGTATACGGCGTGGCGAAGATTAAGTAGTTTTAAATTTTCGTGTAGTTTGTGTGGGATAATACCCGTTGTGGATAGCACTAACATAATGCTAATGCAGTAACATACATAAAAATATATTATTAATATCGGCCGTTTTCAGTTGCTGTATTCTTATTAGCTCTTTTTTCAAGTCTGTAAACTTCTGATGCTTCTCGGTGATGGTGCTGTGAAGGTCGTACGGTACGTGTTGGGAATTGCTGCATCTATTAAGTATACTTCTTCGACGGTTTTGTCAAGTATAACTGAGTCCGATTTTTATGAGTAGTATGATCCTTTATTATGGACCTGTTATAATATAATTTATAAATACAGTTCTCTAACATGAATTGTGTATCACATTTTAACACGACATTGGCGGTCCCTTGATAGTTCATATTTAATAGCCAATTTATTATTGTTATTATTGCCAATTCAGTAATATTTATGACAAGGTTGCTTCACTGTACCAGAATTTTTTCAATAGCGTCTATAGTGTGAGTCCGAGTTGCTCGACATGACATCGCAGTGACCTACTGCTCTCCATGAGTGTTATATTCACTCACACACACACACACACACACACACATATATATATATAATGTTACCTGTCATACGAGACGTGGCAACGGTAGGGATCCCAAGCCAGACAATTCGAACACCAGGCTAGCCGCCCCACTGGAGGGTCTATCCCCTTGAAACAGGTTCAAGTTTAAGATGAAAATCATATACAAAGGTCGAGTTCAAAACCAAACTATTGCCATGTTTCTGATTTGTTCTGAACCACATCAGATCATAAACATACAGCCAATATAACCCTTCAAGGCAGATAAAATTTTGTTCTAGAATCAGAATCTAAAATTTGATAAAAATGTTGTGAACATGATAAAATTCGCAGAAATTCTGATTATAAATCCAGTTCCTCGTAGATGGTCATTATCTTTTGCACGTACAAGTCATTGCCTGATGATAGACACAGGAACTATCTCCGAAACATCGCACTTCAGCTCCGAATTCACGCGAATCATCATACTAAGTCTCCTAGAAAGCGTCGCGTATCTTATTATTATTAGCGTGGTTATTAAATGAAGATCTTCAACCGGTCCGACCGTTTTGACACAGCAGTAACGGGAATGGCTCATCGAGAAGACAGCCGTTCGACGCCCAAATATGAACCAGGCATACTGACTAGGCATTTTGTGATTTTCTTTTAAAACATACACGATATAGCTTCCATTCAACCGCAGCCCGTTTCCAAGCACACATCCCTCCCTGTTTGTAACTCACGGATTTCCTGCCGTTTACCATGTGCCAAATAACCATAAAATTTGATCTATCTGCATGGTGGTACAGGCCAAAGCCACCCATGATATTCTGTTCTCCGGGTTCATGAATGCTGTGTATATACATTTCATAGAATTCTCTGAACGGGGAATCATCGTTTCATGAGCAATTTACCTATACGATACAGTACTTACTTACTCCACGGAGCAGAATCCTTCTTGAGAAGCTAACCGGTTTGCAGCTAGTCAAGAAATTCCCCGTATTTTATGGATGCCGAAGGTTCATTACCGCAATCACAAGTGCCCGCCACCTGTCCCTACCCTGAGCCAGCTCTATCCAGTCCAGATCCCCACATCCCATTTCCTGAAGATCCATATTAATATTATCCTCCCATCTACGCCCGGTTCTCCCCAGTGGTCTCTTCTCCTCAGGTTTCCTCACCAAAACCCTGTACAAGCCTCTCCCCTGCCCCATAAACGCTACATGCTCCGCCCATCTCATTCTTCTCGATTTTATCACCCGCACAATATTGGGTGATGAGTACAGATCATTAAGTTCTTCGTTATGTAGTTTCCTCAACTCCCCTGTTACCTCATCCCTCTTAGGCCCAAAATATTATCCTCAACACTCTCGTCTCAAACACCCTCAGCCTACTTTCCTCCCTAAAATTCTGCGACCAAGTTCCACACCCATATAAAACAACAGGCAAAATTATAGTTCTGTCTATTTTAATCTTTAAATTTTTTGATAGTACACAAAAAAAAACTCATACATTCACGTTCTACGCGTTACTTGAACCTAAGATCCAAACGTTCGCCATGCCGAAGGCGGCACTGCCTCCACACTGCGCGAGAATTTTGTGGACATTGGAGTTAGTGCAGAATCATGAAATAACCAAATACACAAACAACTAAACAACATTTTGACATTCAGAGGGCCGTGAATCGTGATATATTCTTATAATAAAAGCCAACAAAATGCGCTATTTCTCAACTTTATTTTGGTAAAGAACTCTACATGTTACCGACAGACTTATGGAGTTCCATCCTGACTTCGCTAGCAGACAGTCAACATAACTATTATGACGAATACATATTGCTGTGAATACAGTATTAAGACTCCTGATGATGGAATTTAAGTCTATCCGAAACGTGTAGAGTTCTTTTCCAAAATAAAGTTGAGAAATAGTGCATCTTCTTGGCTTTTATTACAAGAAATAAACAACAGTGCATTTCCTTGCGGTGATCATTATGTGGTTTCCTTTCCTAAACACGCATTATTACGTAGCACACACGCGTGTATTTACGTACGTCTACCCGACAATGCTCTATACAATGCGACCTAATAGTGAAGTTACACACATGCTGTACGTCTGAAATGACACGTGCTGTTATCTCTACTGCACTGCTTAGCGTGCTATTGAAATATGACCTCTAAACGGATATACTGGAAAGTCTCACTAGTCACATGATCCAATTACCTTGTAAATGGAGTTACCCGAAATGGCATTAATACACTTCCGTACACACAAAACTTACCCCTGTCTTTTCTCGACCTTTTTGTACAAACGTGAAGGGGACAAATCCGTACCGAACATTAGGCAACAGGGGAAGCATAAGAGCTCTTTGATAAGCCTCGAATTAAATCTTGATTAAAGCAAATCATGTTACTTTAGTGAACGGAGAGTATCATCCAGTTCTACTGTACCCTCAAATCTAAAACAAAATAAAAACACAGAGGAAACATTGGATATAACTTTTTCGTACTTCCGGTTATGAAAATCCTTTATCCACAATAACTAAAAGAGACCCGGAACAGTAGTGATAAAACACAGTTTACTACAACATAAATCTCTATTTCTACATATCTATTATCTTGTTAACATAATAAATATTATTTCACTTTTACGCGCTTTTGCAAAATTCCGAAACGCGAATGTTAGCTTCGTCATGTCTGTCTGTCAGTATGTCCTCATGGAAGTCGGCTCCCACTAGACGCATTTTCGTGAAATTCGACACTTGAATATTCTTCGAATATATGTCGAGAAAATCAAGTTTCATTAAAAATCTAACAAAAATATTGGGCACTTTACATGAAGACCTATGTGCATTTACAATAATATTGAGCACTTTTCATGAAGATCTATGTACATTTACAAAATAATACTGGGTACTTTACATGAAGACCTATGTACATTTACAATAATATTGTGTACTTTACATGAAGACCTATGTACATTTACAACAATATTTGGCACTCTACGTGAAGACCTATGTACATTTACAACAATATTGTGTACTTTACATGAAGACCTATGTACATTTACAATAATATTGGGTACTTTACATGAAGACCTATGTACATTTACAATAATATTGAGCACTTTACATAAAGACCTGTGTACATTTACAATAATGTTGGGTACTTTACATGAAGACCTATGTACATTTACAATAATACCTCACCGCATTCTTCTTAGAATCAGAAATGTTTCAGACTAACCTTGTAGAGAAAATCAAAACAGGCGTTTTATATTCCATAACTTTTTTTTCGAAAATCGTCCCGTTTATGAGAAAATGTGGAAAAATGTGGTAGAATCAGACAGCCCAAAGACGACAATGTTCGGCGCAGAAAAGATAAGTTTGCATGCCGGATAACTAAGGCAAGAGTACGGACACACACTCATAACATTTAATACGTACTGCTTTCCAATGGCAACAATGGCTATGGGAACGCGCTTCAATGTTACCTTCGTTTCCTGTCTTGTTAATAACTCATTACACGAGTAGGCAATCTGTATAGGCCTACGTTAAATTTATAGGAAATAACCTCAAAATTTCACAACGTCGCCGTGATTGTAATTGTTCATTTAGAAACAGTACTTCGCACAGAATACTCATTACGTTATGGTCTATAGCCACAACAAGTTTTACGTAATTGCGTCAATGTATTATTTATTGCTATCAGATTGATAGCTGAATAGTTCGCATGGTCGCCATCCTGTTAGTCTACTAAATACATGCACAAAGAATTCTAAACATTTTTCCCGAAGAACCGAAAAGCATAGATTTAAGCTCATGGAATCCAGCACCCTTAAGTTTGAGTAACATTCATTCATTTAGTAGTCTGTCTTGCGACAGGTCCAAAGCCTCTTCCAATGCCAGCTCTCCACATAGTGCGATCTAGAGCTTCCTCCTTCAAATGACAGTATCCTCTCCTTTCCGTAAGGTCATCCAGTAGCTTCCTACGCCTTCTTCCTCGTCTTCCTGTCACTTCTATTTCCCCTTTTGTCTTTCCTTCAATAACCCGTTGTAGAAGGCAGTTTCTACGCAAAATATGACCCATCCAGTTATCCTTGCGTTTACTTATTTCATGTAGGATATTCCTCTGCTCATTGACTCTAAGTAACACTTCTTCATTTCTCACATGATCGGTCCAACTGATATTTTCCATCCTTCTTCAGCACCACATTTCAAAACTTTCCAAGTGTTTCTGATCTACTGCCCGAAGTGTCCAAGTTTCAGCACCATATAAAGCTATGCTCCAAATTTTTTAGTAACAGCAAGGTATAAAAATATTAAAGGTAATTAAATATCTACATGTCGAGCAAAAATTAAAGCCGAAATATCAAGTCAGGCTGTTTAATTCCGGACTACCAAGTCCACAAATAATCATGTTTAAGGAACTGAAGTGTTTAAGAACGTGTTTCAAATAATACTGGAAACTAGTAGGGTAAAGGGGGCTGGAGAAAACTGCAGAAGGAGGAGCTTCATTATTTGTCGTCTTCATAAAATATTATTATGACTGTCAATGAAAGGAGGACGAGATTGGTACAGTGTGCAGAATGCCTGGAAGAGACGAAAAATGAGCAAAATATTTCAGTCGCAAAACTTTAAGCTAACTTCGGAGGTTTGAAGATAAGATGCTGTGAAGATAATCCTTAAAGAAAGGGAGTATGAAGCCCTAGATTTGGATATAACATGCTAATAAAACGGTCCTCGTGAAAACAGGATATGAAGGCTTAGACAAGAAGATGATATGCTATTAAAATAATCCTTAAGGAAACAGGATATGAAGGCGTCTCTTTGATGAAAGTATGTTTTATAAAGGTCCTTAAAAACGGGTTATAAAGGACACTCAAAACTCCTGCGATGTGACTCCGGGTCGATTGGTGACACGGTTACGGACTTTCCAGAGACGTTCTTATTCCAGGAACCTTTAATCTTCTTCAATACCGCTGTGAGAACCTCAAATCTCGCGCATGATATGAGAGAATAGGGTGCATTATACTTGTACGTGCAGATTTTCGTAGGAACTTTTTCAACATCGAATGTATTTATAGAAACATATAAGCCTACAAGGTCTGCACTGTTAACATCAGGAACACAGATTGTACCCACAGTGTATATAAAACATCAGTTAGTATCTTGCAAATGCCTTTCCGCTGCAAAGACAAATAAATTAATATCATTTATGAAAATAAATGCTGTTTATTGTAACAATCAAACAAAAGAAACGTACTATGTTGTACGGAAAACATGCAGCAGAGTGATTATTTTAATGTTACATCAGGTGGCACGTGTTCAGTGCGGTTTAAACGGCTAATAAGCTCCAACAGTAACAGACATTATGAATATGCAGTGTGCAACCGGCACACCCACACTGATGATTACGTTATTCAAAATATATTTGAATCCGAAACTAGTTACAAATCAATATAGAATGCAAAATCGTAAAAAATCTGTTTGGGAAGTAAGTCTTGTAGCCCCAATCCTAGTTTAATTTTAGTTTCGTTAGGGGCACTGTTTTTGTACCTCTAATGCTACACAACATCCGCGAGGTGAATCAAAGGATAATCCCGCCTTTGAACTGGTAGACGGACATATTCTAAAAGAAGTGTGAGAGGAATCCGTTTACCACATGAACCATCGCGGGTACATGACGTTGGTACTCACTATCTGTGCATTCAAATAAAAATAAGACCTGAACACTACCAGGCTATTAAAACACACGGAAATAATATACAGTGCATTTCTGCCCTGTACATTCCAACTGAAAATTTGCTGTTCACCAACCAGCCTCAAATTAGATTGCAACAATTAGCGAAAATCAAGAGGATTGCAATTCTCATCAAATTCTCAAATTCTCTAAAATAAAATCCTTGTGCCTTACAAGTTACATTCACTCAGACCTCAATTTTGATTATTACAAAAACATTTTCGGCATAATGCATAAAGCGATCAATTTTCGCGTGTGTCCATCTTTACGCAAATATATTTTGTACAAGGACAGTTTTCCTCTCGGTGGGTAGGACGGAGACTGGACACACAGATAATCAGAATGTGACAGATAAGTTAAACATTCCTAGGGAATTAAATCTCATTTATTCACTCACCAAACCAGTCGTTTTATGAAAGGAGTCCCACTGGAAATGGCAGGCAAGGCAGTTTAATTTCCCTTTTACAAACATCTTGATGCACGTAATGAGTTCGTCAGATGTTCTTGTGTCAATTAAAAACTAGCTCTCGTTTTTATGTCTAAAATATCGGTTTTAGAGAAATACCACAACATAATAACCCAATAACAAGATGAAACATATGTTGGGTTGTTATTAATTTCCGTCAAAATGGAACAAAATCTCAGACTTGAATAAAATGTTAGTGCCTGAAATATGAACGATTCAAGCAATCCGAAATATGATGAGTTTTTTTTTAGGTCTGCGACATGATTCGTGCCTTAAATGTGGATACTTGAGTCCACAGAGGCAGCAAGGGTCCTTCTAATAACAGAAAAAATGTGAAGGGCTCTGCAGTAATTTACCAAGTTTTTGTTTCACATGAAACACATATGAGGTTACAAACTCGATTTGGAATATTAATTTATAAAGACTACTGGAAAATTCTCCTTTAGGATGTAATGCAAATATCTTGTAGATGCGAACATACAGATGTGAAGGTCTTCTGTTCATAACTACCATCCTTCACACTCTTATTGTCTATTATATATTAACGTGCGTATATATCAATATTTTCTTATGTTTAACGTCGTCTGTCATACGAAGAGTCTATTACGGGTGAAAGCGTACACATGTCAAGATCATTTGACGATGAGCGTCTGTATAAGACACTGAAAATGTCTTATACTTGGAAGTACGTATATGTGGAGGATGGCGATGAACGCTACTTGTCGGACCCTGAGAATCAATTGTAAGTGAAAGTATGCATATGAGGAGTCTGTTTGACTATTTTAAAGCCATCTGTAAGACAATGAGTAAATACGCTCTACATGACGGGATATCACACATGCCCAGTAAATCAATCATACTTTGGCTGCTTCTAAATTGTACCTTTATCGTCTTTAAACAATAAAATTTAATTTAAAGAACACCCTTTTCTTTCAGTCTGAAACCGAAACTTACCACAAAAATAAACTGAAGAACATAATTAGTCTCAGCATATTGTCTGAAGAAATAAGTCCAATTGTTGAGTAAGACTGAAGCTCTTGATAGACTAAATCAGCTAGTAACTGATACACTGTCCACGAACTAACCCCTGGTGACAGATGCGTATGAAACATTGGTAGAAATATAATGGACAAAGGAATATTGATGTATAATAGCAGAAGAGAAATGCTCATACCATTATAAGTACCCACATTCATTTGTGCCTTGCTATTCGTGTCGCAAGTAAAGGAAAGAGCTTTTAACGTGCATGTCAACATCAATGGTAACAGCAAGTGACCCTACGAGTGTCAAAATTCACGAACGCCAACATACACACAAAAAAATGAGGCCTAAACGTGCTTTATACGCACAGTTTACTACGCGGTTTGTGTTTTATAGCATATTGGCAAAGACGACTACAGAATCTTCCTGCTAACACGTTACCAGAAAGTCTAAACTTCGGGGATTTTTTTCGTTTTATTTTGTGTGATCACAACCGTCGTTTCAGCTTCTGTGAATGTGTTCTGTTGGCAACCGTGATATAATATGGTAAGACTTCCACAAGAAGGAAGATAAGAGAATGACGGAACTAAGGCATGTATTATGACGACATAGGAATGTCCTCTAGTAAATATTAATGTGCTTAAAGAAATGAAAGTGTTTGAATCCTCTTTGTAAATATTAATTTGCTTAAAGAAAGGAAAGTATTTCTGGGAGTTGGTGTATGAAGAATTGTAAGCAGTTAAGTAAGAAAAAAGAAATATGTTCCGCCATAATTCTACATAATTGGAATCTTACCTTTTTACAGTAATCTGTCCGTAGTACTTGATTTACAATCTAACACTGACAGACGTTTCTGTTCTCGAAAGTAGAGGTTTCCTTGTTGATATTCCGTGTTATGTTGACGTTCACATACAACACCCCACTATACCAGGCCACCCGCTGGACCTGTCACCAACGACACTACACTGTCACAGAATTCAAGTTTATATTTTGGCAGAGATAAATAATGAATATGCCTCTACAATATAAAACTGAAAATGAATATTTTCACAAACAGATTTCAGACAGTCTTTGCTGTTGCTTCAAACGAAAGCACATAGAATAGCAGGGGTTCAACTTGACTTGAATCAAGACCTCAAGTAAAAGTATCAAACTTTTCATATTTTCACGTCTACTTTGTACCGAAGAACGACATACTGTTTATCGTATAATTGCAAATCACTGTATACAACTTAAATGCACCATCGCCCATGACCGACAAATACAACTACGAAACACGTTTTAACACGCAAAGTCTATACCTGCCTCACAACGCGATCGACAGCATGACACGAACACGAAATGGCGTTCCCGATTCTTTTAGTAACGAACTTCTACAAAAAAAAACGCGACCACGAAGCCATTTGTTGTACACAAGCATGCCAAGAAAACGGGAATAGTTCGTCAAACCGCACTTGTTGACCGCGTACCGTACACTGAATTGGAGCTCACCCCTCCAAACTCATTCACCCAGCACACACACACACACACCCACCCACGTGCTGAGCCTTGCTTAGCTATGTCTCCTGCGCATCGGCCGTGCTGCGGGAAGCAACAGGCTGCCTCTGTCTGTTTTAAAGGAGGTAAACGGGGTGCGCCTAACACAAAGACAGAGTCAAATGCCTCCCGTCACAACAATATTACTCATTGACTGGTTATTTAACTGGCTTTATCCAGCCCTGAGATTACGCGTTAAATGATATGAAAGTGTTTTTTAAACACCAAATTGTTTCGATCTTAAGGTGATTCATCCCCGTTGTGTTTACAACAACAACAACAACAACAACAATATAATCGTGTTCCCTCTAAACACAACTTTATTCTTAAAGGGCAAGAACAGCTATATGTTTCTGCTAGTTAAAGTAGCCATATAGAAAATACAACGGTAGATTTACCGCCGCAGTTTGAAGTTTGAGATCTCACGCTGCAAACTGCAGCGTCACATATCGAAAAGTGCTGTCTAGCTAAATACAACTAATAATCAGGAATGACCTATTCTAAATATGGACGGATCATAACCAAGTATCAGCATTTACACACCGGTCGTTTGCGGGCCGTTGCCCGTCCATATTCGTAAATTGTGTTTTGTGATCTGTGTGTGTGCACGTAATGTCCTCACCATTATATACCTATATCCATAAATTAGGGTGGAGTGTGTGTATACTGTCTGACACAACTGTAAGGTGGTAAATGTATGATTTATTATATTAAGATCAACTACATGTTTCAGCCCTTATAATTGGCCATCTTCAGGTTGATAATTGAAAATTGGAAAACACTTATTAAACAGTTATACTAGGCTTATGTGAGTTTTGTACAGTGTGGAAATGATGCGTGGGGGGTAGGAACGAG
>Ga0123357_10001419_pt1 | contig 25383 bp, 21 predicted proteins | sample TergutEmb28metaG_FD_89873 | JGI IMG/M metagenome (GOLD analysis project Ga0123357, IMG submission 89873) | Embiratermes neotenicus P4 segment gut microbial communities from Petit-Saut dam, French Guiana - Emb289 P4 | ecosystem: Host-associated > Arthropoda: Insects > Digestive system > Gut ...
ACTACCGACTGGTGGAGGTTTGTTGCCGGCGTGCAGAATCCTCTCTCTGAAGGCGGGAAAGTGATTGTGACCGCTTACGATTTGCCGGGGAACGGAACGACTAAGGAAGCGAATCGTTAACCGGAGGATGTTGGAAGAGGCTGTCTCAAAAGTTGTTTTTGATGAATCGGTCATGCAGACCTGATCCGCAATGACAGGCTTTTGAGGCAGCCTTATTATTTTGCTTCATTTTTCCTGAACACAGGATTATACTGCCGATCTGAGATTATCAGGTTGGGGGTGAGAGTTCCGACTACTATTAATTATCGGTCTTAAAAGAGCGGTATCTTATAATTTATTGTTTATTAAACTTTTGATTTGTTAAAAAATCTTTGCTGAAAGAGATGACAAGCATTTTGTATTGCTTTTGCAATATTTTCTATCCTATTGTTATTCAGACCGAATATTTTTTGTAAAAAGCAATAAGAGTGTCAAAACCGTTAAATTTGTGATTAAACACAGATTATCAATGACATAAAAAGCACTCCAAAGATAATTCTATGAAATTTTGACAAACTTTTTATAAATTCATTGTCATATTAAATAAATTTATAGTAATTTTGTATTCAAGTCTCCCTCTTAATAGGCAGAGGGATTGAGATAGAGAGGGAAAAAGTAATAATTTAAAATATTTCACGAAAGGACGGAAGCAAAAAAGAAAAGATATGAGAGTACCAACATGGAGTTTTACTTCTTATGAGGACAGAAAAAAGACAACAAAAGATATCAACTTCAATTGTGATAGATATAGGCATAGTTCTAGTATATTTTTTACCTGAATCGTATCTTGACTGCAAAATAAAAAAGCAAAATTCAGAACAAAATAATGCTTCTGATAAAATAAAATAGACATTTACTTTTATAATTCAACCGTACACTTTTTAGTTCCCCAAAATATGAAATTCAACATTTATCAGATTTATCAAAAATTTAAAGAGGTTATTATTGGAGAAAATTCAAATGATAGAAGTCTTCCTTATTTAACTGCACAAGAATTACTTGATGAAATTTTTTCAATATTTCAAGAGCGAATGCAAGAGGAAACGACTTCCGAATACTTACTTTTTCCTACCTGTTTTTATATCTATTTACATCAATTGGACTACGACAAGAGAAGAGAGGCATTTGGTCATACAGTAAAAGGAGTTGTCAATATGTTTAACAGGCATATCCGGAAAAAAATGTTGACATATCCCGATTATAAACCACACGCTACCTATTGGAGATTACAATTTTTACCCCATAGAGAAGGAATGTTTACGGAAGATAACGGCAAGGAGATAACGGCAAAACAAAAAGAACCCTTTATCATTTCAACTATTTATTCAACCAATTTTTCAGAAGGCAATTTTGGGGAAGAAAATTTTGTTGCTACTAAACGAGACCTGTCTTCATTAAAAAAAGAGCACTACAATGTCAATCGTGATGCTTTACTTGGTATTGATCAAGAAGGTGGACGCTTTACCGTTAAATTTGATTCTTCATTTGCAAATATTACAAATGAAATCTATAGCGATAACAATAGTCAAAGTTTTGAAAAAAGAGCTAATGCAATCTTGACAATTTTGGGAGGAACTTTTTTAGGAGTAGAAGAAGGGAAAAACAAGTACTTTATGACTTCCAACGAATTACATATTTCTGGTAAAAATGATGATAGAACCAATATGTCAATATTAAAAATCGATAATGGACGAATTTTAAATTCTCATGTGCAAATAAAATATTTTGCTGTCGAAGATATTTTTAGACTTGCCGCTTTTGGTCCTGTAAAATGCTATGAAAAAACAGTTCCGTTAAGTAACGGCGATAATATTTTATGGGTGAATTTATACAATAATTCAAATATTTTTATCAATGAAGAAATAAGTATTAATTTTAAAATCAATAAATAACAATAAAATGTGGGACTTTATTCTATTGTTTGCCATTTTGGGACTTGTAGTATATTTCTTCAAAGAGGAAAGAGACTTTGTTAAAGAAAAGTAAGAAATCAAAAGTATTATGTTTAAAATATCATTTTCAGGGAAAACAGATCCGGGACAAAAGCGGACAAACAACGAAGATGCTTTTATCGCTCAAAATATATGGGACGACAAGCACGTTCTTTGTGTGGCTATTGACGGCGTGGGAGGATACGAAGGAGGAGAAGTGGCTGCCGAACTTGCGCAAAAAGCCATTGTCGAGTATTTGGAAAAATATCCTAACGGAGAGCGGCTTGATTTACTCAAACAGGCAGTTGTAGAGGCAAATAATGAGATCGTGAAACAACGCGAAATACGACAATTAGCCAATATGAGCTGTGTGCTAACGGCTTGCCTAATACAAGCAGAAAAGAAAATTATCAATATGGTACATGTTGGGGATACTCGCTTGTATCAATTTTATAATGGCAAATTACGAAAGCTGTCTCACGACCATTCTTTAGTGGGATACCGCGAAGAAATCGGCAATCTTACCGAAGATGAAGCAATGAGTCATCCTCAGCGCAATCTTATCGAACGCATCGTAGGCGACGCTTTGCATCAAATAGATGATGAAAATTTCCTTGAAGCAGTTGCTTACCCTTTATTATCAAATTCTATTCTTTTACTTTGTTCCGATGGATTATGTGACATGTTAAAATTGACGGAAATGGAGTCTGTATTGCAAAGAAATATTTCTTTACCTGAAAAAGTTCAAGACTTGATTGACTTTGCAAATGCAAAAGGCGGGAAAGACAATATCACTGTCGTTCTTGCCGAAGTAATTTCTGACAAACATAATATTGTGGAAGATACAAATGTCGAAAATAGTATGAGTGATTATACTAATAAAAAAATAACAATTGAACAATCTATCGTAAGAAAAAAAGAAAAAACAGAGAAAAAACATAAAGATAGAGTTTCTGTCTTGTCTTATGGATTAGCAGGTATTCTATTCATAGCAACGGTTGCAATAGTCGGGTATCAGTTCGGACTTGATAGGTGCTGCAAAAATGATAATTACAATAATTTCCTAAATGTTCCCACAATAGTTTCATTAAAAAATGATACGCTTATTGTTAATGATTCAATACTGAAGTTTACTAATGATTCAGTTAAATATCGTTTTAATGATTCGATTTCATTTCAAGTAACTGGAAAAGAAATACATATCAATACATTGAAAAAATAGTAGTTGAATATCATGACCAAGAAAAATTACAACAGCAACAGTAAAGAACGCCTCTCCATGGTTTTTGTAACGGTAGTACTTATTTTGGGATTTTATACTTTGTCACAAAATCAGAAAAAACTGTTCGATAATGCAAAATCCGCCTTCGTGCTGAATAAAGATTTGAATGTCAATTCTTTGATTGATGCGCTTGTTTATGGGAATTACATATCGGACAGAAAAGACGCCAATCTGATTGCAGAACATATTAAAAACAAATTGGCAAATGGTGCGGAATTGCCTAATCTCGGCGAATTGAATAAAAAAACATTTTATCTTCCTGCCGAAACGGCATACAATGAAGGCGGCTCACGATTGAAACAACGGGTAGAGCGTTCTCGCGAAAATCTGGGATTAAATGAGGAAACTGAAGAAAAATATAACGAAAATTTACCGGTAATCTTGGATTTGAGAACCGGCACCTGCGAAATAAAAGTAAAAGTACAGCAAATCGACAATACAGCAAATCGACTAAAAAAATTGTTGGGTAAAAATTACAAACCGGATACATCAACCGTTTTGGTACAACTCAAAGAACACTATTACACGGTCGTCGGTGAAGATTCGATTGCATCGGATTCGATTGCAGGTTACGCAATGACTAATAAAAATGGTATCGCTATATTTGATAACTTGAATAAAGGAGGCTTTTACAGCGTTTTACCAATAAAAGATGGCTTTGAATACGGTGGTTCGAAAGGCACTTTAAAAGGTAGTTTGAAGATAAATCGTGAATTTACTTTTACTCAAAGCGAACATCAAATCACGCCGTTTGATGCACTAGCCTATTCACAAATCAAGGAAGACAATGCGCTGACTGTACGCACTCCCGAAGGGTACAAAAACGATATGATTACGTACTTTATTTTATTCTTGCTTACATGGTGGGCATTTCATTTCTACCAGTCTCTCCGCAATCGAAAACGCAAAATTGTGACCGACAACCTGCTTATACCGGTGCTAATGACTCTTTCCGGCTTTTGCCTGCTTACAATGTATGCTATTATTAATCCATTGACCGATATAATGATCGGTAATAAAATGGCAAAAGCTGCAATTATAGGTATTTTGCTTATTGGATTCATGTCAGAAATTAACTTTGTGAATTTCTACGAAAACTATTTCAAAATAAAATTTGATTTCGTTCTGCAGTTTTTTTCATGGATAATAACGCCGTTTATTCGGCTTTTTACTCCAATTAAAAAAAATCAAAAATCTAAACTGTTTGGCGGATTTGGTTACGTGATTGCAGCTTTGGGGTTGTTAGCATTGTTGTATTTATTTGGAAGCGGTCCCGCAGGAAGTGGAGCAAAAGTAAATTTGTTTGGTTTTCAGCCGAGCGAAATATCCAAGTATCTGATTGTATTTTTTTTCTCAGCATTCTTTTGCAATAACGCAAAAAAGATTCAAGCGTTTTCAGGGGAATTTAACAGCACCTCTTTCCGATTGCAGCTTAGGACAGTATTTGTTGCGCTAATAGCAATGGTTTTAATTTTTGGTATTTATCTTGGAGTTCTCAGCGACGGCGGACCTGCTTTGGTTATCTCCATTGCCTTTATTCTAATTTATTCGGTTGCTCGCCGCGATTTATGGCAATTGCTCTTTGGAGTAATTTCATTTATAGTTTTTTTGGTTGCAGGTTGGCAACTTAATCACACAATGCCAACTTTAGGAATATTTGCATTGTTGTGGCTTACTGTATGGCTTGCTTTTTGGTATTTCAAAAAGAAAAGACTTTATGAAAGCGCCATTTTCATGAACTTACTGATAGCGCTGTTTATTTTTGGAGGTCCGGTTTGTAATTGGATAGGTTTAAACGCCGAAGGACAACGATTGAACGATAGGAATACTGTAATTGTGTGGTCTTATAATGAATCAAACACAAATAGGAAAGATAATGGGATATGGGATAACGAGGTAAAAGGTGGCGACCAGGTAGTAAACGGAATATGGGCATTGGCTTCGGGAGGATTTTCCGGTCAAGGATTGGGCAAGGGAAACCCAAATCTCATTCCTGCTTCAAACACTGATATGGCTTTCATAAGTATTGGTGAGGAATTGGGCTTTGCAGCCTTGATATTGATTATTTTGTGTATGGCAATTCTCCTGCATCGCAGTTTACTGTTAGCAAGGCGGGCAGGCAATCCATTTGCATTTTTCCTGATAACAGGCATTACAGTAGTCACAGGTGTGCAGTTTTTGATTATAGTATTGGGAAGTATCGGGTTGCTTCCACTAACTGGAGTTGCTGTGCCATTTCTCAGTTATGGAGGCTCCAGTATGTTTATCAACCTCGCCGCTTTTGGAATTGTATTGTCTTTATCCAGAGAACGGGCAACTGAAAATCAAGCAAAAGAAATTAAAAAATACGATAATATTATAGTTGCAGGCATTGTGACGTATATAGGTATTTCGCTGATTTTACTCGGTACCCTGTTTAATTATATGATTGTTTCACGCGACCGGTCTCTTACAAAATATGCTACGACTAACAGTTCACAGGGGGCGAGAATAATAGAATACAATCCGCGTATCAATCTATTAATGAAAAAATTATATTCAGGAAATATCTACGATCGCAACCATTTGCTTTTAGCTACAAGCGACAAAGAGTTACTGAAAGGCGCTACTGCAGATTCTATTATTGAAGCGGGTATTGACAAAAATGCTTTGAATAATGAACTTAAAAAGCGGCAAATACGCTACTACCCATTCGGCAGCCATCTCTTTTTTATGCTTGGCGATTTTAACTCTAAGGTACAATGGAGCATTAATGACAATAATCCTTATGGATATATGGCTGAAAACCGCTATTTAGCCTCTTTACGCGGGTTTGACAATACAGTTGATAAGAAAAGAAATAAACTTGATACGTTGCGGTTAAAAACAGAAAGATATTATCCAAATTCATTTTTAAGTTCCAAAGATACTGTTTTTGATTATCACTTATATAATTATGATACAATTGTGCCAATGCTTAAGGCAGGAACAGACAGTAGGGAAGTTGTCAAATGGAACGAAAAACGCGACAAAGAACGTAATATTACACTTACTATTGATGCCTCTTTACAAACCAAAATGCAAAATGAAATTGAAAAATATGTAACGAATAATTTTAAAGGTCCAGTTTGGAACAAATTACGTATTTCAGTTGTAGTTCTCAACGCTCAATGTGGTGACTTGCTTTGCTCGGCAAACTATCCGCTACCTAATCAAGACACATTACGTTATTCACCGAATGTATATTCCGAAAGAGACAGGAACAGCAAAGCATATACCGACAGAGATTTAGGCTTAACTTTTCAAACTGCTCCCGGCTCTACTGCAAAAGTGATGTCGGCGTTGGCTGGATTTAAAAAATTAGGAAAGGAAGTTGTAAATATTAAGTATAGAATTGACGCATTGGAAACAGTAGAACCTCCAAAAGATGAACCAAATTTTCAAAGAGATGGGCACAAAACAACAATGGAAGAGGCGATAAAGCTTTCTTCCAATTGCTATTTTATCAACCTTGTAAATGCTAACGATCTTTATTTACAGTTAGACAGCATTTATCAAGCAGTCGGCATAAGAATCGACAAGGAGGGTACTGATAAAAAAGGCGGAACAATTGTAGAAAAAACACTTACGCCTTATTTTCTTGATTACGATATTTCTGCCAGCCGACGAGAGCAATTTAATCAGGAAGTCGCTTCAATGCAAAGAAAAGGTATTGCCACATACACAAATTACATAACTAAACGTAATGAAGGATTAAGAAATCCAAAAATCACTGATAAAAGTATTTTATTCCGTAGAATGATATGGAATGAGTGTGGTTGGGCGTGGGGACAGGGAACAATGCGAGCAACCCCTCTCAATATGGCTCGTGCAGCAGGTATTGTTGCAAATGCAGGGACATTCGTAGAAACAAGATTTATCAAAGAAGGAAACAAAAATTTGAAAATCGAAAAATGCGACACAATTTCAATTGTTTCTCAAGATGCTGCAAATATCTTGAAAGGTTATATGCAAAACGAAACTCAAAAATGGATAGATAAGGGTTATAACTTTCCGAAAGGTATCATGGGCGGGAAAACAGGAACTCCAGAAAGAGGTTTATTGTTTTATCGCAACGTTATGGATAAAACGGGTAAAAACATAGTTGTGAAAGATCCTCCTCAAAAACACAATGATGGCTGGTATATTTTCTTTGTCTGGTCTGAAAAAGAGAAAGCTTACCTGTCCGTAGCTGTACGGATGGAACGCCTTTTAAGTGGCGATACTTCAGGCGCAGCAGTACGCCTTGCAGATAAAGTTATAATTAACAAAGTATTACGTGAACTGAAATACATTATATAGTCTATATACTAATCAAAAAACAATGGAACTACTATTAAAGGAATACGAAAAACTTGGCATCATCGGAAGAGGCGGCTTTGCTACCGTTTGGAAAGTAAGGCATCATCAGTTTCGTAATATTCGTGCCATCAAAGAATTGCATGAACCGATTTACGACAGTGATCCAAAATTGTTCAAGTCGTTTTGTAAAGAAAGCGAAACATTGTTACGGCTTGGAAACGGCGGACATCCGAATATCATCAAAATTTTCCGTTCGATCCTTGACGATCACAGAGCTTATTTTGAAATGGACTTTGTGGAAGGAGAAACATTGTACAATTATTTGCGAGAGAAAAAATTTATACCCATAAACGAGGTAATGAAATTTGTGTCCGACATCGGCAGCGCTCTTGCCTATTGCCACGAGGATATTTATCTCTTTTGTATGGACAGAGAAATCGACGACCTTCCACCAAATCCTGACGACGCGAGCAAAGTTCTTATTGATGATGCAAAACGCAAGAAGTTAATTGAAAAGTATAAAGTTTGGCACAACGACATTCAGTCGAAAAATGTAATGCGCAAAATCAATGGTAGCTATATGCTGTTTGATTTTGGGCTTTCCGTATCTGATGAAGGCGAGATAACAAGCAGTAAAAAGAAAAATGGGATAGTTGAATATATGTCGCCGGAAAAACTAGATAAAGGTATATTTGACGCTCGAAGCGATGTTTACAGTTTCGGTATTTTAATGTATGAAATACTGGCAGGACGAGTGCCATTTGAAATTGAAGATGGAAAAAACAGAGAAGCCATTTCGGAACAGGTAAAAATACTTGAAAAACACAAAAACGCTATGCCGCCTGCTATTGAACCTTTGCGTCGCGCTGCTTTTGAAGCTGCCCATCAGGGTAAAACTTACGAAAAAGATTATCCGGACTGGCTGGAACAGATGATAATGAAATGCCTCGAAAAGAAACCGGAAAACCGTTATGCTACAGCAAAGGATTTTTTTACGGAATTTGAAAAAAACAGCAAAGCGAGCCGACTTGAAGACAGTGAGCAAACAAAAAAATTGAAAGAAAGTAATGAGAAAATGATCAAAGATTTGAGTAACCTTTCTCGTGAAAAAGACGAACTTAATGAACAAATTAGAATGTGGGCATTATCAGGTAACCAGGAAGAAAAAATAGCTCAACTGCAAAATAACATTAAGTTACTAATGAATAAATGCGAAAAACTGCAATCGGAAATTGACGATAAGAATAGCGATGCTGCCATTCTCCAAAACAAAATAAAACTATTACAAACCGATAATTATGAATTACAGAGTAATATTCTGAAACAAAAAAATGAAAAGCCAAATCGAAAGCTTGTTTCTATATTAATTGCACTCTCTTTGTTTTTTGCCGTTTTAACCGGTGTTTCTGTTTTAGCATATATTGGAAAGGATTCAAGAATGCTTCAATTAGTGAACGATAAAAAAAATCTTACTCAACAACTTGATACACTAAAAACAAGTAATGTGCATCTCCAAAGCCTTATGTCAAATCAGGGAAATAATAACGTCACTCTTGCCAACAAGCAAAAAGAGATAGATCGGTTGCAACAGGAAAATACGAATCTGAGAGCCAATCAGGACGCCTCTACTGTGGACAAAAATACTGTTTCTCGATTGCAGCAGGATAATAATAATTTAACTTCTTCCAATCAGGAAAAAGACAGAACTATATCTAATCTAAAGTCAAGTGATCAGGAAAAAGACAAAACTATTGTTAAATTGCAGCAAGACCTTCAAACAGCGCGCGACTACATTAAAAATTTGCACTAATGAATTTAAAAAAACGATACATAAATGAAAAAAAAGATATTTTTTATAGCGCTGATTTTTTGTAATATAGTCGTGTTCGGACAAGACATGACTGATATCTACAAAGGGGAGATCGAAAAATATTTGAATAAAAATGACTGCGATAATGCGCAAGTTGCTTATGATGCCTACAAAAAAAGCCGGAATGGCATTACCGATGCTGATATTGAAGCTCGCATAAATGCCTGCAAGGAAAGAAGTAAAACTATTGCAGAATATCAGGAATGGCAGACAAGGATAAGGAATTTCGAATCGCAGACGCCAAAAATTGATGGAGTATTCAATGTATTCTTCTTTAAAAAGGAAACTACAGTTTCGACCGATCAATCAGCTAAAGTGGCTCAGGCAGCCGGATATTTGAATAGCAATCCAAGCGCTAAATTAAGAGTGACAGGCTATAATTCCGAAAGTATGAGTATATCGGAAACGCGTGCTAAAGCTGTTTCTCAAATATTGATAGCAAAATATGGTATTAATTCAAATCGTTTGACAATAGAATGGAAAGGAGGAGGTCCTTATACAAATCCGGATGCAAATGAAGTGGTCACTATCATGGCTTATAAAGAACAAGCCGTTCAAGAAACACAAAATGACAACATGCTGCAATCATTCAAAACATTGCAAGAATTCATACAATCGGCAATGAACTCAAACCCAACAGCTAATTTGGGCAACGGTAAATACAAAGGGCAAATGAGTGATGGAAACCGTAATGGTTTAGGCGCTTATTATTGGAATGATGATAAGAGTTTTTATTTTGGCGGATTTATTCGGGGAAATCAAAATGGGAGTAGTATAGAAATAGCTGGAAATTTGGATAATAGTGAAGTAAATAATTGTCCCAACTGTAAATTCTATGTTGGAAGTTGGTCAAATGGGTTAAAGTCCGGCAAAGGCACATGTTATGATAAAACAGGGAAATTGATTTATTATGGTGATTTTAAAGATGACAAACCCATTGAAACTTATCCGACAACAGGTTCCTATACTTCATATAAGTTTCAGATAATTAGCTATGGTAACCAAGGCGTTTATGCCGGTGAAACAAAGGATGGGAAAAAATACGGACAAGGTATTTTTCTATGGCTTGATAAATGGTCTGGCGATATGTGGTATGGTCGTTGGGCAGATGACCTCCGCGATGGTTATGGCATATACATACGTAAAGATGGTACCATGTTTACGGGAACATGGAAGGGCGATACTTATAATCCTTAAATGTAAACAATGGAACTACTTTTACAAGAGTACGAAAAACTCGGTATCATTGGTAGAGGAGGTTTTGCTACCGTTTGGAAAGTGAGGCATCATCAATTTCGCAATATTCGAGCTATCAAAGAATTGCATGAACCGATTTACGACAATGATTCTAAATTATACAAATCGTTTTGTAAGGAAAGTGAAACGTTGCTACGGCTTGGAAACGGCGGACATCCGAATATCATCAAAATTTTCCGTTCGATCCTTTATGACCATAGGGCTTATCTTGAAATGGATTTTGTAGAGGGAGAAACATTATACAACTATTTGCGAGAGAAAAAGTTTGTACCCATAAACGAGGTAATGAAATTTGTGTCCGACATCGGCAGCGCTCTTGCCTATTGCCACGAAGATATTTATCTTTTTTGTATGGACAGAGAGATTGACGACCTTCTGCTGGATACTGACGACGCGAGCAAAGTTCTTATTGATGATGCAAAACGTAAGGAGTTGATTGATAAGTATAAAGTTTGGCACAACGACATTCAGTCGAAAAATGTAATGCGTAAAATCAATGGTAGCTATATGCTGTTCGATTTTGGGCTTTCCGTATCCGATGAAGGCGAGATAACAAGCAGTAAAAAGAAAAATGGGATAGTCGAATATATGTCGCCGGAAAAACTCGATAAAGGTATATTTGACGCTCGAAGCGATGTTTACAGTTTTGGTATTTTAATGTACGAAATACTGGCAGGACGAGTGCCATTTGAAATTGAAGATGGGAAAAACAGAGAAGCCATTTCGGAGCAGGTAAAAATACTTGAAAAACACAAAAACGCTATGCCGCCTGCTATTGAACCTTTGCGTCGCGCTGCTTTTGAAGCTGTCCATCAGGGCAAAACTTACGAAAAAGATTATCCGGACTGGCTGGAACAGATGATAATGAAATGCCTCGAAAAGAAACCGGAAAACCGTTATGCTACAGCAAAAGAATTTTTTATGGAATTTGAAAAAAACGACAAAGAAAGCCGGCTTGAAGACAGTGAGCAAACAAAAAAATTGAAAGAAAGTAATGAGAAAATGATCAAAGATTTGAGTAACCTTTCTCGTGAAAAAAACGAACTTAATGAACAAGTTATCGAACTTAATGGACAAATTATACAGTTGGCAAAACAGTTGGCAAAATCGAGTAACCGTGAAGAAGAAAATATACAATTGCATAGCAAAGTAAATGAATTTGAAACGGATAATAATAATCTTAAAATTCTGAATGATAACTTGTTTAAAGAAGTAACTACATTGAAAGACGAATCTACATTCCATTTGCAAATGATAGAAAATTTACATACACAATTAATTGCGTTAGAACTTGAAAAAGCCGAATGCGACAACACCAAATCTTCTGTAACACCCGATTGTGAACAAAAGAATCTCACCGACCCCGAAATGGTATTTGTTGATGGAGGAACGTTTTTGATGGGTTGCAATAACGAGCAGGAAAGCAATAATTATGAAGATGATACGATGCATAGTGTAATGATAAACAGTTTTTATATTGCAAAGTATCCTGTAACGCAGATGTATTGGCAAGCATATATGGATAATAATCCAAGCTATTTTAATGGAGATAATCTTCCTGTTGAGCGTGTAAGTTGGGAAGAAGCACAAGAGTTTATCCGCCGATTGAATGCAGCTACAGGCAAACAATATCGTTTACCGACAGAAGCAGAATGGGAGTATGCTGCTCGTGGCGGTAACAAAAGTCATGGTTTCCAATATAGCGGCGATAACAATTTGAATAATGTGGCATGGTATGAATATAATAGCGGAATGTCTACACATCCTGTCGGCACAAAACTACCTAATGAACTAGGTATTTATGACATGAGCGGTAATGTTTGGGAATGGTGCAGTGATTGGTATGATCCAAATTATTATTTAAATTCACAACAAGTTGACCCGAGTGGTCCTTCATCAGGTTCTCTTCGTGTGATTAGAGGCGGTGGCAGCTGTTATGGAGGCTCAGGGAGTTGCAGCGTATATGACCGTAGTAACAGCCCTCCAAGTCGTCGCAACTACAATCTTGGCTTCCGCTTAGCTTGTAGTTAAAAATAGGTCTGTTTGGTGAAAAAATATTAAAAACAAGATAACAAAAACTAAAAAATGAATAACAAAAATTTTTGTGCTATTGCTTTCGTAACACTTTTTACTGCATGTTCGAGTTCTCCCGAATCGGACGGGAAAAAACTGGCAAAAATGCACTACGAACTTGAACAGATTGGAAATAACGTTGGCAGCAGATCAAATGTGTATGCTGGAAAAGCAAAAGAAGTATTTGAATTTGAAACAAAAACATGGGAAAAATATTCAAAAAATGCTGAAATAAAAGCACAGTTTCAAAATGCTTTTAATAAAGAATTAAAAACGCTCGAAGGAAAATGAAAATATTGTTAATATTAATTACCATAATTTGCTTTGGGATTAGTACAAATGCACAACTTGGAGCAAGAATAACAAATAGCATTTCGTCCATTTGTCCTCCTTTGAATTGGAAAAATTCATTTAATGTGGTCTTTAATGGTCCCGTAGAACAGGGTGAAAATGTAAATTCAAAAATCCAAACAAAAATAGAGATAAGCGGAGGAAGTAGAACTGTAAAGAACTTAAAGGAATATGTCGATATAGAAGTCGGATTGTTAGGTTCTCGTGTCGTTAGCAGGAGTTCATTCAAAACTAACTCAGATATTGTAGGTGAAAAAGTCATTTTTAAGACTAAAGATGGATTTGATCCGTATAGTAATCCATTATTAAAAATTCAATATTTTTTCTACAGAGGAGAAAAAGAATATAATAATTGCGTTATTATTACTTGTACTGTATTAGAAAGCAAAGCAAGTAAATACTTTTTATTATTTGATGAGAGTGTTAAAACATTTAAACATATTAAGAAATGAAAAAAACATTAACAGGAATATTACTATTATTTGCTTTTTTGGCATCTTGTTCTTCTCCTGAATCGGACGGGAAAAAAGCGGCGCAAAAAACGTGTGATTGCATAGATGAATATGCGGGAAAATTGAACAAGGCTTATGAGTCGTACATCGAAAAATTCAATTCTTATTCTTTCAAAACCCGTATCGAAGCTCGTGAAAAGATAAGCAGGGACGTTCAGGAAGTTGAAGATGAATTTATTAAAAGCGAAGAAAAGTCGGCGGCTTATCGCGATAAATTGAACGGTAAATATCTAACAAATAGGGAAAATGCAATAAAGTTTCAATATGCTTATAATACACAATACGCGGCTTATAGTGCGCCATCAGTAGATACGGTTACATTTCAAAGTAGAATTAATAGCCTGGTACAAACCATTATTCCACCAAAGCCCGATTTGGAGAAACTGAAAAAAGGTTTGATAGGAAGAAAAATAGCAGAAGGCATAGATGGTTATCGTGGAAGAGATTGGTATTGGGAAATAAAATCACCCAATGATTTGAAAAGTGTAGAAATAAAAAATGCAGAGAATAGGGGCGATGATTATTTACTTGATGTACATATAATTTTGCGAGGTGAAAATACCGATTATGAAGCTGATGTTAAAATAGTTTATGTATTGCGACAATACGATGATTGGACAATTGATATTATCGAAACCCAAAATATGCAAATTGTCCAAACACACAGATATGATAACTGCATATCAGTTAAATTATCCAACGATGGATTAGAAGTTAATAATCAATGCGATGTTGCATTATTAATTGGTGGCAGTGTACTATTAGATCATTATGGTGAGGGTATCGAATGGAAAAAATTTTCTCAAATAGCAGCGGCAAATCAAACAACTTATTTTTTTCTGGGTTATGGGAAAAAACAAGATTACAAAATTCAGTTTATTGAACGACCGTAAAAATTTCATCTGCCTGCGATAAGGAGGAAATGTTAAATTAAAAATGATAAAATATACTTAAAGTTAAATAGAACACACAATGAAATTTTTTACTAATCAAAAGTCTTCTGAAGATAAAAAAAAGGGGAGGAAAAAACAGCCTGATAATGCTGTTGATCTGCAAGAGGAAATCATTGACTCTATTGTAGATTATTTAAAACAATTCTACGGGAAAGATTTCTCTGAAACTATAGTAATTTGGACAACAAATCAACAAAATCAAGTTATCGTTCGTGACAATGACTTTAGCGGTGCTTTGTGTTTAGCTTTAGATAATGCCCATTTACATGTCATTTCTAAAGCAAATATTTTGTTTGAATATCAAAAGCCACCGGAAGGCAATAATTTTCATGAAGCAATGGACGGATTGTTTATTGAAATTCGCAGTATTACAAATCCACAAGCTGTTTTTCTTAAAGCCAAAGCCTGCATAACTTCTGTTCTTGGATTTGGAACGCTTTCTCAAAATGAATATTTTTTAGACCCAAAACAGAAAACAATCTATCATATCGGCAGGGGTGAAATCGGTAGATATGAAACATACCTCAATAACGACATCGTCATCAAAGCAGACGAATCCGACCCGGAACAAAAAGAAAAGAATAGAAATGTGAGCAGTACGCACGCTGAAATAGTTTTCAAAAATAATATCTTCCATCTCAAGGCATTGCCGAGAGGTTGTCGTTTCACGGGAGGTAGCGCTACCAAAATAGTTCGTAGTGAGAATAAACCGATAGAACTTGAAGATACTATCACACTATACCCATTATACAACGGCGACTTGATAGAGTTGGGCAAAAATGTTCTTTTGAAGTTTGAAATATCGTCAACATTCTGAATATTTTTTAACTATTAAAAAACTCAAATTTGAAATGAAGAAAACATAAATAATTTTATAGCAACCATTTGCTTTGGTTTTTATGTAAATGGGCAATCATCAAAAGGGAATGAATTGGTTGGTACGAAATAGGAACACTTTCATAACAATCAAACATCCGGTTTAGCTTTGTCGAACAATTGGAGGAATATTGCTTAACAACTCAAATTTACTTCATTGCTATTTCAGCAACAACCCATCCGCCACTTCATCCGCTATCGCTTTTCCCTGCAATACCTCAACAATTGCTAATCCGAACTGGAAAGCAAATCCGGGTCCGCGTCCGGTGATAATGTTTCCGTCTTTGACAACGGGGCTGTTGACATAAGTAGCGCCCTTCAAAGTCGATTCATAACCCGGATAAACGGTTGCTTTCTTCCCCTGCAATAAGCCTGATCCGCCAAGTACTAAAGGAGCGGCGCATATAGCGGCAATTCTTTTACCGCTTGCCGCGTGTTGTTCCAAAACGCTTTTTAGTCCGGCGTGCGCATCCAAATTGGAAGCGCCCGGCATTCCACCCGGTAAAACCAGCATATCGCCCGCTGAAAGATCCGCTTTTTCAAAAAGCGTATCAGCGTTAACCGTAATCCCATGCGCTCCGGTTACAGGCAGTTTTCCGGTAACGGAAACCGACGTTACATCCAATCCTCCCCGAAGCATTACGTCCATTGCGGCAATCGCTTCGGTTTCTTCAAAGCCTTCTGCTAAAAAAATGAATACTTTTTTCATGATGCTTATATTATTTTGTAATTAATAACTAAATTTGCATGCTATTTGTTTCGGAATAGCAATACAAAAGTAATGGATTTACTTGAATAATGAAATATGAAGATAGGTTTATTCGGAAATGAATATCAGATTGAGAAACAAAAATGTATTCAAGCGCTTTTTGATAAATTGCAAGCGTTGCATACTGAAATTTATGTAGAACGCCGGTTTTATAATTATCTCGTCCGGCAAATAGATGCTGCGCCTGCCGTTGACGGTTTGATTGAATCTGACCAGTTAGCGCTAGACTTGGCGATTAGTCTGGGCGGCGACGGCACTTTTTTGAGGACTGCAGCCTGGGTAGGGCGGCAAAATATCCCAATACTTGGAATCAATATGGGGCGGCTGGGCTTTTTAGCTGATATCAATACCGATGATATTGAAGATACTTTAGATGAAATTTTCCGGCGGGAATATACGGTCGAAAAACGTAGCGTGCTTGAATTGGAAAGCGCTCCGCCTTTTCCCGGAACCTATAATTACGCTTTGAATGAAATTGCCATACTCAAGCGGGATACTTCTTCCATGATAACGATTCATACTTCTTTGAATGAAGAATTTTTAACGAATTATCTGGGCGATGGCTTACTGATTGCCACTCCAACCGGTTCAACGGCTTATTCGATGAGCGTCAACGGACCGATAATCATTCCCGAAGCAAACAATTTTGTATTAAGTCCGGTAGCTCCCCATTCGCTGAATGTCCGTCCGCTGGTGATTCCTGAAGATTATTGCATTCGTTTGAAAGTCGAAACCCGTAATAATAATTTTCTGGTCGCTTTGGATGGCCGTTCGGAAATTTATCCGTCAGGAAGCGAGTTTTTCATACGGAAAGCCGATTTTACTATCCGGCTTGTGAAACGCTATCCTCAAAATTTTTACGAAACTTTGAGAAAAAAGCTTCTGTGGGGCGCTGATGTTCGGGTAAGCAAACAGGAAAATCGTATCCTCTATGGAAGTATAATAAAAGACGACATGCTGCAAACGGAATTGTCCGAAACCGAGCATCCGCTTTTAGCGATACAACCGCAGAATGCCGAACCGAAAAGCCCGGTTGTTAAGGAAAATAGCAACAATAGACTACTACAGCGCCTTGAAGACCTGATGCGAACGGAACGGCTCTTTACCAATCCTTCCCTGACCCGCAAAATATTAGCCGAACGACTGCATACCAATGAAAATTATTTAGTAACCGCTATTCATAACGGACACAACGGACAAACTTTCAGCGATTATATCAATTCCCTCCGGTTGGCATACGCTCATCATTTGCTGATAACCGAACCTGAACTGTCTATTAAAGAAATTACCGATGCATCCGGTTTTCCTTCCTACAAATATTTTCACAAACTCTTCCACGAAGAATTCGGAATGCCGCCCTCGAAATGCAAAGAAATGACAAAAGAATAATTTTTGTAAAATTATTTCTGAAAACGCAAATGTTTTCCTAATAGTTGACATTATTCTCCTAATAATTGACATTATTTTCCTAATAGTGGATATTAATTCATCATTATTTTGTAAAGAATGAATTATCTTTGTCATTATTTATTTTATTAATTATTATCAACAGACTAAATTTATTTTTTATGGAAAAGAAATTGAATTACATGGGAGAAAACGACAGAAAAGAGTATCGGCCTCCCAGAATTGAAGTAGTAGAAGTAATGGTTGAAAGAGGATTTGATGGTGGTGAAGGAGACTTGAATACGGGTATTGCTATTCCTGAACCGTATAGAGAATAACGGAAGCGACAAAAAAGATCTAAAATTTTATCTTAAAAAATTATAAAAATGTAAATGATATGAAAAAATTCTTTTTTATGCTGTTTGCAACAGTGTTATTTGCAGGCTGCGCAAATCGCGATATGGTAAATGAAACCACGCAATCCCAGAATGATAAAATGGTTATAACTGTGGAAAAGTCTCCTGTTTTGCAAGGCGAGGTGGAGGGCGCTTCATTGTTTCGTACTTCTGTCGATGTCAGCACCTCTCCCATGCATACTTATTGGAGCACGGGCGATATGATCGGATTACGAGAGGTCGACAAAAATGGTTTTGCCGGCAACAATAGCAATTGGTATGAGTTTTCTTACAACAGTTCCCCAAATAGAGAAAATGTTGCCGTAGGTAGTTTTACAAATGTGAAAGGAAACATAAGCGATGGAGACTATGTAGCTGTTTACCCCTATAACAGAGAGAGGTTTGCTACCTCGTCTGGAGGAGATGGCGACATGCATTTTAATATACTTGGTCAAATCCATGTCGGCAACAATGATTATTCCAATTTTGGATCCAATGCGTTTATGTATAGCTCGCCATTTCCAGTCGCCAAGAAAACAAATGATTTGGATGCAGGATTCGACAAAGAGTCCAGCGGTATTTATTTTAATCATGCTACGGCTTTTTTGGTATTTAATTTAAAAAATATTCCGGCAGGTACTATACTTTATCATATTTATGTAAAGGCAATAGGCTCTGAAACATTGTGGAGAACTACTGCGATAACCCCCGAAGGAACGGCAATTTATGTTAATCCAACGCCAGCTATTAAATTATTTGCAGATATTATTGATGTAAGTAATGGTTATACAGTTGATAATATGGGAACCTATGAGGGCGGAATGGTAGTAAATCCGGGTCTGTCTGCAGGCGGCGCTGTATCTGTTTGTCTTAGGACGAACAATGGTAGTTACGGGTTTTCAGTTTCTTTTCCTAACGGTATAGTACCCTCCTATTATTATCCGATTAATGCAAGTTGGAGTCTATTTACAAAAATTGATGACTTGTGGAATGGCGTATTCTATACGACTCCGCATATTGCCGGAACTAATATCCTTGTTCGCTCTGCGGATGAATTGCGATGGGTTGCAGGCGTTTGCAACGGAACTATTCCGGAATATGATATGGCTGACATTGACAGTCAGAATGGGGCGACGTCTTTTGATTTTAGCGGATATACGATTACACTCATGAAAGATATTGATTTGAACGGTAAAACTTGGGAGCCTATTGGAATTTCCAATCAGGAAAATTTTGGCGGCACATTTGACGGAGGCGGTCACAGGATTACTAATTTTGGCGCATCTTCTTCGCTAAAGAATAATACTACTGACGGAATATTCGACTATATCCAAAACGGTGCAAATGGCGGTCACGTTAAAAATCTTTTCATAAACGGAAGTATAAATCCATATACGATTAATTGATATGAATGAACTAAGCGTTCATTCACAGGAACAAACAGGTGTGTTAAAAGTATTTTTTTATCTTTTAACATACTTGTTTATTTATAATATTTCTACTATTAAAAAATGACCTACTATACCCTCGCCGGTCATTCTATTGCGGTATGTGGAAACGGCTTGAACCGCATTCCTGCATTTTTACCTTTTGTTTCCACGAAAGATGCGGATAAAGAAACGCCCATTCTCCTGCAAACGGGAGTTCCACTAACCGACCGGAATATTGTTCCGCTATGTTTTCTACCTTTTATCGGAGATAATACAAGTTATAGTTTTGCTGTCAGCGATAGTACTTATCTATTGAAAATAGAGAGGTTGGGAATCCCTCCTGCATTCATGGAAATTACGAATTACGACGGGTGTTGTATTATCAAAACCAATATGGATGAGCATACCCCAGTTGACGTATTTCATTACGGTCTTTTGAGGGCTTTCGGCATCGCTTTATTATTTAATCAAACAACATCTGTTCATGCCTCTACGGTGTTGTATGAAGGGAAAGCGGTACTTTTTCTCGGAGATTCAGGCACAGGGAAAAGCACGCATGTTCGACTGTGGCTCGATAATATGCCGCATACGGAACTACTCAACGACGATATTCCGCTGATTCGCGTCATGCCTGATCAGACAGTTTGGGCTTTCGGGTCGCCTTGGAGCGGGAAAACCGTTTGTTACAAAAACAAAAGCGCTCCAATTGCCGCAATCGTCCCGCTTTCACAGGCTCCATACAATCAAATAACTCAGTTGAAAGGAATTACAGGGTTTGGAGCTTTGTTGCATTCCTGTGCCAGATCGTTGCGTTGCGACGAAACGCTTCTTGACCACATTACTGCTATTTTTTCGACAGTTTTGAAGCAAGTTCCCGTTTATCATCTGGAATGTTTGCCTAATCCCGAAGCTGCTCGCTTAGTGTTTAATACTTTGCAGGAAAGTGGAATACTATGAAGCCGATACCGATTATTTTGTCATCAAAACAATTATTAAAATATTTACCACATGAAAATAAAAAAAGGTCTTAAAATCAGAACCATTGCAAACGAAAATGTATTGATCTTGCAAGGCGTTTTAGGAGTGGATATGACAAAAGTCGTAGCATTTAATGAAACAGCCAAATGGCTTTGGGATGAATTAATCGAAAAAGAATTTTCATTGGAGAGTGTAACTCATTTACTTGTTACACACTTTAATGTGGATACGGACATTGCAGAGAAAGACGCTCAAAATTGGATCGACCAATTATCTGCCTGTAACGCATTAGAAATATGAATGCCGTTCCCTTGGACGATCCCCAACAAATGTTGTTTGCACTACTGAGGCTTGCTTTATGGAATAAGGTTCCGGATAAAGCATTGTTTGAGAATGTGAGTGAAGCTATATGGGACAAAGTTTTTCATCTATCGGTCGGTCATGGAATAAGCGCCATTGTCGTGGATGGGATAGCGCTTTTGCCGGAAGAATTACAGCCTCCCCGTTCCATAAAATTAACGTGGATTATTAATGCCGAAAAAATTGAGAGCGAATATGAACGAAAATTGTCGATTGCCAATGAAATAGCTGCTATTTTTACACAGAATAATATTCAAATGATGATATTCAAAGGCATTGGACTGGCTCAATTTTATCCGATTCCTAAGCATCGCGAATTTTTGGATATTGATTTTTATCTTTTTGGAAAACAAGCAGAAGGCGATCGCTTGCTTCTCCAATCGGGCGCTAAGAAGCGACATAGCATAGACAAACACTCAGAGTTGATCTATAAAGGAATTTTACTTGAGAATCATAATTATTTTTTAGCAGAGGAATTCAACCATGTCCTTACCTTAGAGAAATATTTACAGCGAACGCTTACTAATGGGAAATTTTCAAGTAATTTGCTTGTGAACAAAGCATTAACTCCACCTCCCAATTTTGATATTTTGTTTATACTCTGTCATTCTTTCTGGCATTATTCTTTCGAGCGGTTGTTTTTGCGGCATTTATGCGATTGGGCGGTCTTGTTGAAAGCAAACATAGGAAATATTGATTTTAAAGCCTACAGGGAAATAATAACCAAATGCAATTTAACAAACTTTGCAGATGCTCTTACGGCTTTAGCTATTCAATATTTAGGATTAGATCCCGAATTAGCTCCTCCTTTTCATAATAATCCGGAAGTTGGAAACCGGATGATGCGAGAATCATTAAAACCGTATATTCGTCAGAATTTTGAAGGTCTTTCCTTGTCAAAAATTGTCAGGTTAAAAATAGACCGTTTGAAATCAAAAAAATGGAGATATGATGAATTTATGGGACCCGGCTCTTTTTATAAGGTTATTGGGCATTCTATTATTTTTCATATTTGTCATCCGAAAAGCGTTACAAAGTAGCGAAATAAAACAATGGGTATCAAACAAATCATTGAAATACTTCCGCGTTCCTATAGACAATCCGCCCTCGGAGTTACATTTTCAGTATTATTACGCGCCTTTTTCAATTTTGCAGGTTTGGCCGTACTGGTTCCCATGTTTATATTGATGTTCAACGCAAACGAAATCGGCGGGAGTTCAATATTGGGCAAAATTCGTTCCTGGACTAATATCGCCGACAACAATACGTTTATAATAGCGGTCTGTATCGCCATTGTGGTTTTTATCATCCTGAAAAATGTAGCAAATGAATTGTTAGGAACTTTCCAGATACGATATGTTAACTCGCTCTATAGATACTATTCCGCTAAATTATTTGAAAGTTACTACAAGCGCGGGCTCCTTTACATTAAAAACGAAAATACCACTACCTTATCCCACAAAATTAACGGAGTATGTTTTACCCTGTCTCAAAATGTAATATCATTATCATTTACCATGCTTGGCGAAGCGATATTGTTACTGTTTATTTGGACGGCGCTTGCATTGTATTTCTTTAAAATAGCGTTGTTTACCGTCTTTTGTCTTTTGCCGATAATATGGTTGTATTTTTATATTGTCAAGCGCGAATTGGAAAAAAACGGAAGGGCTGAGAATGAAGTCCGGAGGAAGCAATCGCGTATAGTAAGCGAAGTATTCAAAGGATATGTGGAAATGGAAGTAAACAATGCTTATCCCTTGTTCAAGCAACAATTCGAAGAAGGATTAGCAGGAATTTCCTATTATCGTGAACGAATCGACAGGGTTTTACGCATCCCTACAGGAATGGTTGAAGTCGGCATAATCATTGTGATGGTACTGTTGGTTTTGATTAGTAAAGGAAACAATGAGATAAAAGTAGCTTTCGGTATTTTTGCCGTGACCATTGTGCGAATGTTGCCTGCCATACGAACTTTGATGAGCGGATGGGCGCAATTAAAAAATAATGTATATACATTAGACATTATAAAAGAGGTGATAGAATTTGAAAAGAAAGAAAAAGATGAGAAGAAAATACCGGCAGATTCAGTCGCTTTTCGACACAAAATCGTTTTGGATAAGGTTGATTTCTGTTTCCCCGATTCAACAAAAAATGAAAAACCGGTTATAGAAAACTTTTCAATGACTGTTTCTAAAGGGGAAAAAATTGGGATATGCGGCGTTTCAGGCGTTGGAAAAACGACTTTGTTTAACGTACTGTTAGGATTTTATACTCCGCAAAGCGGGTCGATTTCCGTTGATGGAAAGCCGCTCAACGAGATAAACCGGAACTGTTGGCATGCCATTATAGGTTACGTTCCCCAGGATGTGTTTATTATTGACGGAACCTTAGCCGAAAATATAGCTATTGGCGAAAGTTCTGAATTAATTGACCGGAACCGGCTTTTGAAATCATTGGAGCAGGCTAATTTGAAAACTTTTGTCGATACTCTGCCTGAAGGTATCGATACCCGTATCGGTGAAAACGGATCCCGTCTTTCGGGCGGACAACGGCAACGGGTTGGTATTGCACGCACCCTTTACAAACAGGCAGAAATTATATTGCTTGATGAAGCTACTTCTTCTTTGGATTCTGCGACTGAATGTGAGATAATTAAAACCATTAACGAACTGTCCGACAGCAATAAGAGACTAACCATCCTGATGATTTCTCATCGCGAATCTTCCCTGTCGTTTTGCGACAGGATTATCAGGTTGTAAAAATTCATTATTTTGCGACAAAACCTTTCCATGCAGAAAAATATTTAACCATATAATGGGATTTACTTAAAAATTAATACCTTTGCGAGTGAAGATTAATAATTCCAAGAAATTGTCGATACTTGTTTTTACTTTCATTTTGTTTTTGGGAGCAATCCTTGCCGGTATGCTCGGTTCGCTCACCGGTTTGGGTGGCGGGGTAGTCATCATTCCTTTTCTGACGCTGGGCTTCGGCGTAGATATCAAATATGCCGTAGGGACGGCTTTAGTCACGTCTATTGCAACTTCGTCGGGCGCTGCGGCAGCGTACATCAAAGAAGGAATCACCAATATACGGATAGGCATGTTCCTCGAAATCGCCACAACAGCCGGGGCGGTTGTCGGAGCGCTGATTGCGGTTTTCCTGCCCGGTCCCATTATTTATATCATTTTAGGGATTGTCCTGATTTTTTCCGCCGCGATGACTATACGAAAAAAAAACGCTTCTATCAACTATAACGAAGGCGGAAGCCGGCTGGCACAAGTTTTGAAGCTCAACAGTTCCTATCCGGCTCCAGGCGGCGTCAGGCAGACTTATCAGGTGCGCAACGTGGCAGGCGGTTTTTCGATGATGGCAATAGCCGGAATGCTTTCGGGGATACTGGGTATTGGTTCGGGCGCGTTGAAAGTGCTGGCAATGGACGCGGCAATGAAAATACCTTTTAAGGTTTCCACAACAACCTCCAACTTCATGGTCGGGGTGACGGCGGCGGCGAGCGCGGTGATTTATTTTCAACGCGGACAGATTCAACCCGTATTGGCTATGCCTGTGGTAGTCGGCGTTTTAACTGGCGCCTTCTTTGGCACTAAAATATTGATTTCCATAAATGTAAGCCTGTTACGTAAAATTTTCAGTATCGTGATAGCGCTTTTAGCCATACAAATGATTTATAGGGGACTGCTGATGTCTTTCCTCACACAGTGGTTTCCTTCCGTTCATTTTCCAAACATTTAAAAAGACATGAATAATATATTTACAAAATCTTTTTGGAAGGAACGCGATGTTGAACTCTACATCGGGAAGATGCTCCGTTACGGCGTAGCGCTTGCTTCCATTATAACCGTCGCAGGCGGAATTGTTTACATATTTCAGCATCCGCACGAACAGCCGAATTTCAATACGTTTATCGGCGCGCCGGAGTATTTGCGTAAACTTTCTACAATCATTCCGGGATTGCTCCGGTTCGATGGTCTGGCAATCATACAGTTAGGTGTTGTCGTGCTGATTGCTACGCCTATCATGCGGGTTGCGTTTTCCATCATCGCTTTTGCGATTGAAAAGGATAAAATGTATATCTTGATTACCTGTATTGTGTTGGCGATTATTCTTGGCAATATGTTTTTAGGGATTGGGGGGTAATAAGCATCGGCATTTTACGTCGATATTCTCTCCTTTCTTTTTTGTATAAGGTTTTTGTAATTTTCTTTCATTTCGTATGATAAAAATGAATTGTTTATCAATAAATCCCACTTAGGGATTATCTTTTGAAATTTTGCAAATATATTTTCAATTATTTTTTGTTCCAAACCTGAATTTAGTGCGGCAGTTTCAAAATCGTTACGATATAATTTGTTTTTTTTGCCGTTCAACGTAAGTGCAAGTTCTTCTTTGTCTTCGGGTATAACCAAAGCAGTGGAAAGTAAATCGTATGCAGGCGCTAATTGAAAATCAGTATGCTTATAAAGAGAAAAATTTTTCAAGTGCATATCGGCATTTCCTGTCAAAAAACAGAAGATTACAATTTCCCAAAAATTCACTAAATCAAGTTTTGGCACAGTCGAAAATTTCAATATTGCCTTTGC
>Ga0123357_10001420_pt1 | contig 25381 bp, 11 predicted proteins | sample TergutEmb28metaG_FD_89873 | JGI IMG/M metagenome (GOLD analysis project Ga0123357, IMG submission 89873) | Embiratermes neotenicus P4 segment gut microbial communities from Petit-Saut dam, French Guiana - Emb289 P4 | ecosystem: Host-associated > Arthropoda: Insects > Digestive system > Gut ...
CGGGGGGGGGGGGGGGTGAAAGTTATATTTTGTTGGCCAGTGTAATTGTGCTCTTCCATCAACGAGAAGCTTTACTTCATATATTAATGTTAACTTTTTCAAATTTAGATTCCTTTTTCTAAGCTACCGGTGCAATTTGGTGCACATGTAGTTCAGCGTTATGTCCATCTGCTGACGTTAGATTCACTGTAAGAATGATGCATTACCTTTGTCTAAAATACCGTTTAGTTGATCTTGAGTCAATAGGTGCCACATTATAAAGACGTTTCAAAAAAGAGTCGCCTGTACCTGAGCCCTAGGCGGCAGTTACCGATTTGTGCCCAACATTTTACCACTGGCAATGATCTGTGCACTGATACGGAAACTGGTGTTGACGCTGTATAGAAGGGAAAAATTTTAACGGGAATATCATTACGTCATTATACTGTATGATCCATCCCTGCTTCTATTTTAAGCGCCTCCAATATAATTTGGTAAGTTAGACAGGTATTTGTGTATTTTTAAGTTTATATAATGTGTTTTATTGATTTAAATTTATTGAATGTAAAAAAAATACCATAGTCCCCTCACGTAATCCCACGTGTGTGCCTTATGAGGAATGTTTACAAATTGTGTTGCGTGGTGTAAATGGCGGAAGTCATTTTTGTTTTTTGGTTTTACTGTTATCTTAATACCAGATGATTACTAAACTGTGGTAATTGCAGCCGTGTTTGACGGTATTTCCCGTAAGTTGTATATTATATGAAAGGCACCGTACATAATAACACGTAGCTAAATTATTTCTTTGTACTTTTATTTAAGTGAGCGTTTTTCAGATAATATACCAAATTCTAACCTCCAAATATGCGTCAGTATCTCAACATACCACATAACCTCCAATTTTCCGTTGGTACTGGCCTTAACCAAGTGGCGTGCATAGTGTTATGTAGAATTATGCCCAGGTGTCACGTATTATAAAAAAATCCCTTAAGATTAACTATTTATCCAGATACAGTAACAGTGAAAGTGATTCTGACCGCTCTTTTCTTCAACCTGTGTATTGTATTTCACAATTGCTTTATGCACGATATGCCTGGTATATCGACACGCGCGTTTTAAAACTTAACACATGTATCATTTTCCTTGTCTTTTACTCTGTGACGTTATTAATTACACTGTACTTTTTTGAAGGTTTAGTTTTATTATTATTAATTACACTCTGTGCTTTTTTGAAGATTTAGTTTTATTAGGAGACTATTAATTTTCTCGGCCAACCTTTATAGTAGTTTGTTTTGTTTGTAGTATTTGCCCTTTTTGCATCAGCAATACAGATCATAAGTTGCTGCTTTCCATTTATTTCCATTTTTTCCTAATTTTGCTTGGTGTGTTCTGAAGAGAAGTTTAAGAGAAATTGTGATGAAGCAGCTCATAATTTTTAACCATTCTGAGTACAATGTGCCTCCCCACAAGTGTGGACTTTACTGTGGATGCCATTTAAACATATTTTAATTATCCTTATCTGTTTAATGGGAATTCCAATGCTGTGTTGTACAACGCCTTCTTCTGAGCAGAGTCATACCTATCTTGATATATGTAAATAGCTTGTATATTGTCCCCTGTCATTCCCAATTTTTCCCCAGTATTTCCAGAAGGGTGAAAAATAGTGTAACAGTATTTAATGTAGAATCTCAAGAATCTGTATTCGTAACCATCAGTAACATTATCTGCATGTAAAGTTAACAGTGAGTGAAGAATGCTGTCTAAAATAAGGTTAATAATAGTGATATTCCTCAGTAATTACCACAGTTACGTGTTATCACATGTCCTAAATGGATATTCAAGGTGATTCCTTTCCCTTCTGTTGCAGTTTTTCTTTATTCCAAATACAGTAGCACAGATGAGGTTGTTGACCTTGGAAATAACATTTTATCTCTTGTTTGGACTTTTGTACCATAATTTGATCAATAGTTAGCAGTGTTACACCATCCGAACTTTCTGGGTGTTATTGCTGATGTGCATAGTCTGGGCAGGTATTTTGAGAGTCACAAGAGTTGTGTTATTCTTTTGTTTTGCTAATTCCCAACTTTGCAGCATTATTGTTCCACTGATACACAACATCAAAAGCAGACATTATGTTTTCACCAGCCTTTCAGTTAGAAAACACCACTATGGAAATAAAATGGCTTACCCTTTATGTAGTGAGTAATAATATATTTGCATATACTTACATACTTTTCATTTAGACACTCTCTACATATTGACATAGGTATCTGCTACTCAGCATTTAGTTGTTTATAAGCATCAGATCCGTCAATTGTAGAGCGTAAAGGACCTGACTTCCTGACTTCAAGATGCAGACACTGTCTTGTATTTCCAGATGTACAAGATGGCATCATACAAAGAACCAGGAGGACTGCAGAACAGTGATGCTAGAACTGATTCTCAAGTAAATGAAAGAGAAGCCCAAACAGATCATGATAGTGCAGTAATAGCGGAGGATATTAATGAAGAAGATTTGGAAATGATTGGTTCGGGTGACTTTGTTGAAGCTCACACAGTAAATATGGATGATGGGGAAATAAAAGATGATGATTATAAGCTGATAATAGACGAAGATTTTGATTCTGATTCAGACATTGAAGAACAGCAAAGTTTTTCAGAGTGCCTGGATGATGAAATTGTGACTAAGGAACAAGAAAAAGAACTTACTAATAGGTTTTTGAATGGGGAATTGACATTCAGTGAGTATGCAGCGTTAATGGAAGGAAGTGAAGTTGATGATGGTGCTGATGCTCATTGTGTTGCATCAAATGCAACATCAGTAGCAGATGCCTTCGAAAAGGAGTTTAAAGAATCTAGCAGACTGAAGGGAAGAAGACAGAGTGCTAGAGATGGTGTGAGAAAAAGACGGAGGATTCTTCCACCTGCACTTCAGGGATTAATGGGCGAGGCAAACTTGCGTTATGCGCGTGGAGAACGGGAGACAGCAATCAAAATGTGCTTAGAAATTATTCGACAAGTTCCTACAGCTCCAGAGCCATTTCAGACATTGGCTGTACTATATGAGGAGATGGGTGCTCCAGACAAATCATTGCAGTTTGCTCTCATTGCAGCACATTTAAGCCCTCATGATGTTGAGCAGTGGATCCGCCTGGCAGTAATGTCTGAAGAACAAGGGGATGTGAAGCAAGCCATCACCTGTTATTCCAAGGCTATTGCAGCTGATGCGACCAATGTTGAAGTCCATATGAAAAGAGGAATGTTACTAGAGCAGATTGGGGAGAGAAAGGCTGCTCTTCGGGGGTACCAAAAGCTCTTGTCTGTGCTTTCACCAAAACAAGGATCAGTAGTTGTTCAGGTATCCAAGATGTTGGCTTGCAAATTTTATGAAGATCAGGACTTCACAAAAGCAAAAGAAACAATGGAAGTTGCATTTAAGAAAGTTCCTCATCTTGTTACTTCAGAAGATGTGAACCTGATGCTGGAACTGTTACTGAATCAGAAGGAATATGCTCGCAGTCTTGAGATTTTGGTCCAGCATTGTGGTATTGAAGTGGAAGCAGAGTCCATAGAGGGAAGTGCTGATCAACCATTTATGGTACTGCATTGTACTATACCAGAATCACTTGCAATTGATCTGCATGTGAAACTGACAATTGTGTTAATTCATTTAAAAGCTTTTCACATGTTAAATATGCTCTTGGAACCACTGGAAGAGAAAGATCCAGAAGAAGCTGGTGACCTGTACTTGGATGTAGCTGAAGCCTTGATGAGTGAAGAGAGACATGAAGATGCCCTAAGACTTCTGGATCCATTGGTGGAAAGTGATAACTACAGTTTGGCTGCAGTTTGGTTGAGGCATGCAGAATGTCTGAAAGCATGTGGACATCTCGACAAAGCAGCGGCATCATATGGAACTGTGGTAAACCTGGCTCCACAGCACTTAGAGGCACGAATTACACTCTCAGGTCTGTTGAATGAATTAGGGCGTGGAGAAGAAGCCTTAGCTGTTCTGACACAGGATGCAGAATCTGAAGTTTTAGAACCTGGACTTTTGTATGAAAAGTGCATGTTGCTGAAGGGAGTAGAGGAATGGACTGAAGAGTTCTTGGCAGTTGGACAGCTGCTTTTGTCAAGGCATTTTGTCCGCATACGTAACAGAGATGAACTCTATGCTCTAACACGGCTGAGACGTTTAGAGAAAAAGAAAGAGGCACTGAAAGAAATCCGCAGTTATCGGGGAGAACCGCAGTTTGATACTGATGTTCCAGATTTTGGAGTAGGCAAGAACTCTCCAACAGTTGAGGAAGAATGGGCACTATTTCGAGAAATGTGTGAAACATGCTACAGAACTGAACGATTTGGTTTGCTGCAAAGATTAGCATTCTCTGCAATGGGTTCAAAACTTTTCTATTCTAATCACAAGAGAGCACTTGAGATGGAATTTCTGTGCCTTCTTGCTTGCTTCTACAATGGTGATGCTTACTATGGTTACAACCTTGCCAGGGATCAACTTTTGAGAGAAATGAAATTGCCACGGATGTGGAACTTATTCAACCTCATTCTACAGCGAGCTGATGATGTTCGTCATAATCGTTTTCTGATGCGTCTTTTGGCTAGGCACCCCAACCATCCTGCCTTGACCCTTCTACATGCCAACAATTGTCTAGTGGCTGGGACATACAAGTATGCCCTGAGTGAATATGCAGCAACATTCCGTTCCAACCCTAGTGCACTTTCAGCCTTCCTGTTAGGTGTCACGCTATTCCAGATGGCATGCCAGAAGTTTTCAGCTAAGAAACATTCTCTGGTAACACAGGGTCTTGCTTTCATGTGGAAGTATCAGCAGTACAGGGGTGAAGAGGGATATCAGGAAATACACTACAATATTGGACGGGCCTTCCACCAGTTGGGACTCCTTCCTGCTGCAATATACCACTACAAAGAAGCACTCAACTTCACTTCACCTCTTCTTGAGAAGTATCCACATTTGCTAGACCTGAAGCAAGAAACTGCTTTCAATTTGTATCTTATTTATATGAACACTGGTGCTTATGACATTGCACGTAGTTATGTTGACAAATACATTGTTATTTAAAATGCTGGTGTCATAATTTCAATGAATTTATGTTATTGTGTGAGTGTGGTTATGCCAGGTTATGTATGTACAATTAATCTTCAGTATTGAAATACAATATATGAGGGTTTGATATTGTTGATGGTTGAATTTATTTTTATTATTCTGTTGTACCTGCACATTTATCTGTTATGTTTTGTACTGTAGAGTGCATCATTCTTATGTGCTGTGATAATAAAGGATCATAGAAAATGATGGACCTAGTTTCAAACATAATAACTTTTATCAGAAGGGAGACATGGAGGTGAGATTTGCTGTCATGTCTTCGTTGTATAAAGTTTTCTTAAACGTGCACACACATCTTTTTGTGCATACTGCACGTATGTTCATGATGTGCTTTCAGCCGTCATATACACTGCACCTGCCACAATCACTATGATGGCAAGTGTGCAAGAGAAGCACAGTATATAATTCGGTTGGCCAAAAGCTTCTATTTTGTAATAGCACATCACAGTTGCTGGCATGCATGTGGAAGAGAGCCTCTGTCAGCAGAGCTGTTTGATACTGCTTTAACCAGTTTAAGGAAAGTGAAGTGTGGAAAATCAAACACCACCTGGACAGCTGTGCACATCAGAAGATTATGTTGAATGCATAAGACTGCCATGTTATTGTGGTCCGAAGAAGTAATATTGCTGATCAGAGGTTGCAGGTGGGTATACCTGAAATGACAGTCCAAAATGTCTTGCACCAGACACTAAGGTTTCATGCTTTTAAAATTCAAATTTTATGTGAAATCAAAGATACAAATTGGTACACAAGAGCTGAATTTGAAAATTTAATGCTGAATGTAGTTGATGAGGACAATTTTTTGTGATGAATGATGTACACAGTTGGGACAACCTTCCATATGAATGGTCATGTAAACAGACAGAACTGTTGCATCTGGGGCAGCAATGGTCACATAAAATTCATGAGCATTGCCAGACTCCCCAACAGTTAACATGTGGTGTGGCATAATGCATGATTGTGTTAAGGGGTCTTTCTTTTCTGCTGAAAACTTTATGGCATTGAGCAAGAAGAAGAAGAAGAAGCTGATGATGAAATTTGCAACAATATCGTATTCTACCACACTTCTATCATGATGTACAAAATGCCCTGAACATCCAGTATCCTAATCAGTGGATTGGTAGAGGCAGACCAATACTGTAGCTCCCACAAAGATGAGACTTCTTATGACTGGACTTTTTCTGCAGGAATTTATAAAAAATCTTGTTTATTCAATGAAATTCTGTTATTATTGTGATGTTCAAGGGAGAATTAACACAAGTGTAGCAGCACTCACTCTGGAATTGCTTTAACAAACATGGCAAGAAACTGAGTACTGTATAGATGCATTTATAGATGTTTGCACGCCTGTGCACATGTTGAGATCTTCTAAAGTGTGCATGAAAACTTACGTGTTGATGAAGATGTTGCAGCAAATCCCATTGTTGTATCTCTTCTCATAAAAGTTATGTCTCAAAACTAGGTCCATCATTTTCAGTGGTCCTGTACGTTTGGACATAGTGGTTGATGTAATTGCAAAGAGTGGACCTCATCAGATATCTGGCATATCATCATGTTATTTTGTAACACTGCATGTGGGTGATATTTTCATGATGGTTGTGAGGTGACATTATAGAATGCTAGTGACGGTGTCCCATAAATGAAATAAAAATGAAGTTGACCTTCTGCATGCCAGACAGGCATATTGTGGGACTGGAGGTATAACTCCATGCATCCTTAACCATAGCATTATGTGGATGTTAGTGGCCAGCATCTTATCCTTATCCCCAGTGAAAGTTCCCCAGTATCCATTGAGTATGAAGTTCTAGGGTGTCCACTTCACCATGGTATCTGCTGTGACAGCATGCCAGCAGATTTTAATTGGCTGGTAATATTTGCATTAACACTGTGTGTTCTGTGATATAACTTAACCCATGGGTCTGATTCATGTCTTCTTGTTATTTTCTTTATCTGAAATGAAACGTCATGTCTCAAGTGGAACTGTGTTAGGATTGTTAGGTGCATTTGGCTAAGAAGATAATGATGGTGATATTAAAATTAATAGACTGTAGGAAGGAAGAATACATCTGCAGCTTGTGTTGTCTGTGGCAAGTGTTAAAAAAAAAAAAAAAGACTTCTGCCTCACATGTATATGTGGTAGAGTCTCCATTGTTGTAAGTCATCTCTTAATATTACCCACTTCAGTCACTTGAAGATCCTCATCCATAGGCGGTTGAGGTTACTGACCAGCGTGTTGAGTCAGCTTGCATGGTTAGGCTGTGTACAGGAGTGAAAGTTTCCCACTCTTTAGCATCTTCCAGGTGAATGAATCTGGGGGTTTCCTGTGGAGGTTATATAGATCTGGCAGTGGGTGGGATGACCAACCAACCAATCAGAAAGTGGCCTGTTTTTGCTGGTGAGAGAAGGCCCCCATCTGGCAATAAGTCATTTCAGAGGAAAACTTTGGTTGGATAGATGTCTTGGGGATTTGAAGAGAGGAGGTGTGATAACTACTCTATGGTCTGGGGAAGCAGGCTATGCACCTTCATAAACTGTACTCTGGCATTTGCTTATGACTGAGAAGAAAATTATAGAAAACTTCAGCCAGGTTACCTGATTGGTATTGTACACTGTTTTAGTCACATTATGGGCATCCTTGGCTGGCCTGCTGATACATGGTTGGCTTTGTTTTTTAAGACAGTTGGTAACTTCAGACAGCCCTTTGTCAGCACCAGTGCTTTCCAAGTGACTTAACTAAAGGGTCCCACACATCAGCCAACTTTAAGTTGAAACCCTCGGTCATTGCTGTGATGTAGTCAGAAGGTAATGGAACTTCCAAATTCTTGTATACCAGGGTAATTTAGTTACAGTGCAAAGACACTTTGTTTGTAGCACTTCTGGGCAGTAGACTTCCAGTAGGGCACATAACCCATCATAGGATGGATGGGTTGATTATCAAGCAGAACGTGTATCTGATGTAAAGGCTGTCTGTTGTGAAGGAAAGGGCCTAGTATGCCCATTGTCTGAATTACCTTGCAGACTAATCTTGCTTTTACTACTTGCCCTGCCATTTATTTCTAGTCATGTGTGCAGTACAGATGAGCTACCAGAGTCATACTGTATGGAGTCCACTATTGCTTCAAAAATACCCTTCAAAGATTTGTGCTCTCTGTGTGAGAAAATTAGTAATAGTCCACGTCAAAAGAAGGGAGAATATCTAAAAAAGTATGTCAGCTACTTCCGTGACAGTGCCAAGAAAATGAAACGACAGTCACCGCTACTAGTAAGTACCATATGTACAGAGTGTTTTATATTTAATATGCTATGCTTGATGTATTACAGATTACAGTATGTATCATATGTTAGTGGTCTGTGGATACACCTTGAACTTTTACTATACTTATACATGACTCACAACTGCCATGTCACCAACTTCATCTGTGAGCTGGATATTCATTAACAATCATACTTGTATCTGTTATTTCACTCTTGAGTGCTATGAATGATGGCTGTGTGCATGCGAATTTGTCTGACTGTCGACCATGTTCTTTAATATGCAGCAAAGTTTGTCCTCTCAAATGCAGAAATTTGGTATTTTGTTCTTATTTTATCACACATTTTTGCCCCTAGTATCCCCCATAACTAAAACTGTGTACATCCTATCTTACATTAAGTAACTGCATCTTACCATGTTTTAAGGAAGGTTTCACATATTCTTTATAGACATTACTCATTTACTGATCCAGCAGAGCCTTGGCATCCTTCCATGAATGGAATTTTCAGAAAATTATACTGTATCTTGTTACAGCACAAAAATAACATACAACTATTGGGAACCATTGCTGAATCATAGCATGTCACTCCGTGACACTATCTGGCCACTTTTAGTAAAAACACAAAGCTACAGTGACAGCTCTGAAGATACCAGCATAATACATGGAAATCATCAGCCTCCACAGCTCGTGTGTATTGTACATATCAGGTACATTTGCTGTTTCAAGGCACACAGTTCACCCCAGCTGTAGTATGTAGACACACAGAGTCCAGTGGCTTTTATCAGGACATGTTTCTCCTGTGTTTACTCATGAGTAAACAAAATACATCTTCTATCCAAACAGTTATTAAAACACAGTTGTACACAACACTTATACAAGTTTTTAAAGCTGTCTCTTTTCAGCTTTTTTAACCAACTATCATCAGACCTTTTCCTTTATGAAGATCATAACTGATCTTTGCCGATAGGACTGGGATCTCATTCATTCACATATGTCATAAAATTCTTTGAAGTAAAATATATGATATGTGTAAAATATGGAATGTAAAAAGGTCTCTTACTATTATAATTTTATATATAAATAAAAATGAGTAGAAATAAATAAAAATGAGTACAATCACTAGGCATTATATCTGACGTGTTGCAGCACACCTCTGTCTCTGACTTCTTAATAATTCCAGCTATGATGTGTGGATCCTTCTTAAAAGTTGTGTTATTTAGTATTTGTCTCTTTTCTGTTAGTATTGTGACTATTGAGTTCTGTAATATGAAAAATTTGAATGTAATCTGTTAATTTATTGTTAATTTTTAAAAAATTCTCATTTCAGGGATCTGTGGTATAAGGTATGAAGATGTACCTATATGTTATGCAATGCTGGTGGTTTTGTTTTGTGTTTGTGACTGTGGAAGGTCAGTGTTTTGTAAACATTTGGAGATTGAAGTTTGATATATGTGCAGTGCCAGATACAAGTTCCTATTGCGATATAGACCATTGATTACCGAGAGGGATGCTGGCTTGAAAGCTACTCAGTTGACATTCTTATTTAATATAATTTCAAAAATCTTGTTGTGTGAGATAGTGTGCTTGTCATTAAGTTGATTTCCCTTCTTAGTTTCTTTATATATAAAAAACTTTTCCATTGTGTCCATGTACATTTCTTTTTCTCAGAAGAGGTAACAGTAATATAATTATGGTTTTTATATTTGCTTGGCATTTTATTACTATCTAGGATGGCAGTTTCTATCCCATCTTGAGGCTACTGCTGCCACAGCTGGACCGAGAACGTGGTGCATATGGCGTGAAGGAACACAACTTAGCCAAAATTTATATTCGTGTCCTTGGTCTGCCTAAGGAGGGACATGATGCATTGAAACTACTAAATTTTAGGTGGGGTTGAATTATGGAATGATTTTTTAAAATATGTGATGATGATATAATACTATTACCATACACATTTTTATTATATTTGAGTTTTTCACAGTGGTAGGTATTTAGATTAGTGGGCCGGGTATAGCGACTGACCACGGGCTGGACAGTCCGGGATTGAATCCCGGTGGGGACGAGATTTTTTGCCCGTCCAGACGGGTCTTGGGGCCCACCCAGCCTCCTATAAGATGGGTACCTGGTCTTTCCCAGGGGTAAAGTGTGGCTGGGGCATGCTGCTGACCACTCACCCCCTTCTAGTGCCACGGTCATGGAAGAGTAGAGCTATACCTCTACCCACCCTCTGGGCCACACCGGGCCTGTAACAGGATCACTTTACCTTTAGATATTTAGATTATGGCATTCTGGACTCTGATACTTGTTAGTCACTATGTAGATATCAGCTGCCTTCTACACTGGGGGTGGAAGCTGTATGTTTCTCTGAAATGTTGGCACAGGGGTGAAGATACAAACTGGTAAGTGGAGAAGTGCCATGCATGCACCAACAAGCACTATTTTAAAATATCTGCAGTGGCCAAAGCTGTGAATACACTCCCAGTAGAGTAAATGTTTTGATATTGGCATAATGCTGCCTGGCTATGCTGAGATGAACCTGGCAGCAGCTAGCATTTAACCTTTTGACGCCTAACGACCACTATAGTGGTCGTACTGCACCGCTAACCTCTAAATGTTGCATTTTATATATTTATTCAACAAATATAGGTACTGAATATTTTAAGCATGGTATATACTCTCCGTTTTTTCCTCTTTAAAATGCAGTTTGTTTCATAAATCTAACATATTTGGTTCCTGTGTTATTCACATTTTATATACAGGTGTGCTAAAATTAAAAAAAATAATTCCGGTGCCAAAAGGTTAATCTGGATACCATTATATAGAGCAGCACTTCTCAGAAGACTGTGATCATAATATATGTATTGTTTTTCAAATACAGGATCCATGTAATCTCTGAAAACTATCATTTGCCACTTCCTACTGCTATTCTGCCGAGGAGAAAGGTGTGGGGTACCTTAGACTGATAAACAATCCAACGGGAAGTGGCAACCAATATTTTTTAGATAAAATAATAATGCAATGTAATAGGTAGGAAAATTGTTGGTAGACAACAAAGTCAAACCTCTTGTCAGAGAACAGTATGGAATAGTTTTATAAGAATGAGGTTCTTTAACAGGTAAATGTTGGAAATGTCCTTTGGTGTTTGATTTGCTTTTGTTTGGAAGTCTGCAGAAGAGTGCTAGTTGTAACTGTCTGTATGTGTACAAAAGCTTCACCATGATCAGATGAATTTTCATATTCTCTGTGTAGATTTTTATTTTATTGTGTAGTAGGACTTACGAAAACCAAAATGCACATTTACTACTAAGTGCTGCCTACTTACGTGAAAAAAGTTAGTCTGTTGGAATATCCCATCTGATACACTGAAGAGTATATTCATACATCATTTATAGACATCACTAAGAGAAGCATCTAATGTTTTATTCTTTCTTGTATTATAAGGCCTCTTCTAATATCCATCACATTTCTGAATATAATAAAACTTTCTAAAACATCTAATTTGTACTGATTGGTGCAAGTACACTTTTTCATAATATTGAGAGCTGTTAATAATTAGTGGAAATGTTTTAAGAAACACACATTCCTTGTACATCAGGGCTGTATTTTAAACATAATCGTGTCATACGTAGCAGTATAGTTGCTGTGAAATTATGTTTTCACATGTTTGCCTGCAGACTGCTAACAAATTACATACACTAGAAAAAAAGTGACATAATTACTTCCTCACATAATTTTGGTTAATTAATTATGAACACATGAATATTTAAGTTTATTTTATTCATGTTTCCTTCTTAGGGCTCCAAAGACTGCAGGCAGTCATGCAGGTGACTTTGCACAAGTGGCTTTCTGGGTTCTGAAGAGTCGTTGTCCTGAAGGAGGAAAACTGAATGTGGAACAAGTTAACAAACATCTCGATAACATAGCCCTGAAACACGCAGCTCATGATCCAAGTAAGACTTCTCACTTCATTAAAAAAGAGGGGAGGGGTCAGGGTGCAAGTAATGTCTTGCTATTGATTGTCATGAGGCACTATATCACTAGGTGTAATGAATGTAAGTTTTTCAGACTTTCATGGCAGCCTCTATCCAGACTATTTGTCTGGGTTTTGATACTGTGTAGTTTTGTAGGTTGACACTAATGTTTTGGAGGAACATGCTGCTTGCATCTACAGGGTTGAAGGAGTGGTTGTAGTTAATACAAAAGTAATTAGGGTGCGGGTGTAGTTTGAGTGAAGAGGCAGATTGCAAGGAATGTGGCCAATCAGAATCAAGGGAAGGGGCATAGGGACTGGCACTCAGTCCAGGCCACTGGGAACCGTGCAGTGGAAAATCTTTGGCAACCAGGGCACTTTAAACAGCCGTTGTCAGTGCCCTGAATAAAAAATTTGAATAAGATATAGAGATTGTAAATTGAAAAAGTATGTGAAGCCCTTCTCTTGGGTTGTAGTGAAGAAACTTGGAAATAGAGAAGTGGTAAGCTGTATTTATAAGAGCACAGGTAAGAGAGTGTCACATCAAGAGGACACAGAAATATTCTGTCCTTGAAGAAAACCTGCTTCATGTCCTGCAGGGCTGCCAAGACCTGTGTAGTTTGAATGCATTCTCCCAGTTCATGTTTTTGAGGCACAGCCTGTTGTGTATTGCTTCTAGTTTACTCTGATTCCTGTTCATGTTGTTGTTATCAGAACCTAGAATACTACAATGTTTAGGTGTAACAGAAGTCAGTGGCAGAATCTTGTCAGTAACATGGTACCGAGAAAGAACCAAAAACACAACACATATTTAGAATATAATTTAATGTTTGTATCTTAATTGAATGTAAAAGGTCCATATGCATGTCATGAATTCGTGGGGGTAGTGGTAACTTACTACTACATGGAGGGGAGTAAAGTAAAGTTAACCAACAAAGGGGCCACAAAGTCCCAGAGGAGGAGTAGATGTATAGCTCTACTCTTTCTTTAACCTCAGCACTAGATGTGGGTGGGTGGTCAACGCAATGCCCTGGCTACTTTACTCCTGGAAAAGACCTGGTATCTATTGTCTAGGAGGCTGGCTGGGCCCCAGGGCTGATCTGTATGGGTGCAAAAAACCTCACCCCCACTGAGATTTGATCCCTGGAATGTCCAGCCAGTAGCAAGTCACTATAGATGGAGGTAAGTGGTCAACAATAATTTACACTTTGCATTTACATGATGAGAGTAAAATCACAGGCTGTCCAGTAATTTCTTCTAATTAATGTACTCAGCTGTTTTCAGCACAATTCCTTCAGAATGTGAAGAAGTGACCAGTATACCCTTAACATGACTGTCTGCAACATTCTTTATCTTCCACAGAAGTTTTGACTCTTTGAATATAAAAGAAAGCATGTATATTCACGTGTTTCATTCTGCATTTTCTGCAGAGTTTCTTCATAATGTCTTGTGCGCTTCAGAAGTTGTTGTACCAAGCTTGCAACAGAACTTGATGCAGACTGTATGTGCTGTTGATCATTAAAACATCATATAACATTTGTACATATTATCACTATTAAGCTTCACATATGCATTCGGTAAAACAGAATTGTATATGTGAGGAAAACTACTTGTGAAAATATTCTTTATCACCACCCAGCTGAGAAATGTAATAGTATTATCATCTGTACTGTTACCAACACATTCTCATTCTTACCTTTTTGGCATCACCTCATATTCCCTTTTACTTTACTCTTATTGTGCTCTCTTTTACATGTGTTTCCAGAAAATCAGAAGGGACAAATGGCTTATTAAAGGGCATATTAAATTGTAACTCCATATATATATGTGTGTGTGTGTGTGTATATATATATATATACACACACACACACACACACACTTCGTATATCAGTACTCCCTGAAGATGGGTATAAGAAATAGCTGAAACATGTTAGAGTAGTCTCCTATATGTGTGTATAAGTGAAGTTTGTTGTGCAGATTTTGGTAATAAAACTTATGTACATCAAGATTCTTGTGTGTGTTGTTAAATTGAAACCCTTTTTTTACAGGAGGTGTTGATGCTGAGCTTATTGCAATGTTGACTTCAATGTCTGCAGATGAACAGAAATGGTTAATACGTATGTTGCTTAAGGACATGAAATTTGGCTTAGGCCAAAAGTTCATTTTTAGCGTTTACCATCCAGATGCCTTAGAACTTTATGATGTTTCTAACAATCTTCTTAAGGTGCATAACATTTTTTATGGTACAGTGTTTCACAAATCAGCTTTTGTTGATACATATGTTGCCTAATGATGTGATATTTGGCTTCAGCCAGATATGTATTGTTAGTGTCTATCATCCATTTGTCCTGGAGCCTTATGATGTTTCCAACAAACTTTTTTAGGTGCACAACATTTGTAATTCATATTCCAGTGTGTTTCACATAACGACTTGTTTTGCAAATAGACAGTGTCTTGTTATTCTTAAAATGAAACTGAATCTATTGACTGCTTGCTTTTTAACATACAGCATTGTGATGTTTCAATCTAAATATCATTCTTCAGTCAGTTGATAGTCCAGGCAGAATTCACATTTTCTGTTGACTAGAAAGGTACTCATGGGTTTGTTCCACATTCCATGTTGCTCTGAAATTCAACAGGATGCCCACTGTTTAGTTTGTTGTTAAGAACATAGCTTATAAAATGTTCCATAGTTGGTTTGTTTAACATTGGTAGATGAGCCACAGGTATATAATGAACCACAATTTAGTCATTTTTAAGTGATAATAGAGCTAATGTAGCCATAATATTAATTGCTGTAGGCAGAAAATGTTTTGGAGGGTAAACTCAAAGAAGCACTGCTGTTGACCTGTCAAGTGTTTTGTATGAATTTCATAGAATCTTCATGAACAGCAAGAAATAAGGAAAAGTATAGAGTGCTTGCTGAGTTTGTTGATACTGTTTCTCAGAGTTTGTTGATGTTATTTCTTGTAATGTAAAGAAATTTATTTTTTATCTGTCCACAAACTGCTTGGATTTAGTTCAGGATTGAAGTTTATAGACTTACTAACAGAACGCTTAAGTTTGATCTAGTTGCACAATTTAGACTGCAGCTTTATATATAACTACAAATCCTTGCTTAAAAACATCTATGTGTATTGATTGATTTGATGGCTTGAAGCCTTCTGCATATAGTTTGGGACCAAAAGAATATAATTTACCTAATCTTAACATGCTTATTGTGACAATTTTTCCATACACTGGATATACCTGGATTGGTGTTTAATTAGACTTGCTACCGTTTTTTTTATTTTTATTTTTTATTGGTCAAAAGTGTTGTGAAGGAAAATCTTAGATCTATATGAACCCCCACCATAATTTTCAAAGTTAGGGAATTACTTCATGTCTAAAATGTACTTCTTAGCTCCTGAAGATTACTGTTGTCTGAGATATAATGCCATTAGTTTGATAGATAAGTATCAGTGTTGTAGAGGAACATATTACTTCCCTTTCTTTTGGAGTCAGTTATATTAATGTGATGTTTGCATTTTCATGCTCCTAACTTATAGTTGACTTACATATGCATTGCATGTATTTCAGGTGTGCCAGATGTTAAATGATCCAACAGTCCGTTTGCATGAAGTGGAAGTTTCATTGTTCTCACCATTTCGACCAATGTTGGCAGAACGTTGTAATGTGCGAACTGTAGAGGAGTCCATGAAGAAGAGTCAGTTTTATTATGTAGAAACTAAATATGATGGTGAACGGTTTCAATTGCATGTGGAAAATGGTGTCTTCCGATATTTCTCCAGGTTAGAAATTATGTAGACTGTGTAGATTACAGCAACTTTATCACTTTATTTTGATAGGAATTATCTGTTTCCATTCCTTTATTAACAAGAAAATGGAATTTATGTTTGTGTTGTTAGGAAATAAAATTAAACTCTACAAATGCTTTTTTATGCCAAATAACGAACATGGACTGGAGTCATTCTTCAGAATCTAACAACAGTTTACGTAGTGAAGAAATGCTGCATGTTATGTGGAACCTGAAGGTTCATTACTGTGTACACAGGATCTTACCACTGGTCCCGGTATTGAACCAAACAGATCTTCAAATTTTTATTCAGCAGATGGGAAGATGAATGGTAGCAGACATTCCCTTAATTTAAATTGCTCTTATTTTCTTCGTGGATGCAACTGTGATTTTTTTTATTTTTTTTTATGTTATTACAATATACAGGGTGATTCGTGACTTGTGGACTTTACTATAGGAGATGATTTCAGGTCCTTATGATCAAAATAGTTAATATCAATATGGGTCTTGTTCTGAATGGATATGGAGTTTTGGGTGTTTTTTAAATGTCATTAACATGCTCCTGTGAACCACGCATCACATGGCACACAATATGCAGCCTTGAACTGGCTGGAACAGGAACAGTCAGTATAAGATGCAACTCGCAACTCATGCCGTTTACAACCAATCAGCAGTGTGAGTTGTGGCCGGTGGTGGGATTTTCAAAAACCTGCTTGAGGCACAGGTCACTGTAAATTGAAGGCAGTTTCATGAAGTTAAATTTATACTTTAAATTTATTGGGTATGTTTTATTATTTTGTTACATTTATCTTCAATAATCCTTACCCTCTATTCTAAGTTGCAGAGGGCCAAAACTCCCTAACCGTCCAAAATTGGGCACATGTTTATATGAACTTTTTTGATCACAAAGAACTAGGAAATCATTTGTAGTAATGTCTATAGGTCGTGAATCACCTGTGCTTGAACTTGCCACATTTTAAACTTTATTCACACATGCTGCTATTATGTTTTGTTAGTCTTCAGAGTAGGAACCAGAAAACAATATGTAAATTGTGTTCTCCAGGAATGGCTATGAGTACACAAATGTGTATGCCACACTTCTGACACCCCATATAGCGAAACTACTGCGAGCTGATGTAAAGAGCTGCATACTGGATGGTGAAATGATGGGCTGGAACCAGAATGCAGGGAGTTATAAATCTAAAGGTAAGAGAGTAATGGTACTTTAAGAAAACTTCATCAGTCTTTCCATTCTTTATTTCTGTTGCCAGTTCTGGTCCACTGCCACCATGATAGATTACCACCTTTATCATGTTGAATTCTGCCATCAAAATCTATGGAAGAGAGGTGTGTGTATTTTGTTTGTAAATAAAAGGATATGGAAATGTGTGCTGTTGAACTAGAGACTAAATCATCTAAATTAATAATATTAAGCTTATACAGAGTGCCTACAGGAGATTTTAATCAACTTATAAAGTATCTAGATGATGCTTTGAAATATCTATATAAACGTAAAGTAGAACTTCTGATTTGTGCGGACATAAACACAGATTATCTCATTGAAAGCTACTGAATAAAATGAGTAGCCTCATTATTAACAATGTATAATCTGTTGCACACAGTAGATTTTGCACTGAGAATGCAAAATAACTGCCATTGATAATATACTTATGGATACCAGTGGACAAAATTTATCTTCTGTATCTCCCATAATAAGTGGCCTATCAGACTACAATGCTTGAATTCTCACAATTATAAATATATATATATATGCAACAGTCAACAAAGTTACTTTAAAGCAGAGAACCAGATTAATAAACAATGAAACAGTCATGAACTTCAGACTGCACCAAAAAAATAGAAACAAGAGAATCTCTGTATAAATATGTTTAACAATCTGTGCACTTTCTTAAACATTTTCCAAGTTAGTTTTCCAGTTCAATACAAAAGTACAAAAGAAAAAATGACTCAATTATACAAGGAATAAAAATATCTTGCAATCATAAAAGAAGTCTGTGTGCCTTTAGTAAGAAAAGCAATGGTCCAGAAGCAAAAGTGCATTGTATTAAATATGGTAAAATCCCAAGAAATGTTATAAAAGAAGCTAAGAAGCAACCCTGCAGGTGGCTTGTAACAAAATCTTACAACAAGGTAAAAACAACATGGAACAGTATAAAGCAAGAGACAAGAAAAGTACATTCAATGGAATAGGTTCCCACCTTACTTGTGAATGATGAAAAATTAAAGGTTCTAACAAACATGGCCATTGCCTTCAACAGTTACTGAAAAATTTATCATTCAGTGCATGGAGAAAGGAGCTATAATTTCAGTTCTAACAGATTCACTTCCTGGAAACTTTCGCAGCATAAAAATAAACCCAATCACTCAAACAGGGATAAAAAGTATTATAAGTTCCCTAAAAAAAACCATCAGGTTATAATGAAATAACAATTAAAATCTTCAAAAAACTTGTGCATCTCTCATTAGTCAACCATTAAGCTACATTTATAATCACTTGTTATGTGCAGTATTTTTTTGACCATATGAAAACTGCAGTAATAAAACCACTTAACAAGAATGGAGACATAACTAGTATGACAAATTACAGGTCTGGTCTGTTACTGTTTTTTTGTAGGTATTTAAGGAAGCTGTGCACAGTAGGTTAAGCCAACATTTGATTACTAACAACATACTCTTCACAGAAAAGTATGGTTTTAGGAGAGGGATATCAACTGAAAATTCTCCCTTTGAACTAACAGATAGTATATTTATATCTACCAAAAATAGCATGTGGAGGAATTTTCTGTGATTTGGCAAATCATTAATTTTTTTTAGCTACATTACATTTCTGTGGAATTTGGGGAGTTTTTGAAGATTGGTTGAAGTACTGTTTAGCTAATTGAAGACAGAAAGTTGGAGTATATCCCCTAATACGACTAAATTTTTTTTCTCTGGCTGAGGTACGCTGAAACATGCAGTTTCCCAAGGATCTATTTTAGGGCGTCTGTTGTTCATAATATGTATAAATGCCTGTCCCCTGATAATAAATTCCATATCAGAACCCATATTGTTTTCTAATGCCACCAGTGTCATAATTTCAAGAAGAAGTTTAAAAGATTTCTGTTCAGTATCAAATTTAGTTCTCTGTCATATGAGTAAGTTGTTTACTGCTAATAAGTTAGATCTAAATTTTGTTAAAACAGATATAATAAAATTCATAACAAATAATTTAATACACTCTACTTCACATTTTGGTTATAAATAAGAGTATATAGAAGTGAAAGTACCTAAAAATTTCTCTGATTACAAATTGATAACCACCTAAATTGGAAGAACTATACTAAACACATGATTCCTAAGTTAAGTGCAACATGTTATGCCATTAGGTCAGTGGTCCATATCAGTAACATTTACACTCTCAAATCAATTCACTGTGCATAATTTCATTCTGTTATAAAATATGGAATAATTTTTTGTGGTAACTCTTCCAACAGTGGAAAGATTTTCATTTTACAAAAGAAAATCATCAGAATTATGGCTGTTGCACAACCCAGAACTTCATGTAGCAGTTTGTAAACATTTAGAGATACTACATGTTCCGTGCCTATATATATTTTCATTATTGAACTTCATTATCAGTAATCAGTAAAATTTTCAGATAGATTCATCGATACACAATAGTAATGTGAGGAATAAGCACCATTGTCATAGACCAAATGCCAACCTATTTTCTTTTCAAAAAAGTAAATTTTATGCTGTCATCAAAATTTTCTCAACAGTTTACCACATAATCCGACAATCCTCAAGAATGACATGGCAAAATTTAAAGCAGCCTTAAGAAAGTACTAAAATACGCACAACTTTTACTGTGTAGATGAAGTTTTTTGGTGTGTAAAGGTGATCTATAATACTATTTTTTAAAATGTTTATTGTATATTACACTGTACAAATTGTGTATGTTTGTGTATTTGTCACTTGTTCCACATTCTACTGTCTTTGTGACACACTGACGGATCCATGGAATATGTATGTGCGTTTGTGCGCGCGTGTGCACGCGCCTGTGTATGTGCGTGGGGGTGTGTGTTTGTGTGTGCGTGCGCGCGCGCGGGCAGGCGTGTGTGCGTGCGTGCGTGCACTTGGCAGTGCTGAAGCCAAAATTGCTCTTGCACCTTTGGTGGTAATCTGAAAACAGAATCTTATCTGTTGTTCTTCCATTTAAGTTTGTTTTTCCAACCACTTTGCTAGCAACAAATGCTGCCATTTGGTATCCAGAGATGATGATGAAGAGCGTAAGTTATGACACTTGCCTAGAAAACTCTCCTTGATTTAGGTTGCTGTAGTGCATTCAAGTGGTGTGTCTCCACTAGTTTAATTATAGTGGAAAAATTCTGTTGGCTTTTTAGATCACAGTTACCCTAGAGCTTTGCTGCCTTTTGCTCCCCTTGCTCAGTTTTAGTAAACTGTGTCCATTGTAATACATCTAAGGCAGTTATAATTCCCTATCTATTGCACATAATGATATTAAAAGCAGAGACTCCTCCTAATGTAACCATATGGCAGCACAAATGTAAATGTACACCTTACGAACAACTTTTGTCCCATACACTTACCATGTCATCTGTTTGTAATGATCTGATTTAGCCCACCTTCAATTCTGTAATTTTGTGCCCATTTATGAGGTGAAGGGTTCCAAGCATTTGTGTTAGGCTTATGTATTTCTTTAATTTTGGCTGTCGGGGTTTAGCCATGTCGTGTGTTGAGATTGCTCTAAACATTTCAGTGTACATAGTAGTTGCCATCAGCAGGGTGAAGGAAGGAGGAGGAGAATGCAGCTCTGACATAAAGTCAGCCACAGAATTTGGAGGACAAGAATACACAATACTTGTTTGAACAGTAGGTGTAGTTTGTTGAATGATGAAAATGATTCACATTCCTTGTGTACTTTCACACATTCTGGATCACAGTAAGGAACAATCGCCGTATGGTCCTCTTGTTTCTGTAGAAGCTGTTATCTGTGCACTAGCCCAGTTCTGAGATTTCATAAATCTGAGAAACATAGCATTGACAAATTTTTTAATGATTAAGTCAGTTTACGTATGGTGGCAAATGTCATCATTGTCCATGAGTACCTGTACCCGTCTGCACTTCACACAGTAGCTGTTTTCCGGCATATATGTAATTCCTGGCATCTCTTCTGGTGCAGAGGGCTACAACAACGACTTCCCAATTGCTTGTGTCATCTTCTGTGATGTTTTATAATTTCATACACCAGAGGCACTGGTGAACTGAGTCTCATATATTTTGCATATACAGTATGAACCTTCCACTTAGAGGGTAACAATCAGCCTCAGCAACATATCAGGAAGGTTTACTGGGTACAGAATATATAAAACAAGTTCTTCCCAAAAGGGGAATAATAAGAGTTTGTAATATGTTCACAATTGCTTACAATAACAGTATTCTGGTTTGGTAGGATTCCTTCCTATTATTGCCATGAACATTTCCAGTATGCTAACCAATGAGCTAAGATGCATTGTACTACCAGACTGTAATCTGGAAATCCCTAAATATGACATTGACAATGCAAGATTTGTAGAGCTGGAATTCTGTGCTCTGTGCAGATTTGCTTTATGAGTATCTTAACACAGTTTCCATAGTACACAAGACCAAACACAGTAGTGGCATTGAAGTCATTTGGTTAAAAACTTTATTACATCAGTATGTTTCTCCCAACAAGTAATCATCATCAGTTGGGTCCATTATGAAAATGCTGTATCATTACGTGCAATACAGTGCATGTATGCTAAACAACTTGTGTGTAATTGAAAACATGGTACATTTCTTCCATGTAGAATATTAGTATAACATATATCATAACCATAGGTTTATTCAGCTTGCTGTCCATTCATAGACCAAACGGTGGGTGGAATTTACAAAAGTATGAAATTATAAAACAAGCTATAGTAGAATAGGCATGTGATACAGTTTTCAAAGTTTTTTATTCTTACCATAAGAATGTCATGTAAGATCGTGTGGTAAGGTAACAAGGTGTGTACTGGTATCTGGGTTATATGCCAGTGTTTTTGGTCTTGTGCATTCTATCATCACACTTTATGAGCTTGCAAAGAAGTGCACATTACAAAGAAAAGGTGTAGAAATAAGCTACAAAAATTCCTTTAAGAAATAATTTTTAAGGTTTGAGTGAAAAGGCGTACAACTTGTGCCCTAGGTAATGATTTTGATGTCAAGTGCCTGAAGGATGGAGATAGCATTCGTCCTTGTCTGTGCGTCTTTGATATATTGCTGTATAATTGTCAAGTACTCACCAACAAGCCACTGTCTGAGCGACTTCATTACCTAGAGAACCTCTTCACACCTTCTGAGGGGATTATCATGTCCACAGAACGCAAGGAAGTGAAGACTGAACAAGAAGTAATGAATGAACTAAACTGGGCAATTGATTGTAGATTAGAAGGCATTATTCTTAAGGATCCAACATCAGTGTACAAACCTAACACACGAAAAGGAGGCTGGTACAAAATCAAACCAGAGGTGAGTTACCCTTTTTGTAGTGGTAATATGATGTCTCTACCCTTTTTGTAGTGGTAATATGATGTCTCATAAGTAACTGTGGCAATTCAATTGAAAAAAGTTTGTAGGTTATCACAAACCTTTATGAGAGTAGTCATCTGTAGAATACTTGCATTGCCACTATGTATTCATTCTAGTGTCTCTGCCATGCCTGAAAACATTGCTGGAAGTAATCATCTGAAAGTTTAAAATTACCCATGTTCTGTGCAGTGAGATAAGTCACCATATATGTACCAACAACTGCACTATAATTAGATACAATGACAACACGTAACAGTCCTACATGTTTTGGCCTTTCTTGACCATTTTCAGGAAGGCATTCAAAAAAGAAAAATGCATTAATGGCTAGTTATAACATAAATGTGCAATGATACAGCTAAAATACAGAATATTCAATTCAGTTCAATTTAATTCTGTTGAATTTATTCATTCCACTTTATCATGTGTGACGATGGACTTGTCCAACTCAGTTTACATTTGGTTAAAAATTTTTAAGAAGGACCGGAATATATATTATAATAGTTATTATTTGAATTGCAAATGTCTATTGTAGCAATTCATCTTCATTTTCAGGGATATGTCCTTGTTTCTCCCATGGTTTTCTGTATCACTGTAGATGAAGGCCTATCCACAGTGATATAGACAACCACTAAGTATGCATACACACATAACCATGTGGAACTCTTGTAATTGGATGAGATACTGAAGGTGAAACACAGGAAGGTTGAGACATGTTTGCCATTGTTCATAATGTGACATTTTTGGATGTATGAAGGCTGTTGATAGTGACTAACAAAACAATGTGTAATGGAGTGTGTAAAAAGTTAATCAGAAACATCGATGTAAGAACATTTAAGTGACTAAATATACATTTGCAATAATAAATTTACATAGTTGGCACAACTTCATATATTTCTTTATTATGGACTTTCCTTTTGGCTAGCTACATGATTTGATGTTGCACAATCATCAAGTTGTAAGGAGACTGGCCTAGAAGTAATGCTGATAGAACTTAGTACATGGTCATGTCTCAATATGTGAATGCAGGATGAAGTCACAATATAGAGATTGATGTAATTGTTCCTTTGAAAGGGTGGAAGAGTTCAAATATTTGGGAACAACCTTAACAAATCAAAATTCTTTTCAGGAAGAAATTAAGAGCAGATCGAAGTCAGGGAATGCTTGCTATCATTCATTGCAGAATCTTTTGTCTTCCAGTTTGCTATCTAAAAATATAAAGACTAAGATATACAAAACTATAATTTTGCCTGTTGTTGTGTATGGGTGTAACACTTGACTGCTTTTACATTGAGGAAGGAATGTAGGCTGAGGATGTTTGAGAATAGGTGCTGAGGAGAAATTTGGGCCTAAGAAGGATGAGGTAATAGGGAAGTGGAGAAAACTACATAATTAGGAGCTTACTGCTGTGTACTCCTCATCCAGTATTTTTCAGGTAATCAAATCGAAAAGAATGAGATGAGTGGGACATGTAGCACATGGGGGAGGGGAGAGGTGTATACAGAGTTTTGGTGGGGAAACCTCAGGGAATGAGACCACTTGGAAGACCCAGGCATAGATGGGAGGATAATATTAAGATAGATCTTCAGGAAGTGGGATGTGGGGGCATGGACTGGATCAATCTGGCTCAGGATAGTGACAGGTGAATGCAGTAATGAACTTTTGGGTTCCATAAAATGCGGGGAATTTCTGGACTAGCTGAGAACTGGTTAGGTTCTCAAGAAGGACTGTGCTCCATGGAGTGAGTGAGTGAGCCATAATCAAGTTGATATATTCATTGAAGCAGACAGTGGCTGATTCATTTTGCCAGTAATATCATTATGTCATATTTACTTGTGTGTTTAGAACTGGTTAAAATGATATAAAAATGTAAAACAATGATGGAAAATATATTACTGGTTCACTTTTGTTGCACATTGTTATAAAAAGTGCGTCCCTTATTGTTTTAATTTTAAAATGTCTTAATAGTCTGTCATATGACATGCTTATATTTACCCATATGAGATAGAGCCATATTTTTATTTTATATAAAATTCTTCTGCTGTGACCTGTGAGTGAATTTATTTGTCTCTCATTTATTGATCTGTTATTGTCTTTGCATAGTACACAGATGGGTTAATGGACCATTTGGATCTTATTATTATGGGTGGTTACTTTGGAGAAGGGCGAAGGAAGGGCATCAGTCACTTCCTTGTTGGAGCTGCTGTGCCTCCAGCTGCTGAAGGTAATGTTTATTTAAGTGAATGAATGAGTAAGATTCTCTGTGTGTGAGAGAGTACATGTATATGAGAGAGTGTTTGTGGTGGGGATAGGTTACCACACAATTCTTAAGAAGCTTTGGATCTTGAATCAATAGTGTCTTTCTAATCACAAAAGTTAATCATACATCAGAGTACCATGGAACAAAAATGAGAGTCCTGATGCGAGTGAGAAGGTGACAAAACACAGCATCTTCAGGATAAATGCCTGTGATTGGACAGTGTTCTGAGCCAAACATACAGGGTGGTGCACGAAATGTCATACCATTGATTGTACATATAACACATTTTTATTATTACAAAAGCATTTGACATCTGGTACAGAATTAATCCTCATAGGCTGGAAAATTGTTCCTAATGAAGAACATGTTC
>Ga0123357_10001421_pt1 | contig 25379 bp, 9 predicted proteins | sample TergutEmb28metaG_FD_89873 | JGI IMG/M metagenome (GOLD analysis project Ga0123357, IMG submission 89873) | Embiratermes neotenicus P4 segment gut microbial communities from Petit-Saut dam, French Guiana - Emb289 P4 | ecosystem: Host-associated > Arthropoda: Insects > Digestive system > Gut ...
TATGTATGTATGTATGTATGTATGTATGTATGTATGTATGTATGTATGTATGAGTGTGTATGACAAGTTCAAACATTTTTATATGGATAGTGACTTTTTTAGTTATAATACTGTTTGAACTGATAAGCAGTTACCAACATTCTGCAGAAAATACCGCTTCCACCTTCAGGGTAAAAGTAACTTATACCTTCAATGTAGTGGCAGTAAGTTTCTGCAAACCCAGCACTGACTACTATACTACTATTGAATAAGTTCTACTAAACAGTCATTAAGATAAGCAAAAAAATTTGGTTCCCCTCTCATCATATGCTGGCAAATGAATTCCCACTCAGCGTTTGAGCCCAACATTTTCTGCTGTCTCATTTGGTCATTTCTTGCACATAGGAAATGGTGAACCTCGCAGTAATGATTAACAAACTGAGTACATTAAAAAAAAATCCATCTATTAAATTAACTCCCTCTTCCTTTCCTCCCCACCCCTCCCCCATCATCTTCCTTCCCTGTGGTCAGACAACAGCAGGTAATTACTTCTTCCTAACCAGAGGTGAAGACCACAGGCAAGCAAGCTCCTAAACAATGCCAATTCAGTTCTGTCTGACAACAAGAGTATTTGTCTGGCTGCCAGATCTTCAAACAATTTTTACATCTGAACAATATCAACACTTCCACTGTATAAAACAAGGAACTGATACTCAAGATGCATCATCGATGGGGCAAATATTGATATTTTGATAAGGACTAAGAAAACCGCCTTTATTGGAGAAGTAAAAAATTATGGAAAATCAAATAACGAAGCACTTAAATTAATATAGTTTATTTAATAAAATATAAATACAACTATGATCTGGCGTTATACTGAAGCCAACATCAAGCCAAATTAGAATAGTACAGTATCCACAAGATAGGGCAATGACTTATGACACACGAGAAAGGAAGGAACCCAAACATTTCATTAACCAAAGACAGAACATTCATGACTGACACACACTGGACAAAATAATTACTTTTTTTATATGCTTATTTTTGTGCCGTATGATGAAGCGTATCAGAATTATGCATTATTCAGCGCCGTCTTAAAACAGGTAGAATATCATCTCATAATTTCAAGTGATTATGAAATGTTTGGCATGTTCTTATGACGTCGAAAAATATGTCCCTGAATGCTTTCCTTGCGGTTTGTAGCATAAGGGCAATATGGGCATTTTTGGTGAGGCTCTTTGCCACATTCCCAGCTCAAATGTCTTTGCAGGTTTCCTTTCCGAGTATAAACCCTGCCACATTTACTACAACAATGAGAGACTGTTGGAGCCACATCTGGTTCTTGCTGTGTGTTGATGATCCGATTCCAAACTCTTTCTGTTCTAATTTTATGAAATCCAGTGTACAAGGATGAGAGATGGTAAGTTGCAAAACCTGCAAAAATTAAAACAAAGAAATTAATACAAAAGCATGGAAAATAATCAACAAATAGCATAACAACGAAGTGTCATATATTCTACCATTCTACAAAAATGCAAAATACAGCGGTGTTATTAAATATGAAATTTACAAATTATAACATTTATTATTATCTGCCATTTGTGGTTAATTACTGAGGAGGCATATTACAAAAATAGCATATGATTTTCAGTTTCTTTTTTTATTTGGAGTTGAAACTACTCAAATACTATTTCACAGACGTGATTTCAATTACAAAATACACTTCATTCTCACTCCATCTTTCCTCCACAAACACCACGGAGCAGTGTGCTTCCTCAGCTAGTCAGAAAAACCACTTGTACCTATCCAGAGCCAGATTAATGCAGTCCACAATCTGTCACCCTACTTTTTTAACATACATTTTAATATTATTCTTCCACCTACACCTGTGTCTCGCAAGTGGTCTCTTTACTTCAGGCCTCCCCACAAAGCCACTTATCCATTTCTCTTCTCTTATATGCCTGCCACACCCTCCCCATCTCAACCTTGTTGCCTCCTTCCCATACAAGCTTTATTATCCAATTTGTTTTCCTTTGACAAACTGAAGTTTTCATCAAGTGCAGCTGTCTATTTTCCTTTAATCATACTGCATAAATACAAAGTACCATCAGCTGGTTAATAACCAATAAGTGACTACTCTGCTAGACAAGATGTACCTTTTCAGTCTTTGGAAAGACTTTGTGCGCTGACACTTCCTTTACAGCTGATGTTAAAGTGGGGCCACAACAATGTAGTCAATACAATAAGACACAGACTGGTAAATTCACAGTTCAATTCCCAGTGAGGGCAAGAAATCGTCTCTTCCCTGAAAATGTCACGATTGGTTCATGGAAGCAGCAAGCCTTAACACAATGGGTAAAGTGTGTTCTTTCCCAAGGGGTAAAGAGCTTGGGGTGTCACCCTCAACTAGTATTGACATTAGGAATGACCACAGCTCTACCTCTACCCCTGTGTGCTTCCATGGCAAGCACATAGACAACTTCACCTTTACTTTTCATGACGTGAGTTATTCATTCACGACATTTTCATCACAGTCTTTGGTTTAGGATGGCATTATGCCTTATTACAAAGTAATGTGGAAATGCAAAATAAGGCTAACAAACAGTGAATGTGTTAGAAGTATGGGTAATACAACTCCACACAGTAATTTTTAATGCTCCGAGTATATTTCCATACATTACAGAATTAATTAAACAAACAAAAAAAAAGTTAATGAAAATAATATAAATACAGCAAATGTACACAGGAACATATTATACCATGTAGGAAAATGAAATCATCATTTAAACAGTAAATTTAATGCTTGCAACTGTTCCAGTGCAACCAAAAGAAGTAAACCATAACTGCACATATGCTTTACAAAACATTTTAGTTTTCAGCTGACAGAATTACGAAACAGAATGAAGAGTTTCTGACAACTGCATGTCGCTACAAATGGAGGGACTGTGTCTGCTGTCAGTTATAACACCCTGATGATGCAGGGGGTTTGTTTCTTTCAAATGTCAGCAAACCAGTTCACCAGAGTCGGGTTCCAATACAACAACATGGAAACCATGTCTAAATAAAGTGTTCTGACAGCCTGAACACTATGACGTAATCCAGTTGTTCAAATTGCTTCAGTAATAGTTAACGAGAATACAACATGCAGATGTCAAAATATTCAAATAAGTCAGTAATGACTAAAAGATTTCATTCAATATCAGTAAATAGTATAGTGAAATGTTGTAAAATCTACATTTGAAATTGTTTGGGTACATCAAGATTTAATCTACATAGACTGATCAACAAAAAAAGATCACCAAGTATTAACACTTTTGCCACAATTTATCCACAAAATGTAATGTGTCATATCAGTTATCAATTACTAATAAAACATGTGGCAGTGCCTCTCACATGTGGACTATGTGAAGGTCAAAGATCAACACCACAATTGTGACTCTCCGTTTCCAAATAGTTTTAACTTGCAGTCATTACAGTTCCAGAACCACACACAATTAGTACCCATGGTTTGTGCAAATTATTTCATTCATTCACTATCCCACAATTATTTTGGAGACTGTTCACTGTCCAAAGTATATTTAATACACACTGAACTTGAGTTGTATTTCTTCGCGCACAGAGGTAGATCACTGTTCTTAATCTGATATTCGGTATTGACTCTATTTGTGATGTTAAAAACAACAGGATAAAAACAGAAACTCTCTATACTACTATTACCACTAACATCACAAATACAGACAGTAACATACTCCTTCCAGTGTAGTTAAAATTCATTGCCTGAAAACAGGAGAAGTTCCACATTCCAAGACATGTATATAAAACATATATAAGACAATGTACAATGTCCAGAGTGCGGCACCCCTTTCACGGTAATATATGGCCCGTTCGAAGGTGCAAGATTCTACCTTTTACAGTGGTGTTGCTGACAATTCCATTTTTCTGGGAAATGATGTCACATCAATGGGTAATTGCTGCCCACCCCAACCCCCTCGTCTGCTCCATAGGAAATTACACCCTAGCTGACCTTCACTGCCAGTATAAGAAATACATACACAAAGAGCCCAAGCACCTTCTCCTCTAACCATTCTCCCAACTGACAAGTCACTCCCTAGCCCACTAAATACGGAATTACACTCTAACTGACCTGGCTACCGTGTACATAACATATAAACATAAATATGTGAAACATATACCACTTTAATTAGCCTATCAGAAGCCACAGTGCTTTTTTTTTTAATTTTTCACTGAAGTTATTTACATTCATATCAATATACGTATTACTCATTTCCACTTGTACCACAGTGTAAATATTTATTGAAATTGGTTACAGGAACAATTTTGTAATTTATCTTGGTACATCTTGTATACACAGAATGTGCAATAAAACTATAAAAAAAATTTAAAAAATGGGTAATTGATACCAGATATAGTGGTATCAGCTTCAAGGCCCAAAATGTCAGAAGCCAATTACCCAGTGATGCAGCATCACATCCCAGAAGAATGGAATCATCAAGTGTAAAGTTACTTGGTGATAGCATGAGACAGCATTGAAGGAAACTTATTTTTACTTTGTCCATTATTCTAATACCTTCCATAATGACCACAACTTTTCTGAAATGGCTCCCATTTGAAACTTCAGGTGGAAAAAGCATTAAGAAATTCCTACTCTCTCTGGACCTCACACAGACTTATTGTGCTCCATACAGTTAGGAGTCCAACATAATAATTAGGGGTTTATTCATATGTCTTCCACCTGAAGGAAAGAAACTGAGTATTTAAGAAATATAGTGTTTTTTTTTTTTTTTTGTACAGTAACCAGGATTATAGTGTTAAGTCCCATTAAATGCCCTTAAATTATCAGATACAGGGTGTCAACCAATATTTTTCATGTTCTTATGTCGTCTTCGAATGTGTTCCTGAACATTTGACTTGCGGTAGGTAGCATATGGACAATATGGACATTTTTGGTGAGGTTCTTTGCCACATTCCCAGCTCAAATGTCTTTGTAGGTTTCCTTTCCGAGTATAAGCTTTGCCACATTTACGACAACAATGAGCCACTGTTGCAGCCATATCTGGTTCTCGTTTAGTGATGAAGATCTGATTCCAAATTCTTTCTCTTTTACTGTTATGCAATCCATGGTCTTGTCCACAGTAAGAGGATTTGAGGTCATAAGTTGCAAATTCTATAGAAATAAAAAAAAAACATATTAATGGAAAAGCATTTTAAATACATGTTTTGCTTATATCATACCAATAAACTGTCACAAATGTTCATACAAAATAAACAGTACATAAAGAGAGCAAAACCACTCTCAGTGTTTACCCACTGAAGAATAAAACCACTGCTCAGTATCTGTTTATAATACAAACTTACACAAACCTTTTCAACAGGAAAATTATATGGAGAGTATATGATTTATATTTGTTGTTTGATGCAAAACTTTGGGTTCTTACAGCAGTTTTGGAGAAGATTAAAATCTTCTTGGATGTAACAGTGTTGTGTTTGGTAAACAGCTCCTGACATGAAGGATTGCAGTACCTTCATTTTCAGAGTCTACCCATGACACAATTTAACATCCCAGAAGAAATGACATTTTTATTGTCCTTCTGCAACTAATCAACTAAATAATAATTTAGCAAAAGGACACCCATAACTCCACCTGATGCATGACAGAACATCTATTGTGAATATGTTGTATTATCAAGAGTTCCTTCTGGAATGTGATACCGTGTAGCTTGATAAACATATACCAACACCTCAAACAAAGAAATCTCCTAAATTTAAAGTTCTCAGATTGGTGGTAGTGCTGAGGATTCAGGTTTTCTGAGATGTGATTTCATGTCAATTGGTGAGTGGTTCCCAATGCTTCGAAAGTTAAGCGGTCTTGGACTGCTTGACCCATCATGGTGAAAGCATAGTGTTCCTTGAAAATATGAGGAACCATTCCCCCAGCAACACAGTGTCACAACTCAGAACACTCGAGTCACTTGCTTCAGAGTTACCGTCACACCAACCTCAAATTACACATAATGCACTCTCACATTTTGGGCAAGATAATACTGGGATATACTGAACTAACATTCAAATTTACAACATTTTATTTTATTACAATAAGATTCAAATTTCTTGAAATACAAATAAGCCTTTTTAAATACAATACTTTTAATACTCATTGGGTTTAATAAGTTCCAAAACTCACAAATTTCTGTGAAAGCTAATATTCTGAAATCATACACTGCAACTGACAAAACATCCTTATATTAAATTGCAAACATTTCCAAGAAAGGTATATTACACCTAGGAATGTTAGGTTCCTGGACTTGTCCATCAGCCGATATTCAAAAAAAGGGAACAGTTACTGAGGATACACTTTCCATTGGTCACAACCAAGTAAGTTCCTGACAACCCTGTAACCTGAAGACAGGAACAGCTACTGTGGTGCCAAAATGTCATATACAATTTTTAAAATGAGATGATGGACAATGCCAGCAATCAGGTAATCCTAAACAAGATCCTACAATAATAAGGAGAATGCTGGCTCAAAGATGGGTAAACAGAAATGGAAAAAACCTAGTTGTAATAAATTTCGTAACTTATTCATTTGGCGGCACATTGAGAATGATAAGAATGCTCGAGTGTTTCATAAAGCACAATCTATAAAGAAGCCAATGCAGAGACATGCAACCTGAGGATCACAGTACTTCTCAGTGTGGTCCATTGGCTAACACAAAATGCCAAAAGTATTACATTCAGAAACAATTCACATGACAGCAAACCACACCACCACTGAATGTGTGGTGATGAGGAAGAGGAAAGAGCACACTTGGGAACTGTAGCATTATAAAAGCATGTTGTTTCTGCACATGAAAAGACTCTACTATGTAACAACACACTGTTGGTCCTAAGGGCAGAAGTCACTGGCTGCATTTTAGAGAGCTATAGGACAGACTAATTTTACCATTTATGGATTATTATATTTTTATACTTCAATTAATATACAAGTTCAATTACAGCTTTGTGCACATTTTATCACTTAAATTAACCATTACATAAATAAAAAGAAAAGAGTTTTATGAGCTATTGAACATGATTTTGCTAAAATGCCAGTTAATGACTTTTCCCATAACACTAATGATACGTGCGACAATGTAAACTCTGTATACCTAAGCTATGTTACAGGTAATCATACTATCTTTGACAACACTTTTAATGGCACACATTTAACAAGTTACCATTCTTACATTGGCAGCCTGTCACAATCAGAAACCTTTATTATTTGAGAAACAACATGTGGATGTTTCGGATACCTAGAACTATATAATGCAACATGTGTGAGTTCCACATACCTATAAATATATAAAAGACAACATGGGTATTCTAGATATTTCAACACACATAAGATTCAACAGGTGTGTGCTAGATACCTAGAAAGAAACTTCATTCACAACATTTCTGTGAGATGAATATTTAGGTTGCTATTCAACGTGTGCATTACAATACATTAAAGTTAATTACACGTAAAGCAGAAATACATAGTCTTACAACAGAATTTAACAAAATCAAAGGCCATCACGACACACTCATACATGAGTTAATTAGTGCCCCAAGTATGTAGGTATTTAAAATAAACCAAACTAAATCACAGTGACATGAATTGACAACATTTAATGTAGTTCACTCACAATGAATTTCAATCAGATCAGGCTCATAGTATAGGAGATGATACCTGAAGATAAAACGTACAGTTGCTCACCAAAATGCAACTAAGAAGGAATAACTTAGACGATGGTATGGGAAATTTTGTCTTCATGCCGTCTCCAAGTGTGTCTCTGTAGAGATGACTTGTGTTTTGTGGCAAATGGACAGTAGGAACAAACAAAGCCAGGATCTTTGCCACACTCCCACTTCAAGTGATGCTGCAGGCTTCCTTTTCGACAATAAATATTACCACATCTGGGACAGCAATGTGATCCTGGTGCAGGCAATTCAGGTTGCTGATGACCCACAGCCTTCTGATTACTACCACCTTTCGTCATAACTTTATCACGGAACCCACAAATAAATTCAGAATGAGAAAACTTGCTTTCACAACCAGGAAAATCTGTAAAAACACAGAGGCACAGATAAAAAACTGGGGGGAAAAAAATGCTATTAAGACATATCCCAACATAATTACTGTAGCTGAAAATCAGAATGCTACATTTACCCACATGACATCCAGAAACAAAACTACAGGCTACCTTACTGCTTTCATATCTTAACCATCTCCATGATGCAAACATTTCCCACATTGGTACAGCTCATTCACTTTTACACCTGAAATTTCAAATTCAGTTGTATTTTCACTCACATACATCTAGTAGGGTTGAAGAGTCACAACTCTCATCTATGATCACTCAGGGACTGAAATAAGAGCAAAGTAAAGGAACAGCAAATTGCAGAATATACCACACACAACACAGGCAGGAAGCAGCTCACAGAATATGTCAAAAACAATGTGCAACAGAAAATAAAAAAATGCAGAATACACTGTACAGCATGCAAAAGTGAAGTACTGAAATTAAAATATGTAGCAAATTGTCTTTCAGAATAACTTCTACGATGTTGAAGGTTCTCATGGTGGTAAACATTAATAATATGGTTTTCTGAGATGTGACAGTTTCTTTTCCACCTTAATAACCACTAAGTGTACTATATTATGCTTTACTGCAGCGTTGCAACACAACTTGCTGAGCCATGTGACAGCTAAAGGCTGTCCCTTACATGCCAAGTGGGCTCAAGTGGGAGGCAGAGGTATAGCTCCACACATACTCCACTCTGGTGCAACAAGGGGGTGGGCAGTACATATAGACAAAATCAGACTTTAAAACTTATCAGCATCTGTTTCTCTCACAGCGGTAATTATCTAGATTGTCTTTTTGGATATGACACCACATTGTCTGATAAAAATTTTGTAATATTTGAGACAAATATACTTTCTCTGTACAAGAAGAGAACACGACATGTGAAAATTCAAATTAAGATATGGGAACAGGAGATATAGACTTCTGCTTTTTTCCTAGTTTCATCTATTTGTTTCTACCCCAACCATCCCAGATCATCAGCCTTTCACGGACTCTCACACAGTGCTGTGTCCCTTTCTTCTGTTCCTGTCTTTTAAACTGACTTTCCTTATGTGGTTTCATGTTATATCCTAAATATGAGGCAATAAACCTCTATGAGATTACATGGCATCAAATCCAGGAAAAGGGTGATGTTCAAAATTTTAATTTCAACTGTGGTTAGGATTGCTGTAAAGCTTCTATTTCAAATGGGCTGTGCAGCCATATGAATGTTGTAGTCAAAGAAGGCAGCCCCAAGCAACAGCCAGACAACTGCAATTGTCTAGGAAGAGACTGGGTGATAAAGTACAAGCTTTTCAGCGAGACATGAGCTATGTGTCTAAGTCACACAGTAGCTACGGTTGTGCCATTATCAGACGAAATTGTACTTCTCTTGAATAGCTCACAACTCAGGTCTCACAGAACTACATGTAACAAATTTTCTCAGTAGGGCTTGTGAAACACAAGATCCTACAGAGATTATAAGCTTTGAAACACACAAAATGGGAAGCAGGGAATGTGAGTTGTGAAAAGTTGCATCATTTATCCCCTTCACTAAATATCACATTATCTTTGCAAAACAATGACATGTAGCAAATAATAATAACCATGAAACATATACTTCTAATACCAACATCATTTACTGCAACACAAAATCTGAAAACATGTAAACATATGTATGACTGAACAGAACAATATACTTCAAACTGACCATTTAATTTGAAATAAACCATTTGCCAATATTCTTTCTCGCAATAACCTTGTTTGTCTAGCTTCTGTAGGCATCAATTATTCTGATTTGTAACTACACTGTGTTAGTGCATGATATAATTTTGTCAGTTTCAACACTACAGCACTTTATTATGCCAAAAGATGATAAATATCAAACATGATTCCTAGAAGAACTGAGACTACAGCATAAGGCAGTTAGAGTCGGATATATTCTGAGCAGGGATCATGATGTTGTGTCATGTATTATGGTGTAAATCTGTTGAAAGGTTATGTTTAGATATAAACTGTATCTGGCTGAAACTGCCATATCCTATGTCATGATTCAGTGACATGGATGAGTAATAAACTAAATAGTAAACTAAACTAAAATAAACTAACCTAAACTAAACCATATCACTATAGCAGAGATTGCAATGCCTTTCACATTTACAGAACTATGATCGTGCTAGTGACATTTAAAACTATAAAATCAGAATTTCAATCTATGTTTTGTAGTTTGTAAGCTAACTGGAAGGAATTAAGATAAATGATCAACAGAACTCCGTACAAGAATAAATGGTGGGGATACATTTAATCCAGTCAACTAACATCTCTGGAAGTACTGAGACCCATATGTGTCACTAAATTCTGTGCCCTTACTTACACGATTCCACAAACAGTTGATATAACCATGGCATGGGTAACCAACTGAACTGACATCACTTAAACTCCCCTTGCAGGAGTTCAGGCATGAAAAATTAACAAAGTTTTCAATCGAAGTTGATGGTAACCATTTCCTTGCTGGTGGATGTTTCAAATTATGTCATATTTTTTTGCACAGTGAAAAGGACAGGATTCCACTACTGTCTAGAATTCACAGATCCTTAATTCAGTGAAACAAGACCACATTTTATTACTGACCAGCAGGCAAGGGAGAACTACATACCATGAACCTCCTTCTCATGATGCATTATAATAGTGGCCTGATAAGGTATCAGTTTGAACACTTTACTTCCATATGACAAACAAATGTATGAAAAAGTCAGAAAACATGATGCAGAACAATTTTATAAAACACTAGGCATGCCCCCATGACGATTCTTAATATGTTTCTGTAGGCTGGATTTGTAAAGCCCAGCATACGAGCAATAGACACCCCCAGCTCGGTTCCTTGCCACATTCATATTTCAAATGTCTTATTAGAGACATTTTAGAACAGTATCTTCTACTACATGTGGAACAAGAAAAAGTTTGTCTTGCAGTAATTTTCCATCGTTTTGAATTCCAATGAGCTTTTTTCCTTGAGTTAGGCAGTTCTCCTACAGCCTTTTCATAGCGTTTTGGATGAATGGTGTCTTGATCCAAATCAGTTTTTTCACTAGGGTCACAAGAAGACTGTGCAAGCATAAAAGGGTGTTTTACATGGATGAACTCTTGATCCCAGCCAAGCTGTATCCTAGTCACAGAGAATTCATTTTCAGAATCAGAATCAATATCAGCAGAATGAAGGGTCCAGGATACATCACAGATTATATCTGTTGAAACAGAAACAAAATTTAATGGTCAGAAAAATGACAAATTCTCAAACCCTTAAAAAAACACTGTAAACATTACTGTCATATGCAAGTAAATTTCAATATACTAACACACATGAAACCCCAAAGTTAAAGTACAGGCAATTTAAATGCTAATGCTTTTGATGATGATGAAAAAATAAAATGACACTGTCCATGGCAACAGATGTTTATTATTATATATATATATATATATATATATATATGGGAAACTTTCTTACATGTTCTGGCCAAAATGGAGTAACATCAGGCAGCACATATATTAAATACACCAAGAAGAATTACTGTACTATAAGTTGTATGAATTTAAATGAGGTCTCATTTTACAATTAACCAATATGTACTGAAGAGTAACTAGGGTGTGCACAGATGTCAGTTACATCGCAGACAAAATCTGCGATGCTCATTGCAGCAATAAAAGGAAGACAATGTACTACTACTACTACTACTACTACTACATAAGCCTTACTTTGTGGATCACTGTCACTAACAGCTGTCACACAGAGAGAGAGAAAGAGGGAGAGAGAGCAACATTACATACTCAAATGTTCTTGGTTGTGATGCCTTGGAACTTGATAGATAAATATCAACACTTTATAAGAAATTGCTACCTCGAACATTCAGGTGAAGTTGGAGCAAACAGGTTCTTTGAAATGTTGGTATCATCTCTAGCAGATTTGTTAAGCCCTAAACCTTAATTCTTGGTGCTATGACAAAGTCATATTTCAGAGTACAGAGCAATCAAGCATAGCAGTGTAGAGAGTTGACTAGAAGTGGGTCTGGCCAGGGGCTGAGGAAGCTGTGAGGTCAGACTGTAGGATACTAAGGACAAGAGTGGCTCTATGAGATACAAAGATAATGCAGAGTAAGAAAAATTAGCTGTACGGTGTACCAATATTTATTACTGTCATTTAATGTGATATTAAAAAAAGGTAAAGTGATCCCGTTACAGGGCCGGTGTGGCCCAGAGGGTGGGTAGAGGTATAGCTCTACTCTTCCATGACCGCAGCACTAGGAGGGGGTGAGTGGTCAGCAGCACGTCCCGGCCGCAATTTAAGCCCCCGGGAAAGACCCGTACCCACTGTACAGAAGGCTGGGTGGGGCCCAGGGTCGGTCTGGATGGGCGGAAAATCTCGTCCATACTGGGATTCGATCCCGGACCATCCAGGCCGTAGTCAGCCACTATACCGACTGAGCTACTCGGCTCACTAATGTGATATTAACCTGTGTTAAATCAGCAGGACACATAGCAAATAGTAATGGTCAAGCTAACACAAAGAAGACTTTTTGTAAGGAGCTTTATTCATTTTTTGTTAAAGACTCCAGAAGTATGCACCATCAAGTTTTGTCAGAAAAGAACAGCCTACTTTAAACTGACACTAAATTTGAAATATGTGGGGAGGAGAATTTCTTTCACCCCTCAGTAGTTACTTTGTCCACAAATACCAATACACTGACAAACGTAAGTACAGCATCAAGTTACAGACACTGCCAGCTAACAAACACAAAAAAAAAATATTATCATTAACACAGAGATTTCTTTACTCATTACACAGTACAATCATATGGTTAAAAATTCATCACATGGAAAGGTATTATTAATAAGCATACATAAAGTTTTGCAGAATCAAAACAACAGATTTTTAAAACTTCTTTAACACATATTATTATGCACTAAGCATTAAAAGTGAAGTCTTTTTAATATTCTGACTGTCCCATATGTTCAATTCCCTGCTTGATTTTTCACTCCAAATTTGTGCAGTATGTAGACAAAAGAACTTACTCAAAATCTAAGGCTTCCTCAAGGGTTGTGACAAAGACCCAGTTTTCACTAAATGTAGTCTGGACATAATACCATATCCCACATGCATACTTTAACCCAGTACTTTTTGAATGAACACACAAAGTCATCCCATTGTGTACCGATTCTATATATTCACTTTATTAATATATATTTCCATCAACACAACTATGTAATAAAGGCATGAGTTAGAGCTAACGCGACATGTTTCGACTTAAAAAGTCATCCTCAGGCTAAGCTAAGAACCATGAAGTTCTTTACAGTGTGGTTCTGCACATCTGGGATCCCAAATGCATGCAACCACACTGTAAAGAACTTCATGGTTCTTAGCTTAGCTTGTGGATGACTTTTTAAGTCAAAACATGTCGCATTAGCTTTAACTCATGCCTTTATTACATAGTTGTGTTGACGGAAATATTAACCCAGTACATTTATGATGTAATCTTGATTTCAAACTTTCGCCATGTTCTGAATGTTTTATTCTTTCGTTTGGGTGATTTCCCAGCATCTGAATTTTATATGCTACCATTTCATAACACTCTGTCTGTTCCATCTTCATAGGCAGGATTAGCAGGTTCTTCCTGCTTACACAACCTATGAAGAAGGAACAGACAGAGTGTTCTGAAACGTCGGCATACAAAATTCAAACACCGGGGATTCACCCAAACGAAAGAATACAACAAGCTGTAATCTATGTTCACATCACAAACAGGAAAACTACAAATTAATTCATTCTGTGGTACAGAAGTATCAGTGACAGATCTCATACAAATATGCGACTATTCTGCAGCAGAACTTAAAATAACAGCACATGACCAGAAGAATATGCGACTTTTGTTCAGGTTATTTTTCTGCGCAACTTAAAATAATCCATGACCAAAATATATGCTGCTTTGTTGTGGCTATTTTTGCGAGACACACACACAAAATACAACCATAAAAATATGAAACATCTATTGCAGTTACCCTTCTGCCAGGGAAAAAAAAGTTACAGCACATGACCACAATAATTCTATATTTACTTCTGTAACTGATGACAAATAAACAATCACTGTTTCTAGGCATATGACAGTTGGTAAAATGATTATGAACATATCACTTCGAAAAAAACTTTATTACATTTTCATACCCATATGCAACACTAATGAAAAGATCATACATGCAAGAGAACTTAACTAAACCCACACTAAAGATTACCACTGATATAGCCAAATCGCCATTAACTATCACAAAAATATACATCTTTGGTTTAAGTAACTTATCTGTGAAACATATAGAGACACATGTTAATGATTTAAATTCATGGCTGCTTTTCTCAGTGAATTCTGCAGTTTACCAATTAAACCAATGACACATATACTGCCACTCCCCAGTATCCAGCTGGAACCTACATGTCTTGAGTGCTTTCTGCAGATACTCAGGTAAGACAGTGGCCCTCAAGCATCCTCACACCAAACCCTGAACTCTCATAATGACCTTCTGACAGGCTTCTAATGAACCATGGTCTCTTGTAATCAACCTTAGGTGGTTTTATGTTGAAGCACCCTTATATAAATATCTACGTGATATTAGGCAAGTCTTTGTGACGTCTCCTAATGTGTTCCTGTACACTAGACTTCCTGTTTGTAATGTATGTGCAATACGGACATTTCAAATGAGGTTTCTTTCCACATTCAAGTCTCAAATGTCTGTTGAGATTTGCTTTCCATGTGTACTCTTTATGACACTTGGGACATGGAAAATGGAAGCTGATGTTTGCTGTAGGTGTTCTCTGAGAGCATGCAGTAATTGTACGCTGATTACTCATAAACCAGTTTTGTGTGGTGTATCCCAGAAGCGGAGTGACAGGTTGTGTAGTTCCTAGACTCCCTTCATCAGCCAAAAATACCTCTTGTCCACAAACAGTAGCTCCATCTGCAGGAAGAATAACAGATATAGTATGATTACATAGCCATGGACCAATTATACAATGAGAATAACTACACATGTGTAAGTCTTACATCTAAAATGCCACAGCACTGTTTTAAAAACTCCCAGTGCTTCGGAAAAATTTGTTTCTTCCATTCTTTGAAAAGAATGGAAGTTGGCTGACATGAGTAGTACATATATACAAATAAAAAATTAATGAACATGGATTAATAGCATTCACGTATCAGTCTCAGGGTGTGACAAGCTACAGCTGTCCCATACTGGACAATCACACCTTTAAGTTGGTTATGATATTACCATTTCTTAGTTTTTAGATTTCTACATATGTACTTTACCTCCATCTTTCTTCATTCTACACTGAAAATCAAGGAAATTAAAAATGTCAAGCATTTCTTATACAACAGCATTGTACTATAAACTTTGAACATTTACATAACAAATACAGTCATCAAATCCTAAAATAACATAAAATATAAATAGGTTAAGAAATGTCCACAGGGTATACCACCTCCGGCACATTCGATATGTTTTTGACCATGTTATTCAGACTGTTCCTACTATTCATGAATTCTTTCAATAGAGTGTCAACACAATAGCTGCTTTGTTCTATATTTCTCATGGCATGATACTGTATGTTCATATCACCAATTATTTCTCTAACTTCTCTGACACCATCTTATTTCTTGCACTTACCTCATAAAGAGCAACATATTGTATTTTCTGGACTTCTCTCACAAAAAGCGACATGTTTAGACCATCAACTGTTTCTCGTTCATCAGTTTGTATCTCACATACATGACAGTGTATCCACAATATAAAGAAAAACAGCATAACTATTTGTAGGACTTCAAGTAAATTGTCTGCCATCTTCATCCAACTGTACCCAAAGTTAGAATGTGTTGATACCTTTTAGTAAAAATTCCAGATATTAAATTTCACGAAAATTTATCTGTTGGGAGTATCGGTGTTACATGCAGATGGTCAGACAGATGGACATGGCAAGGTTAGTTGTTACCAGTCACTTTGAAGAGGCACCTAAAAACTTCTCAAAAATTTAACCATCTGTTCTTAACATTTACACAGTCTTGTAACGTACTTCAATCTTCATCACATCCAGTTATAATTACATTTCGTTGGTTAAAATTACATAAAATCATAATCATTAAAATGAAACACTGGCAGCACAAAAAACTGAAGCCTAAAACACATGTTTTACGTTAATCAGATGTCATCACAGTCTACATAATGTAAACAGAAATTTCAACTACTTGAAAACATACAAGTAGACAATCCAAAAATATAACATTAGGTGTTTACTTAAAAGAATAATGCAATTTCCAACACAACCAGACCACATATCTCAATTATATGTTACAAGGCATTATAACTCCTGGTATGGTTCTGCCCAATTCTCAGCTTATCTGCCTGACCCAACATGCATTAGATAGAGTATATATCAATCCCTCAGTTATTGGTCAGATGAGGCACTACAAGAATCCAGACATCATCAGTCACCCCTTTAACTATAGCAGATTATAAAGTTTTCAGGTGGTACACACTTTCAGACCACTACAATAACATATTGATACATGATCATTAGAAAAATAATAAATAAATGAACCACTGATAAAAACAAAATTAATATTTTACTTCTTCATGAATTTATATTAACATATAATTAAAATAAGTTGTACAGAGAACCAAATATCTGAGAGTCAGTCTGTTCATAGCCCCTGTCTAAAGACATGATCTCTGGCCTGCCTGTTTTTTCCTTGACTTGCTACAGGAAATGTAGGAATCTGTTATTCATACAGCAGAACTCAATTGGCAGGCAGGATCTACAAGTGCATGCTCATGCATGTGTGTGTGTGTGTGTTTTTGTGCATGTGTGCAACATGTACACATACATGCAATAAACCTAAGAGAACATACTGTTCAATTATTGTCTGCACACCTATAAATTCTATTCTCAAAAAACCACCTTCTTATGTTCAATGGAAAATTATAACTCACTGCCTGAACTGCAGAATCTAACAGCAATATAAATTAAGAGACATTCATAGTACTTCATACCTCACTGGCAGATTAATACTAACCAACATAATCCACCCCACTGAGGTGTGTGATATATAATTTAAAGTTTTCACACCGACTAAATTCAATAAAATATTCTCAGACTCTCACCAGCTATGACGGACAGGTATATATGATGCTGAAAGATTTCAAAGGCAGTCAGTTCTCTGATGATGAGGAAAAAGATGGTTTTCGAAATACTGCTTTACTTGCCATTCAACCACCTGATGTGGCAGCTTGTATGAAAATATTTTATTCAACACAGCTCATTTATAGAATCAGCTTCCACTGCACAAATGCAAACAAAAACATAAGCAACATAAAGAACAACAACACAAATTTCACACCTCATTATAAAATCTGTCAGTCAAAACAAATAGTTTTTATAATGCGGTGAACTTTCCCTGATGTGTTTTTGGTGGCCACCACCAAAACACACCAGAACATAATTTGATTTTACAAAACTTTGGAAAATCATTATATCATGCATTATTGTTGGAACAGTTTTCAGATAAATAACTTGATAAAAATGCATGGTATAAACAACAATGTGAACTTTGTAAACGCTCAACATGCAAAAATTGTCAACTTATACAAGAACACCAAAGGTAAGCAAGCTACTCAGGACCAATGAAGCCATTTGGTACAATAAGACAGTTTTTACAATGCTGTGTTTTAGCTTGTGATCAATGGTGGCGGCTACAGTCAAAACCTGTAGGAATACAGTTGGCTTTTATACGAACTGTTTAAAATCTTTATATAGTTCAAATTGTTTGAACAATTTCCAGATTGACAACATCAACACAGTTTATCTTAATTTATATTTATGTATGTGAATAAAGAGAAATAAGTTGAGAATACTGTAGTACGTGTCTGTAGAAACAAATAATATATAACAAATTAAACAAAAAAGATTTGTGTCAATGCTTAAAAATTACATTTTGTAGTTGAACGGCATGGAACTGCAGTTATTCCAAAGATACAGATACGTATCACAGAATTTTATAGCGATTCTTTCAAAATGTCCTTGTTTCACATACTTTCACATAATTCTTATTAAATATGCAACTCATGAGCTATACAAAATAGCCACAGCATATTTAAAAGCAGGATTGCACAGCCTTGGCAGTCTCAAATGGAACACTGAAAAGTAACCTGTTACCAAAAATTGGAACAGTTAATATACATAAAAGTGAAACCACTAAAACAAGTAATGTAGATCCAACAAAACTTTGTGAACTTCATACACATCATTACTGAACATATTCTTTGTTGGTCCATCTAAATCCTACAGGAACATGTCATATACTCTGAATTAACACAAACCAAGATTTGCATGCAAAAGATGTATCTATCCAACTTTATTGAATGTGATAATGTGGCATGACTTTAACAAATTATATGCTTTCAATATTTGTTGACCTTCTCTTGTAACATTATATGCAAGTAAATATGTGTCCTCTGTGTGTTGTAACATTTGGTAAATTCTCTCTGTGGTGTCAAACTCTTCTTGGCATTGTTACATGAGTGACGATACAGCTCATTCAAATAAACCCACAGTCCATCACTCTTTTCACTTACACACTAAAGATGACGATGAAATGAGTACACGCTTCTATCTCTTTACTGTAAAAGTTCACAACCAGTGAAGAAATAAGTGCTTCCCCCATTGAAATCAAAGAACATGCTACCAAAATACTACACAAATCTTACCAAGACCTCATCGTATGGTCATAAACCATCCTGACCTCCAATTTTCAGTAAAATGTGATTAGATTTTGTGTATTTTCATGCATAAACAAATAGATAAAAAAGCACAGGAGTGTCAAGGTATGCTTCAGCGGAGTTCACATATTTCAAAAATGTCTTCAAATTTTGAAAATCTACTGATCGTGATGTTCATGAAGCAGCTACATATGTACTATTGCTGGAAAATTAATACCTCAATCCCAAAGTCTCTCATGACCACCGCACCGTGTTCATTCTATGTATTTTGTACAATGAATGCATCAGGCACAATTTTTTTTTTTTCAGTCACACTGCCAATGAAGAAATTTCTACAGTTACACAACTACCTGCAATTCACTGGTGAAACAACATGGGGAAAAACTTCCAAAATCTAAGTTAATCTAAAAAAAGCCACTTAATATACTGCCACACACAAACAGGGAAGAGAGTGCAGCAAATATTAAGTGTATATATTTCAGGATTACTGGTGAAAAGCATATAGAAGCTGCAATCTGAATATATTAAGATTTTCTAAAAGGCCATTTCTTATTCTCATTTTATGAATGATTTGCAAGATTTAAAAAAAAAAAAAATCATATCTATCCAAATGTTTCATCTATGAAAACACCAAATGGATATGAAGGTAACTTTGAAATAGGCTATCAGTGGAATTCACCTCTGTGCCCAAAGGTGAATTACTATAACCTCTACCAGCAGCTGATATCAAACACAAACTGATTTTCATTGAGGTTTTCATCTCCTGGAATGTGACAGCACACAGTTTGGTAGACGAGTGTCAATGTTTACAGCTGTTATTGGAAACACTTTATGACAAAATAAAGATTTAACACACTACAACAAAAATCAATTGCTTACTCTAGTCACTAAAGTGCTATATCCATAGTTCTATCAGTTCACAACAACATATCTGCATCATACGTGCAATAAATACATATAAAGACCAATCAGGTACAGAATCTAGCACAGAACTTACTACAATGCAAGTTCCCACAACTTACATGACCATTACATATGTTAGTGATGACAGCAGTCAAAATGGCAAAATTCAAAATTTGTGTTCCTCCTTTGTTTTCACTGCATTTAATTTTCATTTACAGTCAAGGTAAAGTCACCAGGAACGCACATGGAGGCATGAACACGTGGCCCCACTCATTCCTAACCTTGACAATAGGTGGAACCTATTGGTCAAAATGTACTACAGGTAATTTTAATACCATTCACTTCAGCCATTTACAAATCCTGATTTTTTCTTCAAACAATTTCATTAATTCTTAGTCTTCAATAAAAATGTAAAGTACATGCATACAAACTTATACTACAACATTAAATTCTTGTACATAAAAATAATGTATGCTTGGAGATAACTGCACACATGTCCACTCTTTTTGCAATTCAGATGTAACCAAACACAAAAAAGTATTACGACATCAGACAGTAGACCATCCTTCACACATACACCCTTCAAGAGCATCCGCACTAGTAATTAATACTATGTTTCCTCTCAATATGACCCAACAGTTTACTTTTCTGCCTGTATCGATTTGTACAAAATGGACAGCAGAACTGTGGTTCCTTTCCACATTCATACTTGATGTGTCGCACCAAATTCTGTCTGTGCCGGTACTTGTTCCCACATTGCAAGCATGGAAATGTCTCCTGTTCTAGCCCCATGCACTGGCTGCTACCATCATAAGGCTGGTAGATGCTGCTAGACAACAGTTCTGGTGTCAAGAAGTTCATGGTTTGTGGTAAACTGTCCACTGTAAGAATGTCTGCAACAAGATCCAGTCATAACTGGTAATCAAACAGAAACTTACACATAACCAATATTTTCGCTACATGATTATAAATAATACAGTACTGCACGATATGACAATGTATAGTTTTGTAGATAGGTACCAGTTTAGGGGAAAAAAAAACCTGCTGTCTCCATCTTAACATTTAAATGACGACACACATTGGCATATGCAAACACACGTATAAACCCACCCCTAGAAATTCACTGTGTATACTTAAGCAACAAAGAAAGTACTGTGTTTATAAGACATGCTGTATAATATCCCCATTTTATTTTCCAAAAAATGCCATTTATTTCATAATTTTTTCTCTTCCAGTTCAAGTAATACTCATGTTTTTCAAAAACCATGCACTAAAATTTAAATACCAACTTGATTGTTTAAAGTTTAAAGATGAAGACAGCAGAGGACTCCAAAATGTATTGATCTACCCTACTACAGCATTACAACCCCACAATATCATAGCTTTAATCCTGATCAGGGTATAATACTTGGTTCTGAAGAGTTACAGGTTAACACAAGTGTTAACACAACAAGGAAGCTTATGTAACATAAATCATTAAGTTTTGAAGGTACATAAAAATTGTAGGGCATTCACTGATCTTCAGCGCGTATTTACACATGGTCCTTAGTTACTGTGGCCCACACCATGCGGTCAGTTCACAAAAAATTCTGCATGATGAAAGGCAGGGTATCAATCGTCATTTCTCCAACTGGCCGTAAGGGGTCCACACCCTTATGAGCTAATATTAGGGTTTTACTCGCTACATGTTGAGGTGTTGGAAAGCTTCAATTCAGTGTCTTGCATTTCACATTAGGTTTACTCACAATATGGGAAGAATGTGCTGCAAATAGCTTTGTCTCACTGACACGCATCACACCATACAAATGTGTTCACTGCATACTGAAGTTCTGCTCGAGAAAATGAAGATTCTTCATCCTGAATTTTTTTTTCCAGGTTGCACTCAGCATAAGGATTATTACTACATGCCTTGGCCTTCAAGACATCCCATTAAGTAAAGAGGTTCATTATCGTATACACAAAAGCACACTAAGTGTCCCTAGCCACAGTCAGACTAATCAAGTCCAGACCCTCACATCCTACACTATACAATCCATTTTATTATCATTCAACCTATGTCTAAGTAAACAGCTTACACAGTTAAAAAACCAACACAGATTAACAGACATCTGACAAACAACTCAGATAATCATGCAATGTCAACACTTATTCCCTGCAAAACCAGAAAATTGATAAGTACAGAAAATTAGTTTGGGCAAATTTTATTATTTTCAAAGAACACTGAAGGTACAGAGAGAAACACAAAAATACCTACATGATGACATCTGATGTCTTGTCAGCTCATATTAAAATTGCACTCTTGTGATAGGCAATGTCGTTTAGGCAAGATTTGAGGTTCTCACAGTGACGTCAAGTTCTATGGAATGTCATGCCGTGTCACCGGATAAATAAGTAGTTACCAGACAGTGTAGTGCCTTCACTTACAGTGGCAAGCAGTCTGACAAGAGTAGAGCAGTCTTGGACTGCTTGACACTGAAGGTGAATGCACCACAACCCATCACAATTGCAAAACTCCCAAAAATACAACAGAACATCTCTGAACTCTTCATTCTTCAGTTCCACATAGTTTGTCAATTGGTTCATTCAAACTGCATAATTTCAGGCTTCCACTGCAGAACGAATAAGATCTGCACTCTTCTGGGATTTTCGGCAGTGTGGATTGGTAGTTTGTTACTGATGTGTCGGGACAAGATATCAGTCCATCTTTAGGGGTCAAACTTGACCACTGAAGATGGGTCTGACAGGTTGTCCCAAAATGTCAGTAACCAAACATCCATTCTATGCCACCTCAGATCCCAGAAGAACAAAGATTTCCTTTGAATTGTTGGTACCAATTTACCAAATGAAAAAGTATTGCAACCCAGATCATAATCACAAAATACATATTTTGAAAGGTGAGCACCAAAAACGTGAACAGAACTTCACAAGTACACTACAGGTTATGTATGTGTTATGTGTGTGTGGGCTTGTGCTAAATAATATGTATACCTCAGTCTCACTTCACATTTGGCATGCCTATGTGTCTTCTGTGAATATGTTTCTGTAAGCTGGCTTTATGTTTTGTGACATGCGGACAATAAGGGCAGTGAAACTGTGGCTCCTTTCCGCACTCCTGCCGCATATGTCGGTTTAGATTGTGTTTATAATTGTATCCCTTGCCACAGGTGGGGCATGAAAACAATCTGTCTGTTTTCAGTTCTGATTGAGACCACTGAGTCAGTGTTTGTTCGATAGCACCATATCCTTGTTGATTAGCATGACTGTCAGCGTTCCGCTGATGGCCATACTGAGTCCAATCCAAGTCATTGCTCAATGCTCTATCCTCAACCAACGATCTGAACACTAAAGGACTGTCTGATATAGGGTGATGTCTACTCCAAACTGCAGCTGTGTCTGTAAACAGCAAATGGAACAATGTTAATAAATGATGTCAAAGGGGAGAAAAATGTATTAAGCTGAATTGCACACCATAAGTAAAAGTCACATATAGAGCACACCCTTGCAATTTGCAAGGATTATATTTTTGGAAACCCCTATGAACAGTAAAACTGGTATTTATAAATGTAAGATCATATGGTAAAGATGGGGTTAGGGAATCAAAGACACATAAAATGTGGTAATTAATACTGAAAATTAGAGATTAATGAAAATCAAAATATAGTGCTGGTAACAGGACATGCCAGCATTCCTAACCGAAAGATGTCAGGGTGATCGAACGATGTAGAATGCACAGAAGAGGGGGAAACTAAAGACTTTGTAAAGAAAGAGGTGATGTATGTTTGCTTTGCATTGCACTTTACTATCTTACATTAAATTAATCATAACACATGGACAACAAGTAGTTCTCATGATCTGAAGAACTGAAGTATGCTCCATTTTGCATGACATATGGTTTGTTACTGAGCATGCAGGCAGATGCAGCCCTGAAAGAGTAGATGAAAAGTGAGAGATGCCTTGCATAAATGTTATCATAATTCTCCTGCAAATAAGCAAACCCACTATGTGCAAATGCATGAACAAAGTGGGTATGCTGTATACACATGCACATTCACCCACCCAAGTACTGTGCAATAAGTAATATCCATTATATGGTGTTTTTACATTTAATATTTCAGCACAGACAACACACAGACATGAAATACTGAACAATTCTTTATTTACTCACATAATCAGAACAGCAAATTAGGTGTCTGGAAGGTAGCACACCTACAAGATACTGCTTCATCAGTTCACTCACCTCTCTGGCAGGGAAAAATCAGGATGAAGTGCAGCACACCACCACATTACTTTAAGGCTACTAAGACACAACAGTCAGTTATATTTAACAGTTGCCTATTCAAATAATATACAATCAAAAATTCAATTCATAATTAAAATCTTATCTCAACAGGCATGGCAAGACAGCAACTTCTTGCATACATGATCTTGGATCAGTGCATGACACTGCTATCTGCCCCACATCAAAGATGAAAGTTTGTGATGCAAATATTTACTTTTATATGCTATACTGAGAGCACAGAAATAAATCTCATGGATTGTGGGGATGACAGCATTCTTGTCTAATCCTATCACACCTGTCAACTAGCCCAACAGTGAAGCTCTCTGGCAAATATTAACAGAGGTTTATAATTACCAACATTTCTGTTAACATAATGGCTAGAAAAGAGGAGGAGGACACTGGGAAGTGTGCAATAGGATGGCAACATTTGAGGGAAGATACAAAGGTGGTCTATCTACGGAACTTCCTTCCATGTTCCAAGTATGGTAGGTGGATATTCCACATGAAATTGACATTTCATGCAGCATGATGAACAAGATATTATATCATGAGTTAGAAAGGAATTAAAGAAAACAAATTTTAATGAGACAATATGTTTCACATTTTACAGCATTATGACCACTGGAAGAATACAATGAATAATGTTTCACTGACATTTAAAAGCATCCTGCAAGATAAACAATTGAGCATATAAAACAGAAACATAAGTTACATTGCACATTATGTTAATTTAATAGACTCACAGTCTACATGCCATAAATACGCCTGCGTAAATTCTTTTTCCAAGATGATATGATGTCTTCACAGCAGTGAAGACGTGAATTGTGATATTCTGTGTTATAACACCAGGTAGACTGATGCAATGCTACCAACATGTTCAAACGTGCCACTGCCTCCATCATCGGGTATGTCACATCTATCTTAGGATGGAAGCAGCAGGTTCTTTCAAAGCAATTCAGCATTCATTCATTCATTCATTAGTATTCAGCCTTGAAGGCTGGGCTTGGCAGGAACCAGAGCCCAGTCATGTGACCGGTATGGCTCTGGCACACTGCATCCTGGGCAAGTTCTTTGGGGTAGTTTGCCATTACTTTCCACCCGCCTTTAGATGTTCCCATTTTAGCTGCCAGGTTCCTCTGTCCGCAATGACGCGAGAGATCCTAGCAGCGAAAGGTGGAAATGTGGGCGAGAAAAATGTCCGGTAGTAATTTTGCCTAAATTCCGACTTCCACATAAATTTAGGGATCTTTTACATGCCGCAAATCTACGACATGGGACCAATGGCTTTACTTCCCCTCTGA